>Ga0070754_10003213_pt1 | contig 11628 bp, 22 predicted proteins | sample VirMetDEL_Sep_01_FD_75181 | JGI IMG/M metagenome (GOLD analysis project Ga0070754, IMG submission 75181) | Aqueous microbial communities from the Delaware River and Bay under freshwater to marine salinity gradient to study organic matter... | ecosystem: Environmental > Aquatic > Marine >... | reverse complement strand
TGGGAACTCTCAAGTGCAGCCTAAGGGGTTTTCGCTGCACTGACGGTGCACTCGTCGAGAATGCCGAGCCAGTGGGGCGAATGCGACACCCCCACCAACTTTCTTGAACTTTTCTTGGTCCAACGGGTTGACGGTCCATCGGTCCATGCCTTAGGGTGTGAACACCGACGGCAACCGACCGTTGGCGACACACCACCCCGGACACACCATGCGCCCCGAGTACCGCAACCCCCACGGCCACCTTCCCCGCTACCCCTCGGCCCGCGCTGTGCGCGCTGTGCGTGACAACGACCTGTGCCTCAACACGTCCCCCGCCGCGGACATCTTCGACGCGATCTGGGATGACGTCTACGGGTGGCTGATCTGCGAGGTCTACGAGGAGCACAACCGCGAGGAGGGCTTCGACCCGATGGAGCGCGCCGACGGCATCACGCACGACATGTTCGCCCTCCTCATGAACTGCGCGGTGGTCTGATGGGAACCGACACCCTGCCCACGCTCGACCGCTGGCACACTGGAGCCCGTGAACTTCACGCGCCCTGCGTTCACGCCCTGCACTACCGTGAGAACCACGGGTCCCCGATCATCATCCGCGCGGGACTGCCGTACGCCCACGCCCACGCCATGGCCACGCGCGGCGGGTTCTATGAGGCGCACGTCGTTGATGAGTCGTGGGACTCGATCGTGCTCACGGTGTACTCCGACGACTACCGGAAGCGCCACCACCTCACCGAGGAGGACTGACCCCCACACACTGCGGCTCCGCGCCGCGGTCTGCCCCTGATGCCGGGGCACTGATGAGCCCACGGCAGGGCGAAACCATCACCACCAAGGACACACACCATGACCAAGCCCACCGCCCACGAGTACTACTCCGCCGTAAACAGCATCGCCGCCGGCATCATCGAGGAGGTCGGGACCGACGAGTACGCCGAGTACTCCGACGCCGTTCACGAGTGGGTGGACGGTTCGCAGTGGGTGATCTACACCTACCGTGCGCAGCTCCTCCTCACCTTCAGCAGCAACAGCGACGCGGGCCCCGATGAGATCGGATGGGAGGGCCTCGTCTCCGGCTGTGACGGCTGGTCGGACCTGTACTCGCGCGGTGCCTACTTCGCGATGTGCGCCGACGTGTCCGAGGCTATCGATCGCATCCTCGACGAGGCGGCAGCATGAGCCGCGCTCTCGACTGGCTGGCCCGCCACCTCGTGGGCCCGCACTACTGCGGGGCAGACTTCGCCGACGACCTCGTGCGCTCCCTGCCCGTGCTCGTCCTCGGGTACCTGTTCCTCTTCGCTATCGGCATCGTGTAGCCGCTTCCCCTCCCTGCCCCTCGCCCCGTACCGCCCCAGCGGACGGGGCTTCAGGGGTAGAACCTTCAGCCACGAGGCAATGATGGCAACGCTCCGCGCTTCGACCTTTGACCGCCTTGTTCGTGCACGTCACGCCGTGGTCGCTGCTGACCGCCGCTTGGACGCACTGGAGGACCAGTGCGAGTGCCCCCGCCGCTGCAAGTGCTCGCTCCGCCCCGCCATCCGGGCCGCTGAGGATGCGCAGTGGGAGGCAGAGCAGCACCTGAGGGAGTGCACCGATTCCTACCGCGAGTTCCTTGCCGCCTTCGGGCCGGGGAAGACGTGAGTATCGAGCGCGCCGCTCGCCGTCTCCGGTGTGTGGTCGGGGCCGTCCGGTCCCACCACTACTACCTCGAAGGCCCAGCTGTCGCAGGGTGGGCGCTCGTGTGGTGGGTGGACCCGCACACGGGCAAGCGCTCCCGCCGCTGGCTGTCCATGCATGGACGAGCGGCTCTTAGGTACACCCCTCCCGCGTACTGGCGTGCAGCTCAGGACGTGCTCACTCCCGACGAGGTCGGGCAACTGCGGGCCGAGTGGCTCGCGCCAATCACACCCATCCAGCGAGGATAAGCGCATGTCGTTTCGACCCCGACTCACCCACGACCACGCCAGGGCGTTGCAGGCTGCCGCCGCACTGGCTGGCCTGACCCCGAACCAGTACATCGAGACCGTGCTGCGCCCCCTCGTCGAGGCGGACCTGCGCGAGCGTGCCTCTCAGGAGATCGTGCTGCGAGGATGTGCGACCGTTGACGATGACTCGTAGGTACCGGCACTGGACGATGGCCGAGCTGAACCGGGCCGCAGCCATGCGCAAGGATGGCATGTCCTACTCGGCCATCGGTCGTGCTCTCGACCGTCGCCCGTACGCCGTGAGCACCATCCTCCGCAAGCACGGCATGGACAGTAACGTTCCGCTCTCGCACGAGAGTGCGAGGTACCGTACGCTCATGCGCCGCGCGATCGTGCTGCGCAACCAGCGCATCCCGTACACCAAGATTGCTGACGCCATCGGATGGCACGCCACGCCGACCGCACTGCGGCAGGGGGTCATCCGATACGCTCGCCGCTACAACCTGCCGCTCTACCAGAGCAAGGAGACACACGATGAATCAGACAAGTAGGGATATGCGCCACATCGTGAGCGTGTCCGGAGGCAAGGACTCCGTTGCCACTGCCTTGCACCTCCGGGAGCTGGGTGTCGAGTACGAGATGGTGTTCATGGACACGGGCTGGGAGCACCCCGACCTCTACGAGCACCTCGACTACCTTGAGGGTGTGCTTGGCCCGATCAAGCGGATCCGTGCCGAGATGCCGGAGATCCCCGCCGACACCATCGCGGACGTCGAGGCTATCGAGGCGCTCGTCGGAGTCAGCCCGTCGGCGTTCGTCCGGTGGGCAGTCAAGAAGGGAATGTTCCCCAGCAGGGTCAGGCGCTACTGCACGCAGGAACTCAAGGTCAAGCCCTTCCTCCGCTACGTCGATGAACTCGACGAGGATATCGTCAATGTCGTAGGCATCCGGGCAGAGGAGAGTGCGTCGCGCGCATGTCTGCCGGAGCGGGAGTTGATGCCGGGCGCAGAGCACATCGAGGTGTGGCGTCCCCTCATCAACTGGACCGAGGCGCAGGTCATCGAGATCCATCACCGCTACAACGTGATGCCCTGTCCGCTGTACCTCTCCGGGTCTAAGCGGGTTGGATGCTGGCCGTGCATCCAGTCGAACAAGGGCGAACTCGCAGAGCTGGCGAAGGATGCGCAGCGGGTCATGGCTATCGAACTGCTTGAGGCACTCATCGCACGCATGGCGTACGCGAGGGCGGAGGCAAAGGGCAAGACCCTGAAGGCAGCCCCGACCTTGTTTCAGTCTCCGCTGCGCGGCTCCGACAATCCGACGTGGCCCATCCGGGAGATTCTCGATTGGTCGCAGACCCAGCACGGCGGCAGGCAGATGATGCTTGTCTCCGACTGGGGCAGGGAAGCCGGGTGTGTTCGGTGGGGCATGTGCGAGGGGGTGCAGCGATGATCATGGACAGCCGAGTGATGCGAGTGTGGCCCGCTGCCCCCGAGGGTCAGACGTACGTGCGTCAGACGCTGACGGGCGGTGAGTACATCAGCACCGGGGTGTTCCCCCGCAGCAAGGTGGACCACAAGGGGCGTGGTCGGAGCATGGACAACTGCTCCGCAGTCACGTCGCTGTTCTTCGACCTCGACCTCCTGCCCCTGTATGACGCAGCCCGGCAGGCGAAGGGTGCCGTCCTTGAGCTGCGCGCCCAGGACAGGAAGTTGCGACTGTACGGTGAGAATCCGGGCATGGTCAGGGCTTTCAAGGAGCTGCTCCGCACCGAGTTTCTGTCCGTGCTGGAGGACGTGGTGGGCGAGCCGCCGACCCTGACCGTTGACTCGGGCTGGGGGTACCACGCACACTACGCCGTGCACCCTGACATGCAGGAGCAGAAGGAAGCACTGCGAGCGGTCTGCGCCGCAGTCATCGACGAGTGCAACCGTCGGTGTCACGACCGGGGCAAGACCCTCCAGCCCCCCGTGGACATGCCGTCTGCCTTCGACAAGACCTTTGACGTGGGCGCACGACTCGCACGGTTGCCCGGCTCGAAGAACCTCAAGGCCCCGGGCAACCCTCGCAAGGTCGAGGTCATCCACTCGTCGAAGACGGTGCTCGACCAGCGCCTGCTCCTCGCATTGCAGGAGGAGTACCTGCGTGATGGGCAGACGCCAGACCACGGCGAAGACTTCAAGGTCCCCCGGCCTGCTCGACCGAAGCAGGCTCGCCGGGTAGACTGTGACTTCCGTGCCATGCACCTTGCCGATGGGCGTGTGTGGCAGACAATCGCATCCAGCCTCGCCCCCGGCGAACGTACGCGGGTAGTGTGTCCCTTCGGTGGTTCGTCGGTGGGCTCTGGCTTCTTCGCAGCGGAGTCCGATGGACGGGTCCGCTACTACTCCAGCCCGACGGACACCACGTACTGGAACACGTACGTCGCACCGAAGCGCAGCGGTCTGGCTGACCTGCTCCGTGGCCCCAGCAAGAAGGGTGAGCCCGGCGAGGTGCTCAAGTCTGTGGTCAACCTGACCCGGATGCTGCGTGACGACGGGGGGTACGACCTGTGGTACGACGAGTTCCGCCAGCGTGAGATGGATGGGCAGGACGCCATCACGGACACGCTGTGGATCCACGTCATGGAGCACATGGAGTCCACCTATGGGTGGAGCTGGCGTCCGTCGCAGCAGATGATTTGGGGTGCCATCGAGAAGTGCTGTCGTGAGCGGAGCCGCAATCCCCTGTGCGAGTACCTCTCCACCCTGTCGTGGGATGGGCAGCCCCGCATCGACCGCTGGATCACCGAGGTGTGCCGGGTCGAGGACAACGCCACCATGCGGGCGTATTCCAGGCGATGGCTCATCGGGCTGATGGCTCGTGCCTTCAAGCCGGGGTGCAAGCTGGACACCTCGCTCGTCATCTCCGGGCCGCAGGGGTACGGCAAGTCCACCATGTTCCGAGAGTGGGTGAACCTGCCCGGTCTCGACGACCTGTTCGTGGACACCAAGATCAACCTCAGGGACAAGGACGCGTACCTCACGCTGCACACCTGCTGGATCTACGAGGACGCTGAGCTGGCCGGTCAGTCAGCCAGCGACACCGAGTCACGCAAGGCGTTCCTGTCCTCGCAGGTTGACCGACTCCGCCCGCCCTTCGGCAGGAAGATGCGGGAGTACAAGCGGCACACCGTCATCGTCGGCACCACCAACGAGGACGAGTTCCTCAAGGACCGGACGGGTGACCGCCGGTATTGGGTCGTGCGAGTCACCGATCCCCGAGGCGCAGACCTGGACTGGCTCCGCCAGCACCGGGAGCAGATGCTGGCCGAGGCACGGGTAGCACTGGAGGCAGGCGAGCAGTGGTGGCTGACACCCGAGGAGGATCGGCTCCGCGCCATCGCCAACAAGCAGTTCCAGTCCATCGACTGGTACACCGAGTGCGCCACCACGGGGTTCGTCGCCAACGGCGGAGGCAAGCGCAACGCCATCACGGTCGCGCAGTTCGCGCGGGCAGTAGACCCAAATCTGTCCGTGCAGTCCCGCAGTGTGTCCCTTAGTTCTGCTCTGTTGCGAGCGGGATGGGTGAAGTGGAGGTCGAACGGAGTCACCTACTACTACAAGCACACTGACCAGAAGCACTCCGACAACGGAATCCGGGCCATCAAGGCTCTGATGGGTGAGGCGGACATTCGGGCTCGCCTCGCTAAGATCGGCTGAGAAGCCACAACCAAAGGGCACAACCATGAACATGTCAGACAACACCGACGCGCTGTTCGCAGCGCTCGCCAAGGCGCAGGCGGAGATGGGCCGCGCCTCCAAGGACGGGAAGAACCCGCACTACAAGAGCAAGTACGCCACGCTCACCGCAGTGCTGGAGACCGTGCTGCCCCCGCTCAACAACAACGGGCTCTCGCTCTCGCAGCACCCGGGCCTGGACGGGGACAACGTCACGCTCACCACCATCATCGCCCACACCTCGGGGCAGTGGATGAGCAGCCAGTCCGCCGTGCCGCTGGGCAAGAAGCGCGACGCCCACGCCTATGGGTCGGCTGTGTCGTACCTGCGTCGGTACTCCAGCGCCGCAGTCATGGGCTGCATCCAGGACGACGACGATGGCAACGCTGCGTCCCGAGTCCAGAGCCGCAACAACGTGGACCTGCCCAGCGCTGCGCCGATGACTGCCCCCGAACTCGACAAGGCGTGCGACGACGCGGGCTTCTCGCTCGACGAGATGCGTGCGTGGTGCAAGGCTCACAAGCGCCCCGACCCCCTCGGAATGCGGCTCGACCAGCAGCGCCAGATGCTGCGCTGGATCAACGGTGACGGGTCGGGCGTCGTTCGCTCGTGGCTCATCGAGCGCGCTGGGGGTGAGTGATGGAGGCTAAGACTCCGAGCATCACTGACCCGATGCGCGACGTGCACGTCCGGCTGGAGTGCCTCGACGATATCTCCAGCCAGTTCGGATGGTTGAGCGCGCACTTCAACGCAGCCCAGGTCCCGCTCATCATGTCGGGGATGCCTGCTCGTGACGTGGTGAACGCAACCATCGAGCTGCGCACGATGTTCATGCACATCGAGGCGCTCATCAAGGCGTACGAGCGCGCGATGCCGAAGGACGACGAGGAGAAGCCGCCATGCTGATCCTCGGAATCGACCCCGGCCCCCGCACGTCTGGCCTCGTGCTCTACGCGTGGGACCAGACCGGCCCCGGCGTCGTCGTGCAGTCCGTCAGGGACGCTACGCTCGACACCGTGCGCAAGTTCATCGACGACCTCGCGGACATGGAGGACGCCGTCGTCGTCGTGGAGCGCACGCAGGCGGGTCCGCCCAGCACTCAGGTCGTGCTGACGACGGAAGTCGTTGGCCGAATCATGGAGCGCTGCGACGCGCAGAACGTCAGGTACGACACCTACTACCGACGCGATGTGCTCCAGGCTCTGGCTTGCGCACGGGTCGGGAACAAGGACTCGCTCGTGCGCATGGCGTGCATCGAACTGCACGGCGGTGACAAGGCCACTGCCGTCGGAACCAAGAAGAACCCGGGACCACTGTACGGTGTGGCGTCCCATGCGTGGCAGGCTCTGGGTGTCGTCTGCGCGCACGTCTTCTCCTGGCACCCCAACCACAACCACAACCCCGAAGGGCACAACAATGAAGCATCCGATGACTGATGCCGAGTACCGGCTGGTACCCGCCATCAACTACAGCAACCTCAAGCACATGCGGAAGTCGCCCCTGCACTACCGCCATGCCGTGGACGCCCCGCCCGACCCCGACCTGAACCAGAAGCTGGCGATGTTCCGGGCCGTGCACACCCTCGTGCTGGAGCCGTTCCAGTTCCCCGCCGAGTACGCCGTGTACGAGGGCCGTCGCGACAAGCGGACCAAGGCGTACAAGGAGTTCCTTGAGGCGAACCAGGGACGCAGCATCCTGTCCATCACCGAGCACGAGCAGGCGCTCGCCATCGCGGAGGCGGTCTGCGATCACCCCTGGGTCATCGACCTGCTCGCTGCGGACGGCACCACCTGCGAGGTCCCCATGCTGTGGGACGACGTGACCGCCGGGCCGTGCAAGGGCAAGGCGGACATCCTCCACTACTCGGAGGAGCGTGGCCTCATCGTGGCTGACCTCAAGACGTACGCCACGACGGACAACCGGCAGGTCGGGCGGGATGGCGTGCGGAACGGATGGCACATCCAGTTCGCTCACTACCTGCACGGCGCAGCCCAGCACTACGGGCTGGACCTCTCGAAGGTGAAGTATTCGTGCTTCTCCGTCATCGCAGAGGCGAACGCCCCGCACGACGTGTGCGTGTTCGAGTGGGACGAGGAGTCCATCGACTTCGCCATGATCGAACACCGTCGCCTGCTCGACACCGTGGCCGACTGCGAGCGCAAGCAGAAGTGGCCCGGTCGCTCGAACATGCAGTCCATCTCCATCCCTGACTACCTCCGGTAAGACAATGCCCGCATACATGACCATCACCGCACGCCTCGCTCGCGAGCCCGAGACCCGCACCACCAACAAGGGCACCACCGTCTGCAAGCTGACGCTCCCGGTCGATACCGGCTGGGGCGACAACAAGCGCACGACGTGGTGGACCGTCAGCCTGTTCGGCAAGCGCGCCGAGACCGCAGGCACCCACCTCGGCAAGGGCCAGTGGGTGACGGTGAGCGGAAAGCCCGAGGTCCGCACCTACGAGAAGAAGGACGGCAGCCAGGGGTTCAGCGCCGAGCTGGTGGCGGACTCGTTCGACTTCGTCGGCCCGAAGGAGACTGCGCAGTCCTCCGATGGCGGTCAGCGCCCGGACTTCGACTCGCTGCCCTTCTGAACGACCAGCGCCTCGACCGCATCACAGTCGGGGCGCTGCGCGCTCGACTGGCCGTATGACCAGCACGCCATCAGCAGGCACTGTGGGCTGAGCGGATCCCCGCCCAACTCTCGGATGCAGGCTGGTGGCGTCTCTGCGAGCGCAGCCTTGAGGTTCGCGTCGAGGACCACCGGCTTCTGCGCCTCGGTGAGGATCTCAGTCTGCCCATCGAGCAGCGCATCCAGGCTCTGGGCCTGGGCTTCGAGAACCTTGTGGCTCTTGTCCCGAGGACGAACAGCCAGCCCGGCCCCAGCACCACTGATGAACGCGAGGATGGCGACGAGAGCGAGCGTGTTCATACGAAAGACTCGTTCAACTGCCAGTGCGGGCCGTCTCGGAAGTTCCTCCAATCTCCACCCCACTCCAGTTCGTACTGGTTGCTGACCTTGTCGTCCATCCTGAGTCGCTGCCACACCGTCTTAATGTGAGCGGCAAGCGGCTCGTAGTGCTCCCACTCCCACGACACAGACCCGTTGACGTACGGAGCAATGTCCACCGCCCGCGACGGGAACTCGTTGTGCCTTGACCGAGGCCAGGGCAGCTGACTCTTACCCTCTGCCACCATGAGGTTCTGCCGAGTCTGGTCACGGAAACCCTCCACGATGGTGATATCGCACGGGCACTCCGGGTCATCGAGCGCGGCGAGCATGAGCACGATGAGGTCGGAGTGGCAGGAGTTGAGACGAGTCATCGACCGCTGCGAAAACGTCCAAGTCACTTCTTCTTCCTGCGCTTCTGCGCCGCCTTCACCGCCCGGAACTGCTTGAGCGCCTTCGCCTTGGTGGTGGGCTTCGACTTCTTTGTGGCCTTGTACTTGCCCTTCGACTTGTACATCACTTCCTCCGCTGGGGTGAAGCCCGCTTGCCCGATCGCTTCTGGGCTGCCTGCTTGGCGGGGCGCTTCATCGAGGGGGTCTTGCTCGAAACCTTCTTTGTGGGACGACAGTACGACTTCGACCCGCCAGCCCCCTTGGAGCCGCAAGGCTTGCCGCTTGCAGTCTTCCACTGCTCCTTGCCCCAGCGCTTGAGGTCGGAGCCCTTGCTGGTCTTACGGACCTGTCCCTTCTTCTTGCGACACTTGGCTACCGCCTGACTGGCGCGAGCGCTGGGCCACTTCTTGTACTGGCGCTTGACCTTCTTGGTGCAGGCGTCGTCAGCCATGACTACCTCGTGGACTTCTTGCCCTTGCAGCGCCATCGCTTGCGCGACAGGCGAAGCGGGCTGTTGGGGTCCTTGGCTGCCTTCGGGGACTTCTTCATCTGGCCTGCGGATCGAGCGCAGTAGGCGTCGCCCTTCGATGTGCCCGGCTTGACCCTGGGTCCCCCGCCCTTCGCCTTGCCTGCCTGCCCGTACGAGACCTTGCGCTTCCTCCCCGTCTTGGGGTTGGTCACGACCTTGACCCGGGCCTTGCCCTTGGCGGGCCTCATCCCGCCTCCTTGATCTCGTTCAGCCTGTGGAAGATCCCGCCCACCTTGCGGTCAACGGTCTCCAACTGCGCGATGATGCGCTCGTGCTGGTCCTGATGACGACGGCTCATCTCATCCACACTGGACAAGTGACGATCGATAGCTGCCTTCAACATCGGGGCCAGCGTGTTCGCGGCGAGCCTGTAGATGCCAGTGCCCACCAGCAGGCAGATGCCCAGAGCCGAAGCCGGGCCGGTGATCAGCGGAATGACCTCAGCCTCACCCATGTCACACCCCCTTCGCTGCGTTGTACGCACTGCGCACAGCACCAGCCACAGTCGAGCCGTTCACGTTGCCGGTGTCGGCCCGGACTCCATCGCCACGGTCATCGAGGACCATGACTACCGCGACCCGGTCATCGGGAAGCACTACACCCACACAGGTGTAGTCCGCGTCGGTGCGGGGGATGAGGCCCAGAGCCTGCTCTACCGTCAGCTCCGTGGCCGGTCCCGTGATGGGGTCCCCCACCCACATGTCCTGGGTAGCTCCAGCTGTCACGTTCATGCCAAGTCCCCACGGTAGACGACGCACCTAAGCGAGCAGTCGTTGAACAGGTTCAGGTAGAGATAGTTCCTATTCTGGGGCGTCCCGGCGTTGTTGAAGTCATTGTTCTGCCGAGCGCTGAAGTGGGTCAGGTTCGACAGCGTGGTGGGGAGGGTGGCCGTCCCCTGGTCGTAGGACGCCGTCCAACTCCCGCCCATCATGCGACAGGCCATCCGCGTGGGCGTGGTGGTAATGTCCGTCAGGACGGAGTTCCACGCCTTCACCGTGTTGTAGTTCGTCCCCGTGGTGTTCTCGCGCGTGTACAGGGAGGTGGCGTCCTCGACTCCGGAGCCGTTGTACCCCAGCAAGAACTGAGACTCGTTGCCCCCGTTGAAGTTGGTCAGATTCTGAGCGATTCCCCAGACCAGCGGCGGGGACACCGTAGTTTCCACGGAGACAACACCGAACATTGGCCAGTAGCCGGTCTGGAACCCACCCGCGCCCATGTAGGCGTTCAGCATGGCTCTCGTCGTGGGGGTGCCCTCGAAGTACAACACGCCGTTCAAAATCTTCAAGACCGTGGGGCCAGGGGTCCCCAGGTAGTCGAGGTCCCAGGAGATGCCGCCCACGGTGTGGCTACCCTGGCCCCCCGAACCCCCGGTTCCCCCTTGGGTCAGGAAGTCGTAGGAGGTCACCCCGCTGATATCGACCAGCGTCTCCAGAGCGGGACCCGTTGAGGTCGGAGCCACATCCACAGCATGGACAGCTGTGGCTACCACGTTGGCACTGGAGTCCAAGGCGTCCAGTTCGAGCACGAACGAGTCACCGTTTGCGGAGCCGCTGAACGTGTACGCGCCGAGCCCGGTGCCGCTCACCGTGGTGCTGCCGACCACGTTGGTGAGGGTGTGCGAGTACGAGGCGATGACGTTGTCCGGATCCGTGAAGGCGCTGAACGTCTTCGCGGACGGGCTCCCGTCCTCCGCCACGGCTTCCTTTGTAGCGACAGGCGGAGAGGGAGGAGTGGTGCTACCACCCCCGCCCGTGGGTCCGCCCGACGCTCCCGTGTTCGGATCGAAGCATGGAACGATGGGCATCTCAGGTCTCCGACCACTGCACGCAGGACTGCGCGAAGTTCGCGCTGCCCGCATCGACCTTGGCGAACAGGTACAGGTTGCCGGTCTCGGTGGTCAGGATCTGCGAGATCGGGACCTTGACCGAGAACGACACGCAGCCCGAGGTCGTGGTCGTGATGCCCGTGGCAATGGTTGCCTCGGTGTCGGGCACCACCGTGTAGTCCCCGTCGGAGTCGAGGCACAGGCGCACCGTCACCTTCGTCGCGGACACGATGCTCGTCACCCGCACCGTGATGCTCTCGACCCGGGCACGGAACGAACTGTTCTGGAG
>Ga0070754_10003212_pt1 | contig 11630 bp, 21 predicted proteins | sample VirMetDEL_Sep_01_FD_75181 | JGI IMG/M metagenome (GOLD analysis project Ga0070754, IMG submission 75181) | Aqueous microbial communities from the Delaware River and Bay under freshwater to marine salinity gradient to study organic matter... | ecosystem: Environmental > Aquatic > Marine >... | reverse complement strand
GTGACCTTGCCCTTCTTGGTATTAGAAACAAACTGACGACTACTGCCGCCCTCAGACTTTTTCTTACGAGCAGTCTTGGCCCGCTCGGCCTTGGTCATGCTCTGCGCCTTCTTCAGGGGTAGGCAGCGGTCGGGGTTCTTTTTATTCTTACTCGTGCCGCACTCTCCCTTGATGCTTCCATCAAGCCCAATGCGTACCCACTTTTGCTCCCGCCACTTCTTGAGTGCCCCCATTACTTCTTCTTCTCGCCCTTGGCGTAGTCGGGGTCCTTACAGTACTTGCTCGCGGCCATGTTCGCGTAGGCTGATGGGTAGCGTTCAAACGTGCGCTTTGCCCATGCTATACCTGCGGAGCAAATCTTGTTTCCCTTTTTCTTCCGCTTAGTAGCCACTGCTACAACGTATTACCTCCGTAAGGATTTTTCTTGGGAGTCTTGAAACTAAGCTTCCTCATCGTGGGATTTTTCGCCTCCCTTGCCATTGCCTCCCGAACCGCGTTATTGTCGTCAGGTACATCGAACGCAGGCCCTTTTGAGTCACCTAATGTTGCGTGTGTTGACTTACGCAAAAACTTTCTCATGGTGCCGAGGTCTGCTAAATCTTGCTGACGCTGACGTGCAGCGTCGCCCAACGGTCCTCTCCACTCAGTCATGTGAGGAGCACTGCTGATTCCCTTAGTAAGATTAAGGGATTTCTTGGGGATGTTTACCTTTTTTGCCATGGCCTACTTGGATTTTCTAATGGACGTTCTGTTGCCGCACTTTACTTTCTTCCCACCAAGGATGTGTGCGATGGCGTTGTTAGCCATTGGCTCCCTGTCGGAATAATTGGTCTTTGTCTTTTTCATAGTTCAAAGATAAAGGTTTCTGATTTGTGTTATTACATTGGTAGTGTGGGCTTTGACCCAAGCTGCTGCAGGCCCGCTAATCCGGAACCCGAAGAGGTGCCGCCCTTTTTGCGACCGTACCTCCTTTTGAGGACTTTGTTTTCGCTTTGAAGTCTTTGGATGGTCTCCGCGTCTTTGTTGCGGAACGCGCCCCGGCTGATGTCTATAGCAGTCAGCTTTTGACTAAGAGTGCCCTTTTTAACTTGGTCGGCCATAGCATTTACCTTTGTAACAAAGATAGCAAATCAAATCAAGCCTAATTTTGGACAACGACTACCTAAAGTATTGGAGAGTAATACGTCAGTACATCAAAGTCAAGTATGGCCTCACCCAATCAGACCTCGACGTACTCCTTTTCCTAAACACAGAGGGATACTTCTCAAAGGACAAGTTCGATGAGTTCGATAGTATCCTCTCTTGGGATGTGAAAAGATTCGACCGCCTTCTTCGTGACGGGTGGATTGAGGTGTTTAGGAAACACAGTGGCAGGAACAAGGGCCTATACCAAATCTCCTACAAGGCCAAGCGGGTGGTCACATCCATCTACAAGAAACTAAACGGGGAGGAGATGCCCACCTCTGTGGCTCAGAACCCTATGTTCCTAAAGAATGTGTCCTACACGGACAAACGATACAGGAAGGCCATCGAGAATATGAACGCTGCTATAAAACAACGACGACATCGCGCTCCTGAATGATGGTGACGGTCTTTTCATTCACCACGAGGGTGAACGCCCTTGACGTGTCGTAGTACACCACGTCCCCCTCATTAAGGTGGGCCACCTCAGTCCCCGGCATCAACACCTCAGCTTTTTGGTATCGGAATGCCGACGCATCCTCTGCGGAAAGAAGAAGGCCCGACTCGGTCTTGACCTCCTCCTCAATCTTCGCTACCACTACGTTTTTCCCTATCGCTTTCATTGTCTCGGTAAATTATCAAAGATTCGACTTCGCAGGCGTGATTTTGGCAGGTGTAGTTTGACACTACCCCCGCCCCCTCTAATCCGTAGTCCACGTAGTCGTGGTCACCACCCCAAATAAGTTCTTTCTTGCAATCAGGACAGGTCGGCATGGTCGTAGGTTCTTGCCATCGTGATGATGGCGTTGGTTGATAAAATGGTCGTCGCAACGGAGATGGCGTTCTCAAGGGCACTGCGCGTCACCTTGACGGGGTCGATGACACCAAGGCGCATGAGGTATCCGAACTTCTCGCGCTTCACATCAAACCCAAATCCCCAACTCACCTCCTTCTCGACCTTCTCAAACTCTATCCCCGCGTTCTGCAGTATCTGCCACATGGGGGTCATCAGTGCCACAGACAGTATGTTGTACGCCACCTGCTTGCTCTTGGTGTTCGCACCCTGCTTGTCCCTGTAAGATTTAGCGATGTTGTAGAGCGTCAGCCCACCACCGGGGAGGATGCCCTCCTCCATCGCACTCTTGACCGCACACACCGCATCGTCTACCCTGTCGTACAACTCCTTCTGCTCAAGGTCGGTGTTGCCACCAACATACACCACGCCAATTCCGCCTGACAGTGACGCAATACGAGAGAGGATGAAGTCTCGGTCAGCCTTTACGCTCGTCACGTCGTACGCATCGGATAGCTGAATAAGCCGCTCCCTTACCGCATCACTAAGTTCACCCTCCTCCTTGACGATGACCGTCGAGTCGCGACCAACAATCACCTTGGCACAATGGCCCAAGTCATCGGGGGTGATGAGGCTCAGGTCGTCTCCCGTCTTCTCGCTGAAGTATGTGGCACCCACCGTCAGCGCAATGTCCTGCATCAGTTCGTGCTGCTTGTAGCCGAAGTTGGGCGGGGCGATGTTGCATAGCTTCAGGTTGTTCTTCATCACGTTTGCCGCCAAGGTGTTGACCACATTGGTCGAGCATGGAGCGATAATCAATAGCCTCTTGCCCTCGGAGATGATGGGCTTCAGCACGTTCTCAATCTGAAGGATGTTGCTTATCTCAGCATCGCTGACCAAGATGTGGGTGTCCTCAAGGACACACTCGTCATGTTTTTGGTTGTTGACGAAAAGCGGGGAGGCATACCCTCTGTCCACCTTGATGCCATTTGTGGTCTCATAGTACGTGGACGATGTCTTGCTCCGCTCGACGGTGACCACGCCATCCGGCCCGACACTATCGTACACCTCGGCAATGATGCCGCCTATTTCGGGGTCGTTGTTCGACGAGATGATGGCCACGTCCCTGAGTTTGGCCTTGTCCAACTTCTTGCCCTTTCGCAGGAGGGTCTTGGAAATCTCTTTCGCCTCGTGGTTTAGTGTCCTGAGTACCTCAGTGCGGTTCACTCCGTCCTGCTCGATAAGTTCAGTGCCCGCCTTGACCAACGCCTCGGTCAGGACAATGGCCGTCGTGGTGCCATCACCCGCCAATGTGGCCGTCTTGTCCGCTGCCTCCTTCATCATACGGACCGCGAGATTCTCTACGGGGTCCAATAACGACACACTCTTCGCTACGGTGACACCATCCTTCGTCACAGTGATGCCATGAAGATGCTCAGGGGACTCAATGAGTACTGTGTTGCCCCTTGGGCCGAGGGTACTTTTGACCGCATCGGAGATTTTTGTAATCCCGTTAATCAATTTCTCCCTACCACTTTCCGAAAAGTGGAGTTCTTTAGGTGAAAATCCTTGTTGCATTTAAGTAAAATTAGGACGCTAAAATACAAATACAAAACTTACAGAACAGGGGTCGTGCTAAAATTATGTGTCCCCTACTCTCTCTCTCTTTTTACCTCCTTTAATTATTATTTATTATATACGAAGCTTAAAACTTAACATTCTTAACATTTTTATTATAAGTAATTAGAAATGAAGAAGATAGAAAAAAAAAGATAACACTAAAGTCAACATAAAGAAAGCACAAATAGAAAGTTTAGAGCAGAAAAAAGGAGGGCCTCACCAACAAAAGACCCCCCTTATACTAAACCTAACGCTGCAAATCTAAGGTAAAAGTCACAAACAAGAGATAGACCACCACCGAGGCATAGTCACACGTGTCGTCCGGCTCGATAAATTCCCACCCCAACATGACCCTTTGATGGGGTAAGTGAAGTTCTATGGTCAGATGCCATTGCATACCCAAATATAGGGTTCAGGTGTATAGGGGTTTTGGGTTCTATGCCGCCTGCGCGACACCCACCCCCGTCCGGAAACCGACCTCGCGCTCGACCTCCCCCCCTCCGATTTCGGCTGCCGACCTCGGATTTTTTGGCGTTTTTCCTGCAGCCCTGCAGCCCTGCCCTGCCGCGCTGCCGCGCGGCTACGCTGCGCTCCGCTGCGCTGCTGCCGTTTCGCGCTGCCCTGTGCCCTGTAGCCGTTGCCCTGTGCCCGTTCACAGGTGAGAGTGTCTTCAGAGACACTCGGACTCCGCTTAATATCTCCGCCCGTTCCACGCGCCCTTACAAATGCTCCCGAACCCCACGCGCTGAATCTCTCTGCTGACGGGCGAAAGAGAATTGAACCAAAAAAAAACATCCGAAGTGTTGCACGTTCAAAGAATTAAACTACATTTGAACCATCAATGAACGGGGACGAGCCCCACCAACTAACCAACACCAAATTCATTGAGTTATGAGTAACCTACACAACCACGAGTCAGTAGCACTCGCAAACGTCGAAGCATTCGACTTCAACCGCTACACCGCACTGAACGACGAAGCGGTGAACAAGACCAAGGAAGGCTTCGAGGCATCCCTCAAGCAGTGCGAAATCGTCAAGGCTGCATCCGAATGGTATGACACCACTGAAGCGCAGGACTACCTCGCTGATGAGGGCGTACTCTTCGAGACCAAGGAGGACTTCTTCAACCGCGCTTTGGACATCTCGAAAGGGTGGGCATACAAGATGATTCGCGTTGCCAACCTTGAGCCGAACAAAGTCACCCAATTCAAGCGGACCTGCACCCAATTGGAGGGGCAGGGCGAACGTCCCGAAAGGTCTGTCGCTGCGCTCCTCAAGTTCGCCAAGGGCGAAACGCCAAGCACTGCCAAGGCATTGTTCACCTTGAGCATCGCCAAGGACGGGCTGAATGGTCCAAGCGGCTTCTCTGCCCGTATCACCGCAGAGGGCGAAATCAAGCAGAGCGGCAGCATCGAGAACGAGAACATCGACTACAATGTGCAGAAGCTACTCGCCAAACTGCAGAGACTCATCAACGCTTAATTCACTGAAATCAACGGAGTGTCCTCAAGGACACTCCACCTAACACCTACACGTCATGCCAACAATGAACCTTACCAACGGAATCGACCTCACCACTCTGACGGGTGAACGTCGCAGAGGGGAAATCTGCGGATACCACTCCAAGCCCTCCATCTTGATGAAGAACGATGCACTGAACCACGACATCGCATCCCTGCCGCAGTCAGTCCGCGAGCGTCTCTTCGTCAATGACAACCATCCGTTGGCTTCATCGCTGCGCAGCCGCTACACCATCGGGTTCGAGATTGAGAAGTCCTCCCTGCACCGCGCTGCGGTCCGCGAGTACGCTCTGTTCTGCGGCTTCGAGACCGACTCCTCCTGCGGCTATGAGGCGGTGACCAACGTCCTGCCTTTGCGCCCTGCATCAGCGTGGCGCAGCAAGGTCTACTCGCTCTTCAGCGAAGCCCGTCAAATCATCGAGGATAGCTACTCTCCCTCCTCCTCTCGCTGCGGTGGGCACATCACCATCGGTGTGGACGGAATGACGGGCGCAGAGTTGATGGAGCGCATCCGCCCCTACGTCGGCATCATCCTCGCCATCTACCGCAAGCGGCTCTCGAACGACTACTGCAGCCGCAATCCGCAGTTGGTCAACAATTGGTCCGAGGAGAGCGTGAACGGGCACTGCTTTCGTGCGAACCGCGTTCGTCGTTATGGCACCTCTGATTTCGAGGGCACCGATGCGAAGTACTCTGTCTGCCGCCTCAAGTCCAACGATGCCGCCACCATCGAGTTTCGCCTCCCGACTCGCGTTCGCAGTGTCAAGGCATTGATGCGCAGATATGAGTTGTTCTACGAGTTGGTCGATGCAGCGGTGACGGGCAAAAGCTACGCGAGTTTCGTGGCTGCCATCAAGCCCATCTTGATGCGGATGTACGGACGTGATGCCGCCAAGGTGACCTTCCTGCTCGACCTCGCGAAGAAGTTCAACAAGTTCGTGCAGAACGGCCAAGTCACCGAGCACATCGTGTACTACCTGCAAGGGCACCATCAGTTGACCGAGAGTTTTACGGGCGATATAAGTCGCTTCTATTCTCGCAGCATCCGTCGGATGATTCGCGAGGAGGGGCTATACGCCACCGAGTCTCGTGTCCTCAACGAGTGGTCAGCGTAACTGACCGACCGACGGGAGTGTCCTCGAAGACACTCCCTCCGTCCGAGGGTGAGTGCCCTCGCTGATGAGTCCAAAAGGACGAAACGGAAACCCTAATTCAATACCCAAAATGCATACCACCCTATCACCCCGCAGAGCAGCAGCGCACCGCATCGCTCACGCCATCGTCTTCCTTACGTTTGTCTACAAGGCAATCCAACTGCATTTCTTTGGCGAAATCACGACCTACGAATGGACCGACGGAGTCATCACCTTCACGCGGACCGAGAATCCCATCGGGGTTTACTTCTGTCTGTTCATTGCCGCAACGTCGCTGATGTTCGTGCTGACACCGAACAGACCGCAGGAGTGAGCGCATTTGCTCACGTCAAACAATCGTCGTATCTTTGTCGAAACGGGAGTGTCCTTGAAGACACTCCCCCCGTATCGGGATGTGTATCCCGACTGATGATTCCGAAAGGATGAAACGGAAACCCAAACCCAACACCGAAATGGTACAAGATACCTACTTCAAGACGTTCGCTGCGGCAGTCCGCTATGCACGTCAACAGACCGAGGCGAAAGGCTTCGTCATCAACGAGGACGATTGGCACTCGCAAATCAATATGGGTGGCGGCTACGCCAAAGCCCGTCCGAATGTGGATGAGACCCACGAATTTTCCATCCGCCTTTTCAAGGGACCAAAGGAGCAGCGCAAACACCTGCACATCGTGGTGTACGGAATGCGCAGCGCGTACGAACTCACTCACTACATCAACTGATATGGACCAAGACACCCACTTCATCATCGTCACCTTCAGCCCGTTCGCAATCGCGATATTCTTCGCGGTATTGTGGGAGTTGGACCGCTTATTCGGAGAGTGGAAAGAGCGGAAGCACCTGCGCAGAGAAAGAGCGTATCAGCAGGAGGCAGCCAAGCTGATTGCCTCGAAGAGTAAGACAAGGACGGACGTGCAGATTGAGTTCAATCGGCTGCAGAAAAACGGAACCCTCGCTATGTTGAGAAAAAAACACGGACTGCAATGAGTTACTACGACCTACGCAACAGACACAACGAGCGCAAGGTGTGGTCAGAGACCAAGCCCACGCTCAAGGCCACCATCCAATTCGAAACGGGCCGAGGCTTATGGGTCCTCCGCAAGGAGTTCAACGACCACGCGCACTTGGACAACTACCTCGCATATATGCGCAAGAAACACGGATACCTCACCGACGAGGTGTGGATTCAAGGCGAGGCAGAAGACAACGCATCATCCAAACACAATCTGAAATGAAAAAGATAATCGCACTCGCACTCGCAGTTGGCTTCGCCTCCTGCACCAAGCAGACCGACGAGGTCTATCGCACCGACCACTACCAAGGATACGTCACCATCAACGGAGGCACCTGCGGAGAGATGTACTATTGGAGCGAGAAAGGTTCGATGTATCAGACCACGCTCATCGTGTTCGAGATAGACACCAATGGCGGTGTGTTCTTCGACCTTGGCGGACACGTGGTCAGAACAGAGCCGTCGAACCTCGACCCCAATGGACCCATCAGCAGCCGCGTGACGTTCGGATTCAGAGACGATGCCACGCTGCAGGAGATGACGCATAGCAGATTCAAGAACGGACGCAACAAGGTCAAGCTGACCAAGAGGAATGGAGACGTAATCGAAATCCGATTCTTTTGAGTGTCCTCGAAGACACTCTCCAACTGCCTGATTATCAAGACGGTAAAAAAAGATTTGGCAGTGTCGAATTATCGTCTTATATTTGTCGAAACAAAATGCCTAACGAATGAACACACAACCAACAGACTACGAGCCAATGGACCAAGGTCCCAAGTCAATGCTCGCACACGCACACGCAACGTGGGTGGGTGACATCCACAAGGTGGCCTTCATCGAGAAGTCACGTCGAATGAGCGGATGGCCAATCCAACCCGAAGAGTGGGTCCTGCTCCGAGCGATGCAGACCATCCTCAACCACGACCCCGCCTACAAAAAAACGTATGGTGATGCACCCGATAGTGCGAGAATCAAAGAGTGGTTCACCGAGTTGCGAGACAGATGCAGGGAGTCAGTGTGGGAACGCCTGAAGAAGGATGCGTTCGAGCCAATGCTCAACGACTTCTACGCTCTGCGCGAATGGTAAGACAACGGGGGTGTCTTCAAAGACACTCCCTCTGTATCGAGATGTGCGTCTCGGCTGACGATTCCAAAAGGATGAAACAGAAACACTAAACCAACACCCAATGCACGAAGATTTCGAAATGATTCAGCACTTCGCTTGTCAGATTATCAAGGCAGCACTGAACAGAAACTTGGTAGACGCGGACCACTACCACGCAAAGATGGACCGAAAGATAGAAGAGATGTGGAACCGAACGGGTCAAGACCGCAACAATCGTCCTGCCTCACAGACAGAGGCTGCCATCCGTGAGTTGGCTACCCGAATTACGGGTGACATTGTAGCCTACGGATACATACCCGAAGCCGAAGAGACGGACACTGACACGGAGGTTCACGTTCAAGAAATCATCACCCAACACCTGACAAAATGAAAAAAGTAAAAGTCACATCACGTATCGTATACCACAAGATTGCAGAGGTCGTAGTCGAAGTACCTGACCACGTCAGCAAGGAAGAGATGACCGACTATCTCACAGACCACGAACACATCTACGACGAGCAGTTGCACACTGCACTGCAAGATGCGGAGACAGAGTTCGGCTTCGGTCTTGGCGACGGAATGGTAGACGAGGATGCAGAGGTCGAACACAGATACGACATCCTCGACGAGAGTGGCAACCCAACTTACGGAGGACACGTATGATGGGACAAGCAACTGACTCGACACTAATTTCTCTCATCGTGAACGTGGTGGAGAAGGACGGCAGTATGCAACTCGCATCACCTCTGTCCACAGACGTAAGGCACGCCCTCGAAAGACGAGGCTACCAAGTGACAAGCACCAAAGTGAATCTGAAATGAGTATTTGGGAGAGTGCCTCGGCTAACACGATGACCTTCGAGTATGTCAATGAACACCTTGGGATTACGTGCTACGTTAGTGTGTGTGGAACTTGCAAAGAGCCAAGGGACACCACACCAACAAGGGAAATGCAGACGATAGGAAATTGTCAGCAGCGCATACACGAGTGCAATAGTTGTCGGAACCACTTCGTGCAGGATATGTACAAAGAACACGAGTTCGACAGAATAAATTCAGATACAATAGATTTGGCAGTGTCAAATACTTGTCGTATCTTCGCAGAGTAAATGTCTAACACGGGTCAGTGTCTTCAAGGACACTCGCCCACAACACCCAACAAACCTATGTGCGTTATCATAGTCAAACAAAAGCATCACAAGATGTCAAGCGAGGTCGCAAGAACCTCCGCCCGTATCAACCCCCACGGCCTTGGTGTCGTGTGGCTCGACACATTCGAGGTCACCTACCATAGGTCCTCCGAATACAAGGTCATCCTCACTGACCGCCCGTTCATCGCTCACTTCAGATACGCGACCATCGGTGCCGTCAACCAATCCAACACCCACCCGTTCGTGTGTGGCAAGAACAGAGACGAACTGCTGATGATGAACGGAACCGCTGCAGGTTACGGCAACCATCAGATGACAGACTCCAAGGCATTAGCCATCGAGTTGGGCGGCATCCCGCGTAAGGATTGGAAGCAGCACCTGAAGATTCAAGATGTCAACGCGCCCAACTACTGCAGGTTCGTGTCCATCAACACACGCACACGCTCGTTCCAAATCTACAACCGCGAGTTGTGGACATACCGCGACGGGGTGTGGTACTCCAAGGACAATGTGCTGCAGGAGAACTTGGTCGCAGTGTACGGCACACTGAAGAAGGGCTACTCGAACTACCGCAACTACCTGACCAAGGCCACGCACGTGGGCACGGGCAAGACCAAGGACCGCTACCCACTGATTGTCCAAGGGCTGCCCTACCTCATCGAGCAGAGGGGCAAGGGCACGAACGTGAGCATCGACCTCTTCAAGGTGTCAGACGATACGTTCCGTTCCTTGGACGGACTCGAAGGCCACCCCCATTGGTACATCCGCAAGGAGATACCCGTGGTCGTGAACGGCAGGACACACATCGCTTGGGTGTACTTCTGCCCATCAGCCGAGAAAGATTTCAACGGGAGCAACTTCGTGTCCTCGTACACGCAGCAGACGTGGAGACCCACCAACTTCACGTTCGAGGATGTGCAGCCCACGAACATACGAGCGCAGTACACAGACGATTGGGACGACGGCACGGATGACGAGGACCACTCGCCCGTGTGTCCCGACTGCTTCGACGACCTTGAGTTCGATGCGTTCAGCAACTACCACTGCGTTGGGTGTGACGCATGGTTCACCGAGAGTGAGGTTAGGCACTTTACGACGTGAGCCAACGGGGAGGGTGTCTTCAAAGACACTCTCCTTCCGTACACGGATGCGTGTCCGTGCTGATGATTCCAAAAGGATGAAACGGTAACTTAAATTTTTACTCAAATGCAGGAAGACATCTTCCAATGGACAGACGAACTCGTAGAGAAGTTTGCCTACGTTTACTGCGGCAACCCCGTAGCAGAATACAAAGAGAACTATCGCGGACTCAAGATGAACGAGAAGTTGGCGATGTTCAAGAAGGAGACGCTGATGCGTAAGGACCCACACCACATACTCTACCACGATGCAGGGTTTGTATTCGTCAACGAGAGGTATGGTGAGAATGAAGCAGCAATCCACTCGTTCGTGGTGCCCGTTAACTTGGCGGATGGCACGGGGTACGTGTACCTCCCCATCCATAGGTGGGGAGATATGGACCCGTCGGACGTATGGACCTCGCTCGATGATTGTCTGTACCAAGTCAGGCAGGATATGTGGCAGGGTTCACCACTACCCCGCACAATCTATATGCACCCCAACATCTACGAGAAAATAGATTTCGAAGCGTGGGCAGAGGAAGTACTCATCAAGCAAGGCATCGGAGAATGATACACACTACGCCTGACAACTTCGTGTGGCTCGACATCACACACAGATGCGAGGACAACACATTCGTCTCCTTGATATGGTCTCTCTTTGACCTCTATGCAGTGCGCTCCGATGACTCGGAGTCACTGCTTGAGGATATGGCAACACTGCAACGAGAGAGAGAAGACGGCTCACGCATTTGCATTGAGGTGGGCCACGTCGGAAGACCGAATCAACATTGGTTCAAGGAAGCCGACAAGAAACTCATCGACGGGTATTGGTACGTGAAGGTGAACGACATACGATTTGGTTGAGTCAAATTATTGTCGTATCTTTGTCTAAACTTTAATCAAATGGCAATACACATCAAAGTTGACGGCACGGTCAACACGGAATACAACCACAAGGGGTTGAAGCAAAAGC
>Ga0070754_10003211_pt1 | contig 11636 bp, 10 predicted proteins | sample VirMetDEL_Sep_01_FD_75181 | JGI IMG/M metagenome (GOLD analysis project Ga0070754, IMG submission 75181) | Aqueous microbial communities from the Delaware River and Bay under freshwater to marine salinity gradient to study organic matter... | ecosystem: Environmental > Aquatic > Marine >... | reverse complement strand
TGTATGTCAGGTCACCCAGACATTGTTGATTGTGAAAGACGTAAGGTTATCGACATCAAGTCGAGCTGGTCAAAGAAGACCTTTCCTAAGAGGCCGCCAAAGAAGGCGGTCTATGAGTGGCAGGTAAAGATGTACCTATACATGCTGACCAAGAAGACTGGAGAGGAATGGAGAGATGGAGAGGTAGCCTACATGCTTGTAAATACTCCTGAGGAATTGATCCCAGAAACAGAGGACGACAGCCTACACTATATGGACAACCTGCCTGACAGTCTTAGAGCTACTATCGTAAAGATAGAGCTGACTGACGATGATATCAAGAAGATAGACAGGCGTCTAGATGCTGCCGAAAGGTATGCAGATGAATATGTAAATTTTTTAAAATCCAAAAACAAATAAAATGAGTAATCAATTTAAAATGACAGGTGTCGTTGAGGTTATCTTCGACACAGAGCACGTAAGTGACAAGTTTCAAAAAAGAACATTCGTTCTTAACGACATGCAGGAGAAGTATCCTCAGAAGATTAGCTTTCAGTGTGTTCAGGACAAGATATCCCTACTTGACAATGTTGGCGAAGGCCAGGAGGTAGAGGTTGCATTTAATGTAAGAGGTCGAGAGTGGAAATCACCACAGGGCGAGCTCAAATACTTCAACACACTTGAGGCATGGAGGATCGATGTAAAGGAGGAAGCTCCAGTACAGCAGTCTAGTGCTGACGAGATGCCATTCTAACATTATGTTTTCATGATTGAAAAGGCAGTTAATGGGTTCTGTTGGTTAGCTGACCATACTCAGTAAAAACCCAATGCACCGATCGTATGGTGAGTCGGTGCTATTTTTTGACCAAAAAAATTTCATCACATGATTACTTACTTTAAGACAATAAACGACACGGACAAGCCGTACCACATTGATATATCTAGAGCATTGGATAGGATCAAGGACGGTGCGTCCAAGGACATAATAGACCAGGCTAGGAAAGAGGGGGATAAGGATAGCAGGAACAAGATAAAGAAAATGTTGCCTGCTATCTGTTTCTCTGGAACCTTTTCAAAGAGGCTTGACAGTGCTATCATTGAACACAGTGGTATCATGTGCCTGGACTTCGATGGGTTCAGGGACGAGCAACACCTCTACTCAAAGCGTATGGAGCTGATTGCTGATGAGTTCACATACTCACTATTCACATCGCCATCTGGGGATGGTATGAAGGTCCTTGTGAGGGTTCCAAAGGATGCCAAGAATCACAAGAAGTATTTCAAGGCACTTGAGAAGTACTATGCGTGCGATGAGTTTGACACATCGTGCAAGAATATATCAAGGGTGTGTTACGAGAGCTATGATCCAGATATATTTATCAATGAGCTATCCTCGGTATGGGAGGAGATGGAGAAGGATGTTGAGATAAAGACCAAGAGCAAGGCCATGATAAAGATCTCAGACTCTAACGAGATTATCCGCAGGCTATCTCTATGGTGGAACAAGAGCTATGGAATGATACAGGGACAGAGAAATAATAACCTGTTCATACTCGCATCCGCACTTAATGACTTTGGTGTGTCAAAGGATGAGGCCCTGTCTACCCTACACTCATACGATTCATCTGGAGACATGTCTTCAGAGATACCTGTCATTGTAAACAGTGCATACAAGAACGTGTCTGCACACGGGTCTAAGTTCTATGAGGACATAGACAAGACGGCAGACATAGTGAGCAATATAAAGAACGGAGTGCCTATAGATGTCATAAAGAAGACCAATGAGGATGTCGATGTAGATGAGGTCGCTAGGTCTGTAGATATGACTGAATTTTGGACCAAGAGCAGCAAGGGAAAGATAGACCTTGTGCCTCACCTGTTCAGAATATTCCTACAGGACAATGGATTTTACAAGTACTACCCAGTTGGTAGCAATAACTTTGTATTTGTGAGGGTTATAGACAACACCATATCTGACGTCAATGAGGACATGATAAAGGACTTTGTCCTTGACTATCTTTTAGGTATAGACGATATGTCTGTATACAACTTCTTTGCACTGAACACGAAGTTCTTCCAGGAGACATTCCTAAACTACGTCTCAAGGATAGAGCCAAACTTTATGGTAGACAACAGCGATGAGGCCTACCTTTACTATAGGAATTGTGCTGTAAAGGTCACAAGAGAGGATGTCGAGATTATTTCATACAAGAACCTTAATGGTCATGTATGGGAGAAGCAGAAGATCGACAGAGACTTTGTCAAGTCAGACTTCCAGCAGTCTGAGTTTAGACTATTTATAAAGAACATCTCTGGCAACAGGGACGACAGCACAAGATCGATGGAGTCCACACTTGGATATCTATTACACTCACACAAACCTGCCAGCTACTGCCCTGCAGTCATCCTGAATGACGAAATAATATCTGACAATCCTGAGGGCGGTACTGGTAAGGGTATCTTTGTAAAGTCAATAAGCCACATCAAGAAGATGGTTATAATAGACGGAAAGGGTTTCTCTTTCCAGAAGTCTTTCCCGTACCAGAGGGTTCAGGTAGACACTCAGACACTTGTGTTTGACGACGTCGCAAAGAACTTTGATTTTGAGAGACTGTTCTCTGTAATCACGGAGGGTATAACACTTGAGAAGAAGAACAAGGACGAGATACATATCCCGTTTGAGTACTCACCAAAGATTGTCATAACTACAAACTATGCGATCAAGGGTGCTGGTAACAGCTTCGAGAGACGTAAGTGGGACCTTGAGTTCAAGCAGTACTACACCAAGAGCTTCACGCCTGAGAGCGACTTCGGTCACATGTTATTCAGCGAGTGGAGTGAGGCCGAGTGGTCTAGGTTTGACAACTATATGATTGACAACCTTCAGCTATATCTAAAGAACGGACTGATGGTCTGTGAGTTTAGGAACCTAAAGGTTCGTAAGTTTATAGCAGAGACATGCTCAGACTTCTGGGAATGGTCAGACAGTGACGACAACCCGTACACAGAGATGGAGAGATGCTGCCTTGGTATGGAGATGTTCAACAACTTCATAGAGCAGTATCCAGACTACGGGCCGTATGGTAAGTTCAAGCTGTCACACAGCAGGTTCTACAGATGGCTTGACAGCTATGGTGAGTTCAAGTACGAGGAGAAACCTATAGTTACAAGAAAGGCTCAAGGAAAGTTCGTAGAGTTCATCAAGAAGAAGGAAGAGCAGGTTAAATTAAACTTTTAAGGTATGAAACTAAGAGACTATCAGATCGACATCTCTAAGAGGGGTGCCGACATATTAAACAGGTTAAACATACTATGACTTGCGATGGAGGTACGCCTTGGCAAGACCTACACCTCTCTTGAGGTATGCAGTCTTGTCGGGGCTACCAAGGTTTTATTCTTGACAAAGAAGAAGGCTATATCTTCCATACAGTCTGACTATGACACCATGTCCCCTGACTTTGATATAACTATAATAAACTACGAGTCTATACATAAGCTTGAGGATATAATGTTTGATGTTGTAATCTGCGATGAGTCGCACACGATGTCTGCATTTCCTAAGCCAAGCATACGCACACGACAGATCAGGAAGATGCTATCTATAAATGGTGCCAAGCTAATACTTATGACTGGGACAATAACCCCTGAGAGTTATAGCCAGATATATCATCAGTTCTATGTTCATCCAGATAATCCGTTTAAGTTTTACAAGAACTTCTACGCATGGTCAAAGGACTATGTTAATGTGTTCCAGAGAAAGATAAACAGCTTTATGGTGAACGACTACTCAAGAGGTATAGAGTCAAAGATAATGTCCTCAGTGTCACCGTACATGATATCGTACACACAGAAGGAGGCAGGATTCTCTACAGACATAGATGAAGAGATACTTTATGTTAAGATGCTTGACAGGACCTACTCTATATGCGACAAGCTGTCTAAGGATCTTGTAGTCGAGGGAGATAGTGAGGTTATACTTGGTGATACGCCAGCAAAGTTGATGCAGAAGTTACACCAGCTTTACAGTGGCACCGTTAAGTTTGAGTCTGGCAATAGCATGACCCTGGACAAGAGTAAGGCCATATTTATTCGTGACAGGTTCAAGGGTGTTAAGGTCGGTATATTCTACAAGTTCAAGGAAGAGCTGAAGTGCTTGCAGTCTGTATTTGGTGACAGCCTGACGACAGACCTTGATGAATTTAATTCGACAGATCAGTCGATCGCTCTGCAGATCGTTTCTGGACGTGAGGGCATATCTCTGAGGAATGCCAAGTACCTTGTCTTTTACAACATAGACTTCTCTGCCGTAAGCTACTGGCAGGCTAGGGATCGCATGACAACTATGGACAGGACATTTAATAAGGTGTTCTGGATATTCAGTGAGGGAGGTATAGAGGGCAAGATATATAATGCCGTAAAGAAGAAAAAGAGTTACACTATAAATATATTTAAAAAAGATTATGGACGAGAGAAAGAAAGAGATCAAGAAAAAGATTCGGATGATGATGGATGAGATTGCAGGTATCAACATAAAGATAAAGGAGCTTGAGTACAGGAAGAATGTACTTAGGAAGATGATAGATGCATTTGACCTGGAGTTGATCGATCAGCAGAAGATAGAGTTTTATGATTGTGAAAGAGATGTTTAAACTTTTTGTTTTTTGTTTGTAGTTTTTCTATATTTGGTTTGAAGTTATGACCGAGCAGAAGATACAGGCGAAACTTATAAAGAAACTTGAGGAGGATGGTTACTACGTTATAAAACTATCTGTCACAAACAAGCCAGGGATACCTGACCTTGTTGCGATACCAAAGGACTCAGACACAGAGTTTTACGAGGTAAAGAGGCCTGGTAAAAAGCCAAGACCTCTTCAGGTGTATAGGATAAAAGAATTGAACAAGCATGGGATTAAAGTACACGTATATGACGGAACGTCTGAATAGATTGAGACAGGTTAAGGATGTTGTGTATAGCGTCCCAGTGGTTGCCTCATACGAGAGTAATTTTAACATAAATTATGAAAATAATGAGGATTTTTATGAAAAATTAACAAATTTAGTAGAGAGCACTCCTAATGATCAAGATCTGGGAGGTATAATTAGAAATTTAATTAAAAACAATAAAAATGATTGACACCGTATTAGAATTTATAGAGAGAGATAAGTTGGCCAGTAAGTCAAGACTTAGAGAGCTTAATCACAAGAGGGTTTACCTTTACGCATTCCTTAGAAGCAATGGATACAAGCTTCAGCAGATAGGCAAGATGTTCAATAGAGACCACGCTACAATTATACACGGGATAAAGAACTACAAGTTATTTAAAGACAGCAAGGATCCTCTGTTCGCTGCAGATATATTTGAGTACAGGAAGGCCCTTGACAATAGATACAATCACAATATAAATCTAAAGAGAGATATCTTCGAGGATCTGAAGTCATGTAATCAATTTAGGGATATCGAGGTTATAAAGAGAAGGATAGAGAATGGAATGTACTAGAGGTGTTTACTGTGTAGATATAGAGATCAATGCAAAGGCTAGGTCTCGTAATCTTAGGGATCTTACTATAAGTAAGATCTTCACTAAGGTACCACTGGCACTGGATGACGAACTGAATCCAGTGAACAAGGACTTCTTAAAAAGGTTCCTAGATCAAAAAGTTATTAACATGTACAATGTTAATTACTCTATCACTAATAAAAAGTATTTATCAGGACTATGTTACGACATTTAAAATAGATATATTTAGGGCCATGAATCATATCAACTACGTAAACTCTGTAATGCATGAGATCAATGAGATGACTGACAACATATACGAGTCTCTCGTAGATGAGGATTCAGGCGAACTAAAGTATAATATTCAGAGGATGATAAAGATACTCAAAGACATAGACAAGTCACATGGAGAAGACAAGGATTTGTAATACCTGCGGAATAGAGAAAGACATATCTAACTATCATTCGGCAGGACAGAAGAACGGTATCAAGTACCGTAGGAGAAAGTGTAGTAAATGCTACATGGCGGTTAAGACAAAGTACAGAAAGAAAAATACAGACTGGCTAAAGGAGTACAAGAGTAAGTTAAGTTGTGAGTCATGTGGATACTCAAAGGCTACTCATAAAAATTTTACAGAGAAGGCACTAGAGTTTCATCACCATAATGGAGATAAATCGTTTAACGTCAGTGAGGGTGTTTTTTTTACTGGTAGAGAGGTACTTATGAATGAGATATCAAAGTGCGTCGTGCTATGCTCCAGGTGTCATACTGAGGAGCATTATAATTCATAACTATTTTATAAATAAATCAGAGGATTCACTAGGCATTGTGACCACTTCTTTCTTAAGATCCTTAGCCTTTCTACCTTTCTTTATATTTTCAATAGCCCGTTGACCTGTAAAAAGTTTATACTTTTCAGCCTCAACAACTTCTTTCATCTGGTCCAGAGTAAGATCTCCAAAATATGTTTTAAATCTTTTAATTTCATCAGACACATCTTTTGCTTTGTCTTTATTTGTGTTTATGATAAAATATTCCTCTGCCTCTGTAGGTGTCCTTTTTATTTCCTTTTTAACATCTTGATACTTGTTATATTTGGACTCGCTTATTGATTTCTTTTTTATTTCCTTAAGTCCATATCTTGCAATATCACCAACATCTTTAGGTGCTATACCAGTTATTTGAAGAAACTTAAGTGCAGCTACAAGTCCAAGCTTTTCTCTATCCTTATCTAGTATATATCTTTTTTGGGTACCATATCTACCACTGTCTTCTTCATATGTTCCTTCCTTATATGGCGTATAGTAGTCTTCATTAAAATTATATATAATCTCAACAGGGATTCCTAGCACACCAAGACTTTCTAGTAACGCATTGTCTGACCATACCTGTATTTTACCCTCATCCATTATCTTTTTTCTAAGATCTGATATTTCTTTGTCTGTCATAGGCTTCTCTCTCCTAAGCATTCGAAGCTCGTTTTCTTCCTCAATAGCCCTCTGTACATCTTCCTCATCCGCTAGGTTTACATCAAATGTATCTAGAACTAGATTTAGACCTTTAGATACTGCAAGATCACCTACGAATGGGAATGGAGAAAGTATATCATTAACGGCACTTCCAAACGCATATTTTGACATGTTCCATAGATCTTTATTTTTCTCAAGCGTTCCCCATTCTTTTTCTTCCATCTCATCATCATCATCTCCAAATGCCATTTTAGATAATGCTTTGTATCCTTCTCTAATGGCTGCAGACAATGTGTGAAATATAGTCAACTCAACAGTTAGTCCTGCGAGTGATCTTGCGGCTATTTTTTTATCTTCATTGGTTGCAGCTTTATTTGCTGGATTTAGTACTCTAAGGTCAGACATCATTCTAGCCTTTTGATTTAATACGAATGAAGAGAACGGTGCTATAATTTTTCTTACAAGAGCCACAGTTCCTGGCTTACCTAAGAAACCACCAGCCATTGCAGGGTCTGATATATTCTGCTGCCTATCCACCATCAGCTGTGCATATTCAAGTGCCTTCTGATTATACTCTCCCTCCTTTATATCTGTGCTCATACCGTTTCGTTTCATGTACTGCTTGTAATAGCTTATGAATGATGACTTAGCAATATAAACATCAGGAGCCTGAAGGAATGCTTTTAGATACATACCTTGAAGTTTATCAAACTTTTTAGCAAGACTTCTAAGTGTTTCAGATGTATTTACGTCTATCTTTGCATCTGCTGAATCTATAGCTGTCTCTGCCTCTATACCCCTATTAACTATAGACATGCCAGAATTATTTACCCAGTCAAGGTCTTCCCTCTGAGCAAAATCAAATCTACCTGCATTAGTAAGTGTGTTCATCATTACTGGGGCTGACTGTTTTAATGCCTGAGATACACCACCTAATGCTTTAGATACACCAAACTTAGCAATCGTGTTGAATACCTTTTGAACGTCCTTGTCCTTCATGTACTCGCCCTTACCTTTTACGTTATTGATATAGTCTACTACTCTCTGTTGTATCAACTGAGATGTATCTCCAAATACATCTTCGAACTCTTTAGAACTTGCTGCACCATAGAATTTTTGTATAGCTGCAGCTGTATATATATCTGTAAGAGCCTTGTCCATAGAATTGAAATTATCTACCTCGAAATCAAAGCTTACATACCTGTTCTTTGGTAATGTCTTTGGTCTTGTTGTTTCCATTAAAACACCAGATTTATTTCTATCTATATGAGTGTCAGACATAAATGCACCATTCTCCTCTATAGCTCTTTCAAGCTCTCTAGGATCTACCTTTCCAGTTAGAGACTTATACTTATCTGGTGTATAGTTTGTATCTGTACCAAGTATGTTGTTATACACGGACAGACTTACATCTGAAAGGTCTTGATACTTATCTGACCATTCATTTATCCACCACTCTACTGCCTCTATATTTTTATTTGAAGCATTGTTGAGTATTGAAGATGGATCGGTAGCTGAGGCTATTGATAGATTGTTATATACCTTTCTATATACCTCTGCCTTCTTTCTCTCCTTAGAATCACCTGATAGTTCAAGTCTCTCTATACTTTCTCTCACTAATTCCTTTCTCCTATTGAACTCAGTCTTTTTATCTGAATCTGTACCTATTAGATTTCTAGAAAGAAATGCAATCATACCCCTCTCATATACATTCTCAGCATCCATAAACTTATCATCGTTATTTATGAATTTTTCTGAGTACCTGTCCATTATCTTTTTAAACTCTCTATTCTTTACAGCGTTACCATTTGCAATATCCTGAACGCCTAACATCTTCATAACCTTCAGTCCTTTTGTAGCACCCTGGAATAGTCTTTCAAATAGTAATGGTAGTGCCGTCAACTCCCTGTTCCATATCTTACCTAGAGTCTCGTTTAAAGCAAGCTTAGGCATCCTAGATCTTATGCCACTTTTCTTTAACTTTTTTATTGCAAGATTACCCTCGTATATACTTACAGCAGATTCTAAACCACTGGTTATTTCATTTGTGATAAAGTTATCTATATACTCAACAAACTTAATAGCGTCCTTTATACCCATTGTAGATATATCTGCACCTATAAGTCTAGACACCATGTCTATATCTTTCTTTGTTATATCTACATCCTCACCAGTGAATGGGTTTGTCTTTGTCTTTATCATTCTTCTTGCTATGGAAGACATTATATCAAACCTCTTGACTAGGAATGACATAATTTCTGCATCCATCCCCTTTATTCCCTGCTTTGATTCTATAGCATTTACAATATCCTTTATATCTTTTAGAGACATATTTTCCGTAAGGCCAAGATCTTGATACTTAGCTATCATCTCCTTCTTTAAAATTTTTTCTTGGTTAGCTATAGCACCATCATAAAACTCTCCAACCTCGGATAGATTTGCAGGCTGCTTCATATCAACCTCTGAACCTTTGATTCTTGATGGTCTTAATGCATTATACATCTGATCTGCATAATCTATATACAGGTCTAAAACCTCTACCATCTGAGGATCTATCTCTGCAAACTTTTTACCCATAGCAACAACCTCTGCCTGATTGTCTCCCTTCAAAGCCTTCTTAATCTTTCTTCTTAAAGATGCAGCCTCCTTAAATTTTTGTGCGTACTCAGCATTCTCAAACACCTTCTCAGCGTAATTTATAAATCTGTTTACGATGGTTTCGTTCTCTAGATTTATTTTATTAGAACGCTCTACAAGTATTGCGGCCTGATTACTGGTCATTACACCAGTCTTAACCATTGACTTGAGAAGATTTGCAAGGTCTTTTCGTCTTGAGTTTAAATCTTTCTTAGCAAGTCTTGCTGATCTGTTCCATGCCTTTATCTGTCTCTTGTACTCAGCCATCTGATCCACTGTGACCTTGGTACGCTTTTCTTTACCTAATACCTTTCTTACAGATGGAGCCTGCTTAATATTTATACCTAGGTCCTCATTAAGCTCACGAACTACTTGCTCTCTCTCTAGATCTGTAGCCTCTTGATAAAGTTTACTTCCCTGTAAGTATGAGAGCGTCGCATCTAACTTTTTCTGTTTGCTTACAAACTTACGACCACTTCTTCTCTCTACCTTTTTTATAATCTCATCTATAATTCTATCAACCCTCTCTCTCGATGGCTTATCATCCTTCTGCTTACGCTTGGATGGGGTTGTTATTTCAGATGTATCTATTTTTACTGCCTCTGTAGTAATACCTGCACTTGGGCTCATTATTTGAGTCCATCTCTCTACAAGTTTTCCTTTCTTTTTAGGATCTTTACTTTTAACTTTTCCTGACTTATCAACTGTTTTACCTGTATCAGGATCAATTGTAACATTATTCCATTTCACTCTATCAGTTAATAAATGTAGTGTTGTTTTACTGTCACCCTTTGATTTTATAGCTTTTGGATATGACTCATGATCCGTTTCAGATTTTGCATCCACAGCTTCAACCTCTCCTTCAATCTCTAATATGGCATATATTGATCCATTTTCAGTTTTAGATTTACCATCTCTTAATATTGGTTCTGTAAGCATTTGAGATACTGCTTCTGTAAGATTAGACTTGCTAATTTTAGATCCTTTTTTAAACTTTGTTATAAGATCTTCTGCCATCATACCCTCTCCAAAAAAATCAGCTAAACTGTTCTGTGCGTCCTGGTTTGATTTTTTTCTTTGAATAGATTTAACTACAAAATCTATGATTGACGTTGAAAAGGTTTTTCTATCATCAAAACTACTTTTTTCAGCCCCTAATTTTTCCTCTATTATTTTTACTATTTCATCTAAATTATTAGAGCTATCAATATTATCACCAAATGCTTTGTTGTAAGACTTAATAAGTATAGATTCAATACCTGTTATCTTAAACTTTGGATTCTTTGATAATGATATAAATAAATTCATAACACCATTAGCTGCATTCGTGCTAGATAAAACTTTATTTGTCGGGGCACTTGTTAATGCCATGTATATTTTACCATCCTTATTAATGGCCTTATTCATAGACTCAGCCATTGCTTGAGCAGCCTTAGATGTACTTGCCCAAAAATATCCTTTCTCATGAAACTTAATAGGATAAAATATACCTCCCTTGCCCTCAACTAATATTTCACTTCCATCAGATAATTTTTTACTAATTTTTCCAGAAAAAGCTGAATCAGGTTGATGTAAAATCATAAATACATTATTAAAATCAGAAATGGATTTATTTCTTGTTATGTATTTTTGTTCTATCTTTTTAAATTCGTTTGTGTTTTTATCAAAGCTATAAGTAACTCCAGATTTAAGATCGGTAAAATCAGCTTGAAATCTTTTATTTGCCTCCTTTATTTCTGCTGTTTTATTTTTAGAAATAACCTTAATATCCACATCAGCAATCTCCTCACCGACAGCAACCTTTCCAGCTATAGCGTTAAGAACATCAACCACCTCATTATCTGTGAATGGCTTTAGACCAAACATCTTGGCCAATCGATCTAAAAATCTTTTGATCAAATTTTTGTTAGTCTTGCCTAACTGACTGTAATTCTCTGCGAGAATACCTACAAGTTCAGCCAACTTCTCTTCACTCTGTATGTTCTCGTCATAGTTTGCTGCAAATTTATCAAGTGCCTCCTTGACTGTAGGCATACCTTCAAGATTCTTTGA
>Ga0070754_10003210_pt1 | contig 11636 bp, 13 predicted proteins | sample VirMetDEL_Sep_01_FD_75181 | JGI IMG/M metagenome (GOLD analysis project Ga0070754, IMG submission 75181) | Aqueous microbial communities from the Delaware River and Bay under freshwater to marine salinity gradient to study organic matter... | ecosystem: Environmental > Aquatic > Marine >... | reverse complement strand
GAAGAATGTACGAACTATCCCCCGAGGAACAAGAAAAAAATAAAGCATATCAATTTTATAGGTTAGTTGAGTATCTTAATGAAATGCCGGTTATACAAATTATGGTTGATGGAATTGAAGCAGATGATGTGGTCGGTGTTCTCGCAGTATCAGATCATTACAGAGGACGTAGTAAAATCATTGTGTCTTCTGATAAAGACTTCCTCCAACTCTGCAACGAGGAAACCACTCTTTACAGACCGATTCAAGACACAATTGTTACCCAAAATAGCGTTATTTCTGAATTTGGTATTCATCCCAATAATTTTGCCCTTGCTCGAGCAATCGCAGGGGATGCATCGGACAACATTCAAGGCGTTCCTCGTGTTGGGCTTGGCACAGTTAAAAAACATTTTCCTTTCATGGCTGAGTCAAAAAGTTACAGCAGTCAGGATCTTATTGAGCATTGTCGACAAGTGGGAAAGGCTCTCAACTGTCATAAAAAGATTATCGACAATTCTTCTTTAATTCAGTCTAATTATGGCATAATGCAACTATATAATCCAATTATATCGCCGATGACCTTAAAACAAATAATGTTCAATGTCACAGAATTTGAACCAAAAGTCAATATAACCGAAGTTAAGAAAATGACCCTTGAAGACGGTTTTGTTGCTTATAAATTTGATGATCTGTATGCGGCGTTTAGAAGAATTACAGCATAATTATACAGCGGAGGACACAACCATGCATTCTTATTTTATTTCTATTCTCACGGCTTGCGTAAGCCCTGTTATAACCTTTGGCGAAGGCGACGAGTGGGACTATGATTATCAATGGACTTGCGAGGAACCATCATCGGCTTATAATTTGCAGATCAAAGCATATCAGCGACTTCCCGAGACCAAAACACAAACAGTTGATCTTTTTAATAGATTTCCTGTAAGTGAGGTGCCAGTTGAACAGTAATTTAGTTCTTGCTATTATTTTCTTTCTTATCGGTCATTTATTATCATGGTATGGAGCGAACCTTCAATTCGTTTCTCCGTGGTGGAAAGCCCGTGCTGTTCTGTTAACTTGCATAATAGCAATTCCAACTGGCCTTATGTGGTTGTTTGGAACGCGATTCATAATGCAGTGGACACCTGAGTTGTGGACTTCACGATTTATTGCTTTTTCATTATCTTATTTCACATTTCCTTTAATGACTTGGTATTACCTCGGCGAATCGCCTTTTACCGCAAAAACCATAATCTGCACTCTTCTTGCTTTTACAATAGTTATGGTCCAATTGTTCATGAAATAGCAAGTCATCAAAATAAAATCCAATAACGACTTAGTAATCGTCGGTATAATTAAAAAATTACATAAATGCCCCGTCAAAAAGGGCATTTTCTTTTTTCGAGACTAAAAAAAGAAAAAAAACAACTTGACATTCCTTTTAAAATATGTTATAATATTTATATACAACGGAGCAATTATGCAAACACAAACAGACAACTTTTCTAAGTTCGGTAAGAGTTTTCAAGAAAAACTATGCCAACTTATGCTCGAGGACAGACCTTTCTGCGATCAAATCACAGAAGTTCTTGATATTCAGTTTCTCGAGGTCAAATACCTTCAAGTATTTGTTCAAACAATTCTTGATTATCGTCACAAATATGGAGTTCATCCTACTTATGAAATACTCGCAACAATTTTTAAAAGCGGCATTACTGAATATGATGATGCTGTTCAAAAACAAGTGCGAGATTATTACACACGAGTCCTCTCCGGAAAGGTCGAGGGTGCTCAATTTGTTAAAGATACGGCAATGGATTTCTGTCGCAAGCAAGTTCTAAAGCAAGCGATGATGAAATCAGTTGGACTTCTAAAATCATCGTCATTTGACGAAATTTCAAAGGTAATTAATGATGCTCTTAAACTTGGTTCTGATAACAACTTCGGCCATGACTGGCTGGCTGATTTTGAACGTAGATTTGAGATCAAAGCAAGAAACCCTGTCACAACAGGATGGGAACGAATGGACGCCCTCTGTAAGGGTGGTCTTGGGCGTAGCGAACTTGGTGTGGTTATCGCTCCTACTGGCGCTGGTAAATCAATGGTCCTTGTCCATTTAGGGACTCAAGCACTAAAAGAAGGAAAAACCGTTGTACATTATACTTTAGAATTGGCGGATACCGTTGTCGGTTCTCGCTATGACTCCTGCATGACTGGCATTCCGCTTAACGATCTGATGCACAACAAAGAGGAGATCTTTGATGCGATCTCTGATGTTGAAGGCTCGCTCATTGTTAAAGAATATCCCACCAAGTCAGCAACAACTCAATCAATCAAAAATCACCTCGAGAAACTTAAAAAGCGAGGAATTCATCCTGATATGGTTATCGTGGATTATGCTGACTTGTTGAGACCAGTCAGGGGTCAATCCGAAAAGCGACATGAATTAGAGTCGTTATATGAAGAACTCCGTGGTATTGCCCAAACCATGGAATGTCCAATTTGGACCGCTTCACAAACCAATAGGTCTGGGCTAAACGCTGAAGTTATTACAATGGAAGCAATCTCGGAGGCATTCAATAAATGCTTTGTCGCAGATTTTATTTTTACTGTGTCTCGAACAATCGAGGATAAAAAAGCCAATATGGGTCGCATCTTCCTTGCGAAGAATAGAAATGGTCCCGATGGCCTTGTTCTTCCAATCTTCATGGATACAGCGAATGTCTGCATAAAGATTCTTGAGGATCAAGACGAGTTGGAAGAACAAAGAGCCAACCCTGTCGCTAATGCCCAAGAGCATATAAAAAATAAATATTCACATTTATTAAACAAATAATAGGAGAAACAACATGTTTAAAATAAGCGAAGTCAATGTTCGCAAATTTAAGCTTTCCGATAATTTCATCGGACAGTATGCGGAGAAAGAAGTCCCATGGGGACCTGTGGGCTATATTACATTCAAACGAACCTATGCTCGTCGTCTTTCTGAATTCACAGAAGGAGCAGAAGGTTCCGAGGAATGGTACCAAACCTGTCGTCGTGTCATTGAAGGAATGTTCGATATTCAGAAAAGACACGTCCACGCTCTTGGTCTAGAATGGAATGACCAGAAAGCTCAAAGAACCGCAAAGGAAGCATATGATCGTCTTTTCAATCTTAAGTGGACACCACCCGGCCGTGGTCTTTGGATGATGGGAACCAAGTTCATTTATGAACGAACAGGCGCCGGTCTTTTCAATTGCGCTTTCCGATCAACTCGCGAGATCTCCTCAAAAGGCGGCTATATCTTTGCTTGGATGATGGACGCTCTTATGGTTGGTATCGGAGTTGGTTTTGATACTCTCGGAGCAGGAACTTGCACAATCCGAGAACCAGAATATGTTGAGGACAATTATACTATTTCAGATTCTCGTGAAGGTTGGGTGAAATCGGTTCAGATCCTTCTCGACGGATTTTTCTTCGGCAAAAAAATTCCCCAATTCGACTACTCCGTCATCCGCCCTCCCGGAGAGGAAATTAAAGGATTCGGTGGAACAGCATCGGGATATGGCCCGCTAAAGGAACTTCATGATTCACTTAAAGAACTTTACACGCCGCTTATCGGTAAAGAAATTGATTCGGTTACAATTGTTGACACTGAAAACCTTATTGGTCGTTGTGTTGTTGCAGGCAATGTACGTCGTTCTGCTGCTCTTGCTTTGGGCCAGCACGATGACATGCAATATCTTACAATGAAGAACGATCAAGAGAAATTATATTCTCATCGCTGGGGATCGAACAATTCTTTTGAAGCCAAAGTTGGAATGGATTATACTTGGCACGCCGCTCAAAGCCAAAAGAACGGAGAGCCCGGATATATCTGGCTTGATAACGCAAGAACTCGAGGTCGAATGAAAGACGGTTATCGTGATGATGATTTGAAAGTTATGGGCTTCAATCCTTGCGTCGAGCAACAATTGGAAGACGGTGAGCTTTGCTGTCTTGTTGAGACTTATCCCGCCAAGCACGATTCTTATGAGGATTATTTGAGAACCCTAAAAATTGCATACCTTTACGGAAAGACCGTAACGCTTGCAAATACTCATTGGCCCGAGACCAATGCTCTTATGTTAAAAAACCGCCGAATTGGTTTGTCCCAAACCGGTGTGGTTCAAGCATTTAATAAGTTCGGTCGTCGTGAAATGTACAAATGGTGCGATAAGGCTTACGAGCACGTAAAAGACCTTGACGAACAATATTCAGATTGGCTTTGTGTTCCAAGATCAGTTCGAATGACTTCTATTAAGCCATCAGGCACCGTATCTTTGCTTAACGGCTCAACCCCCGGTATTCATTTCCCCGAGGACGAGTATTATATCCGTCGCATTCGCTTTGCGAAAGACTCAAAGCTAATCGAGCCGCTTCGCGAAGCAGGTTATCGAATTGAGGAAGACAAGTACTCACCAAACACTCTTTGTGTTGAATTTCCGGTAAAAGAGCCACACTTTTTCAAAGGAAAGCGTGACGTAAGCATGTGGGAGCAATTGGAGATTGCCGCTCAATATCAGCACTATTGGGCCGATAATTCAGTATCAATCACCGTTACTTTTAAGCCCGAGGAAGCATCACAAATTAAAGATGCTTTGGAAATGTATGAGACTCGTCTCAAAGCCGTATCCTTCCTTCGTTATGAGGAAACCGGATACGAGCAGGCTCCATACGAGCCAATCACCAAAGAACAATACGAGGACATGATAAAAAATGTTACACCAATCCAACGCATTGAAAACGATGAAGGTGGTGTTGGGACCAAGTTTTGTTCAAATGACACTTGCGAAGTATAGGAGGAATAATGTCATTAATACCAGAAAACCGTCATCTATTGGTTAATCCAATTGAGGAATCACAAGATAGCAATTACGACAGAGTTCAGTTATTAATGCCCGATGACTTCAAGCCACCTCAATCATTACATGTAGTGTGCGAGGTGGTGGCCATCGCCAAGGACTCAAAGTTCTATGGCGAGGCCATCGATCGGATTGTAACTGAAAGAAGAATGCTTCAAGAGATGCAAATTGAAGGCGAAACATACTATTTAGTGTTAGAAAATTATGTTTTTGGGAGAATAACGTGAAACTAACAAAAAGATTACTCGAGAAAATGATTCTAGAAGCCGTCAAACAATATGCTGTTGATCCAGATCAATGGATGACTCAAAGTCCTTTGGAACCCGGCCATGAAAAACTAAAAACGCTTGCAAAAACCGAGCCATTAATGGCGAAAGAACTGGGATACACACCAGAAATCACAGGCGATGAAAGAGTCTTTGGCTCAACTGGTGATCCTATCATGCGCTTCATTATTAATCGCACCGAGGACCTTGAAGTAGAACCAGATGAATTTGATTTGCAAATGAATTTTACGATGGCTTTAAGAGAAATATTTGACAAAATGAAAGAATTGTTGAGAACTGGCAACGACAAAGATACTAGAGATTTTTATGTTTTTGTTGATAATCTTTATCATAAATTAAATGAGTTAGTCTATGAGGGATATGATGACGGTGTCATCCCTTCAATGAAAAAAGCGATTTATGAAAAATCACCAAAGATTATCGAAATGTTCAGAAAAAAGCACCCAATGGTATATTCCAAAGTTCTTGCTGCCATTAAAGAGATCCAATAAATGAAACTAACAAGACGATTACTTGAAAGAATGATTCGAGAAGAATATCAACAATATTATATTGCGCCCGAACGAACACACTTAATGCCGGGTGCTACTTCCGATGAAAGTGGAATTACCATGACGGATGAAAATTATGAAAAATTGATGGTTCTTTTGAATTCTGATGATAGAGAAAATGTTCAAATGGGAATAGATTTAGTTGATTCATTAGGCTTTTCCTTGCCTCCAACAGAAATCCCAGATAATGAAGAATATGAAGAATTTTTTGTTCCCTCGAATGATGCAATTGCCAATTCAGATATTGTTTACGAATGGATCTATGACAGGGTTTATAGAGCACCTTTGTTGGACATGGACGGGCATGTGGTAAGCGAGTATGAGAGATTAAGCCATAAGTGGACTCGGGTGTTAGAGCATCTTTTTAAACTTGTGAATTATCAATCATATGATTGGGTTGGAGGCCCACATGGTCTCTATAAACAAGATTATGAAAATAAACATAAAAACCATAAAGAAAACGCCGGCATAAATAAGGAATACTACCAAGAAGCAGCATTAATTGTAGATACAATTACAGAACGTTTTGTAAATGCAAAATTTAGGGGGTATCAAGAGCCTATTCGCATCGACCCCGATAGACCGGCTGGTTCACTCCCTCGTAGTAATAAATCACTCTCTAGAGAATTGAAAAGTATCTTAAGAGCATTGGCTCAAAGATTACCACGCGGAATGGCGGCATTGGCTTGGCTTGTTAAAAATAGACAATACCCCCATCGTGGCGACCAGAACCCACGTGATCGTAAAGGCGAAACGATAGCAGATAGAAAAGCGCGCGCTTATAATTTGACATTACCATCGCGCTCCGATTATATGCAAGATACATGGCCAGACAAAATTGTCGATGCTTACCGTAGGGCAAAAGCATTTTTAACGAGAAATGATGTGCCAACATCGACAATAACAAAATCAGATAAAACTTGGAAAGATTTACCAACGGAGAAATAATAAAATGAAATTAACAAGACAACTATTAAAAGAAATGGTTCAACAAGTTGTGAGACAAAATAAAAAAAGTTTTTTGTTGAACGAATCTTATCAACCTGATCCTTCGCATGCTCAATCGTATGCTGAAATCATGGAAGTTCTTCATGGCATGGGAGCTTCGTCAATCGGAATTATGTCCGGTCAAAACCCAATGGCAAAGGTCGATCAATCAGCCAATAACGCCCAGCTTCATCAGTCTTTAATTCGAGACGTAACAAATCAAGGTTTGCGTTATATTGAAGTTGGCGGTGTCTTCGGTGGGTTACCAGAAGATTCTTTGGTTATCATTGATCCTTCAATGGATCAAATGGCCGAGCTAAATAGAAAATACAAGCAATGGGGCTTTGTATACGGACCAGCACAAGGCGGTCAATTACCGAGCTTCGTGATGATGAAGATGGATGTTGACGCAAATGATCAGCATACCCAAAATCCTCCAACTATTGACGCAGGGCCTGTTGAAGAAGTGATTATGCATCCGAGAACAATGGCAATTAAAGACAATTATACTTTTGATGTTTCAAGTAAACAAAAGTTTTTAATTCCTCTTTATGGTGTTCCTGATTCTATTAAGAATACACCAGCCACACCAGTAGGTTCTTCATCAGACATGGAGGTATAAGTGGAATCAATCTATTTATACAACGATGAAATCGGGCGAGTTGATTTAATCGATCATATGGGGTCTGACCTCACGATTGTAAACTCTGCCCGAGTTTCCTTCGGGGTAACCAAAGATCAACTTGATAACAGAGACAAAAAACTTATCAAATATTTGGTTAAGCACCGTCACACATCGACCTTCGAGCATAACGTCGTTACTTTTCGTTTTGTCGTTCCAATGTTTGTGCGATCTCAGCATATGCGTCATAGAACATGGGCCTATAACGAAATATCACGTAGATACACAGATAAGGACCTTCAGTTTTACACGCCGAAGACTTTTCGAACGCAGCACGAAACGAATAGACAAGCATCGAATTTGGATGAAATAAATCCTGTTGTTGTTCCTGATCTCGCAGACTTCGGAGAAGGAAAAAGAGCGGATTTGGCCGTAAAATCGCATGTTCGCAATTCTTTAGAACTATTTAATACATTAATGCGAGAAGGTGTGTGTCGTGAGCAAGCGAGAATGGTTTTACCACAAAATCTTTACACAGAATACTACGGCACGGTCAACCTTAATAATCTTCTTAAGTTTGTTAGCCTCCGCAGTCACGCCGGCGCTCAATGGGAGATCCAACGAGTCGCAGACGCCTGTTTGGAAATTGCGTCAACGCTTTGGCCGGAGGCTGTGGGAGCGTATAGACAAAATGTCATATCATAAAATTAAAGCAGAATTCGAGGTGGGCGATCTTGTCCACCTCGAGGCTTACAATATCGATATCTATACAAATGATAATAAAAAGCTCGCTGTTATCATTACCGGACCTAATTATGGTAGATCATTAACTTATGAAGATTGGGAAGTTCTCGATGAGCCTATGTATGATATTTTATGCGAAGGCCGAGTTCAAACAAATATCCCACAAAAGTTTATGGAAAAGGTAACAAAAAAATGAAATTATTAATGGAAAACTGGAGAACTTTTCTTAAAGAATCAAGAATAACTTTTGATGACGTTGCTTTGTATCAAGTCCGTCATGACTCTGGTTTTTATTTCATTTTATATCGAGTTTATAATCATCCGGCAATCCAACGAGATGTTGTAAGTGTTATCGGGAGAATCACCGTCAGCCCGACTCTCGAACCATGTATTCCAGAAACATATCAAGTAGATTCAATTTATGTTGATAAACCTTATCGTGATATGGGATTCGGTAGTACGTTATATAATATAGCTTTTCTATTTGCCGATTATAGAAAAATGGGTTTAACCTCCGATAAAGTGGTCGGAACTAATAAGAAAGCAGCAGATCAATGGATAAAGTTTGATAACAGATCAAATTATGTAAAAAAGGCCACCTCTCAAGGAAATGATAAATTTGATTACACAGGCCGTGAAACTCCTTTAGATCCAGATGATGATTGTTCGATGCCGGCAATGGCTCACAAGAATGCCACAGACCACAGCTTTATTAAAACAGATGCTGCTTCTTTCAGAAGCAAATATTTAGAATTGTATAACTTGCATCCTGTAAATGTCGATAAAGTTTTGAAAGCAGGCATATTCAGAGACCAAGCAGCATTTGAGAAATATATTGAAAGACAAGCTGAAGATGATTTTCAATTAAATTATGCGGATGAACCAGAATAAAATGAAGTTATTATTTGAAAATTGGAGAAAATACCTTAATGAATCAAAAGACATCGATCTTTTGCATGATCAGATTTATCGCTATGAGGATATGAGAATCTCGTTTGCAAATAAAATTTCTGATATTCTTTTCTTGTATCAAGGAAAAAATTCAATTTCATATGTTGATCTGCAAGATAGAATAACTCTTGCTGCGCAGCCCGACACTCGAGTCCAATTAGCAGATGGTGTCGTTGCTAAGACGCCAACTCAAGAAGAAATAAATTTATTCAGACAAGAAGCCGAGATGCTATTCGATTCTCTCGAAGCAGACAGGGCCAAGGTAGCACAGACATATGACGCTGTCGCAAAACAATTTGACAAATACATTGACCTTTTTATTGATCTCACAAACAACTCCGAAGATCAATCATACGAAGGTCGCTTGGAACATATTCAAAACCTTGTCAAGCAAATAGGTTTTGAAGAAGAACCAATTTATTCTGAAGAACAACGTGACTTCGTTCAGTCTCTTATTGTAAAGCCACTTAAAGGCACAAAAGATCCAAAGCATCCGTTCCCTGTTGGTTCCGTAAAAGACAAGAAAATGAAGAAACTTGGTCTTTCGGGCCTTCTCGAGCCTTTGCGAAAAGAATTTAAACAAACAAGAAACGGTGGTCTACCCAAAGGCAAAATCAAAGCTTATAATGATGCTCTCGGAGAGATCTGGGGTTCAATGGCAGATTTGGTTCTCAAACCAACACACGAAGAAGCAATGGCTCAGCTAGGTCCTGTTGGCGACTCAATCTTCGCCGGAGATCCTTTGAAATACAAAGTAACTATTCCTCGAGGACAAAGCGTTTTTAAAAGAGAAACAGACAAAGAGAACTCCGAGTTTATTCCTGTTACCGAATTCATTAAAGATAAGTATCAGCTTGGCCTTATGCATTATTTTAATCCTAATAACCTTCGAATGAATGCTCAGTTGGCTGATGAAGGAGCAGATAAATCAGACGCAGAGATTAGAGCTCTGCAAGCGCAACTTGGCACGATAAACGATCCAATGGAACAACGCATTATTCAAGGCCAAATAGCAAGAAAGAAGCTTGAACGCAATATGAATCGTAAAAGAGCCAGACTTATTCGCAAAGATATGGAAATGTATAAGTCTGGCTTCGAGAATAGAATGGAAGGACAAGAGTCTGCTTTGCCTATTCCTCGACGATACGGCACCGCCCAATACACAGGTTACGGTCAGGCCACCGGCTTTGACAATCTTGCATTCGGTGGCGGTCCTGCGAATATTTACAAAGATACAGGCGTCAAAGGAAGAACAACCGAAGACGAAGATGATGTTTTGAGAACATTAGAATATTATCTTGATGAAGTTGGCGGAGAGATTCCAAGTCCTATGCAAGATATCTATAACAGTGCTAGCGATGAAGACAAGCAGGCTGTTCAGTCAATGTTATTCATGAATTATGTCCGAGCAGACAAAGTTAGTGCTCAATTATCTTCAAAAGAACCAGCAAAGCCAGAGTCCGCTCCAATATCCGGAGGAATCGAGTCTCTTGATGATCTCGATATGGACGACCTCGATTATTATATGAATGAACTTAACTTTGCCGATGCTCCCGTTCAAGGAACAGGTGACGATGGAGACATTGATCTCGATGATCCAGAGAACATTGAATGGATGGTCGGAGAGATAAATAAAATAATGCAATCGGAGGGGTCATAGAACTCAATCTACCAAAGATTGTCCTCGGACGAACAATCAAAGCTCTTCTTTATGCTTATAAGAATGAGATTCCAATTATTATCCATCAGCCAATAAAGCCAAGCGATGTTGAGTTTATTGGAAAGAATCATAACTTTGATTTCCTTTGTTTCGAACGGAAGCCAACCTATGGAGAAGTGTGGGATCGCTTGACCTTTGCTCTCGGAATGGGCGGTTATATGATCGCCCCAGATCTAATAACAAACTTCCGTCACGATACCGAAACAAAAACAATAACAATTGTTTCAAAACAAAGTTCCCGATTTGTCGTTAAATATCAAGAGGTTATTGAACCTGATCTCGGAGAAACAGGCAATGTCTATGTTTATGATTGGTTTGATGTGAGAACAGGCTCAAAAGATTTTCCCGATGTCATGAGAGGAGAAGATGATCATCCTCAAAAACTTGTGTTTTATGACTCAAGACGACAGAAAGTTCGCAATGGTTTGAAAGATTTTGTGGCAATCTCGAAGGTCAAAGAAACAAAATTAAACTCTTGGGATTATAGCGAGGTTGCCGTTGAGTATGCTTGTTATAAGTTGTTCAAGAAGCACAATCTCAAAGGCGCACCGAACGGCTACACAAGGCACGGCAAGCAAAGATTCTATCCAGTTAAGATAGAGCATGCTTGGCGCGAGATCAAAAGCGAAATAAAATCTTTACACACATTAGAGGAACTATGCAAAATGAAGCAAAAGGGAAATCACCTGACGAACTTAACGACAAACCTTTTCTCGACAACCAAAACTTCCACCTCGCAGGAGTAATCCCTGTCGCAGGACACAAGGTTGACTTTGGAATGGAATGGGATGAAGCCCTCGCTCCTATCTCTCCAAACTATACCTTAATTGAGAATGCTGTATATGAGTGTGCTTGGGCCGGCTGCGATACAATTTGGATTGTCGTGAATGATGATATGGCTCCTCTGCT
>Ga0070754_10003208_pt1 | contig 11638 bp, 17 predicted proteins | sample VirMetDEL_Sep_01_FD_75181 | JGI IMG/M metagenome (GOLD analysis project Ga0070754, IMG submission 75181) | Aqueous microbial communities from the Delaware River and Bay under freshwater to marine salinity gradient to study organic matter... | ecosystem: Environmental > Aquatic > Marine >... | reverse complement strand
TTCCTGCTCCATTTTATGAGCTTCTACACAATAAGAAAGTAAATCTTCTAGCTCTTCTTCATCTTGAACAGCAAAAGAAGACAACAGACTCATGTTGGCTCTGTCATCACCGTATTCATCAACATGTGTGTTTTCCATGTCTAAAAAACCTACGGCAAGACAGGCTATAAACTCATCTTCAAGACCGTGTTTTTTTACCGTCTCGTTTATTGCGAGCATTAGCTCTTTAATTTCATTAATACATTCCTTCTGGCGTTCAGTCATATTAAGCAATTCTAGTAATTGTAAGTGTAGAGCCTTCTTGAACAGATATTGAGCCGCCACCAGATGATGTACATTTAACAGCATATCTTGTCGTAGCAACACCTGTATATCTGTATATAGAATAGGAAGCAGTTGATAAAACATCTGCTGTTTTAGACCTGTTGGTTTCATGTATTGGTAAAAAATTACCCCCAGAAACTTTTTCTTCTATTTCTATTTTAACAGCAGGAGCGTTGCCCGAAGAACCACTAGTGCTAAAGTCTAAATTTATATCAAACCTGTAAGTACCTGCTTTAGCTAATATTATAGCATCATTGTTTGTACCAGCAAATGTAAAAGTGCTAGTATCTCCAAATTCATGAGAGCCAGTATTTGTATTGTTTGCTACATCTTTAAAGTGCAGGTTTGTTCCACCAGAACTAACAACTGTTCCTTCTGTATCATCATCTCCATCTACGGTAACAGAAGGGTCTAATCTAGCAATAAAGACATCTCCACTAAATAAAGACGGATTTTTTTTAAGGTTTCCGCTAGAATCTATAACAAGCGCATCATAAAGAGATGCATCTGTAGTTGGGATGGATGAAAACTGAACCGTTGAGCCAATATCTACAGCAGCGTTAATATCCATAGCTGCATCAAATGTAGAAGCACCGTCAACGTGTAGTGTTCCATCCAATTGAAGGTTTCCATCCATATTAACATTGCTGTCAAAATCAGAAGTTCCTTGAACATTTAAAGTACCCACTAATGTGGATGTACCATCAACATTAAGATTACCATCCACGTCAGCGTTATTTGTTATGTTAACAGCTCCTCCTAATGTTGATATACCGCCAACAGTTAGAGTACCGTCTACATTAACATTGCTGTCAAAATCAGAAGTTCCTTGAACATTAACCGCTCCAGTTAATGTTGATGTACCAGTTACTTCTAGATTACCATCAACCTTAGCCACATTGGTAGACAGTTATAGAGAGGTGTCTGCACCAGCACCGTCTTGAACTTTCTTTAAAGAACCGCTAATTGAATTGCTTTCTAAAGTAAGAAGCTGTTGGTATGTGTCTTTTGGTTTGAATCCGCCTAAATCTGCCATTTGAATATCTTTGTATTATATATGCAAATTTAATAAAAATGAAGAAGCGACCACGCAAGGGTATGTTCAGAGATTTCAAGATGCGTAAGGAAGAGCTGTTAAACAACGGTTATCTTAAGTATGTACGCCTTGTAACAAGGGACATGGTAGGAAACTACGACATTATAGAGAGTCAGTTAAATTTTATGCTTTTTGTTTATGATTATGAGTTTTTTACGTTAGACCATATGTCTTCTGCGTATTTTTATCATAAAGAAAAGCTTGGGCAACGAATCGTTTACCCTTTAATGAAAAAGGAATACATTTATAAGTATTACGATAAGCTTACCCCAAATAGCTACGAGGATGCTATTTTTGACGAAAGCAAAATGAGGTACAGGGTTCGATATGCCTTAACCCAAAAGGCAAGGCTACTAGTGCAAAAATACTACCGCAAGATAGAAGGTAAGGAACAGATTAATGTGCCGTCTTAACCTTAAACTCTGCTTCTAATGAAGCTTTAGGGTGAGGAACAAACTTTCCCTTGTGAGGCATAAGAAAGTATCTGCCCCCTTCGAGCATCCAGTGATAACCAGAAGGAGCTTTTACTTTTACTTTTTTTCGAGAAGCTTTCATCGCTTAGGTTTTAGGTTTTTAACCGATTGATTGTAGGCTGCGCCTTTTGCGTTTCCTTCCTTTACAACCTCTGCCATTCGTTTAGCTAATTCTTTATCAGAAAGTGGTTTAGCTCCGAAGTAAGGTGTTCTCGGATTAACTCCACCTTTACGTACCTTATTAGCTAGTTTATTAAACACTTTGTTACTTACACGACCTTCCTTGACTGCACGCATACCTTGTAGGGCATCAAAAGTGTTTGCTCGTGACTGAGCGTTTCTAAGAGTAGCAGTCCCCTGCTTTCCTTTATTAGCTGCTATCTTAGCCATAGCTTTATATACCTTTGACTTTAAAAGAGACTTTGCAACTTTAGCTACTTTGCCAATTTGACCAATCTTACCAGAAGGGTCTCCAATAAAAGTAAAATCAGAGCCAATAGGCTTGTATTTTCCGCCTTTAATACGCTCAACACGCTCTGACTCTGTAGGTGCTTTTGCTGTTACAGTAGTTTCATCAAGCATACCTCCCTTAATAGGTGCTTCTTGTTTTTTCTTTTTAGCAGCTCTATCTTTTAACTTCTGAATTTCTGGAGGAAAAATACCTCCAGTGTTATACTTCTTCTTTGCTTTCATCACTTTTTCTTAGGTTTCATAAAAGGCACTATACCTCCGTCTTTTAAAAATATAGGGTTTCTGTTTTGCCCTCTTCTTCCTTGTCCTGCTTTATGTTCTGGACGAACATACCCTCTAAGTTCGGGTAGACTAGGTCTGAAGCCAAAAGTTTTTTCATATTCATCAGCTATTCTTTCAAATCTTTTTACATCTAAACGCTGTTGATTTTCATAACCTTTCTCACCTCTTAACAACCTTTCTTTTTCTTTCTTTATTTTTTTCTTTGCTCCTTTTTTTACAAGTCTAACGCCTTTTTTATAAGGGTCTAACATAAAGCCTCCAGTAGGTACTACTAATCCTTCTTGTGTAAGATTTCTTGAAGTGCCAGCTATTGTTTGCGGATAAACTAAGCCTCTGTTATAAAAATGAGCAATCCCATAAGGCATTTTTTTTCTATCAAGCTCTCTAAACTCTGCTTGCAATGCAGACAATTCATCATCAGTAAGAGTTGAATTTCTATCAAATATCTCATCCTCAATTTCTGTCTGTCGTTTTTCCATAGGCACTATTTTAGACGCAAGAAATGCCTGTAAACCTAATATTGCTGCTTCGTCCATAGCTGTTCCTCCAGTAGTAGCACCACCACCAAGTAATATGTTTGCTGGTGGAAAAACAGCTCCAAGGGTTTGTTTTGCTTTGTCTAAACGAGTGTTTTTAAGTTTTTCTTGAGCATGTGCATGCTTTCTTCCATAATAAGGACTGTTTTTTGAAGAACGTGCATCAACATCCGCTCCAAGAAATTTTAGAATATATTCTGCTCTTACTGGGTCATCTAAATCTGTTTTTGCCCAATAAGGTTTTCTGTAGTTTTGACCAGAAGCTGATGTCTTAGAGCCACGCCATCTTTGATAAGCTAATCCCAAAGGTAACGGTACAGTTTTGGTGGCTTTATATAGAGGGTCTACTTTATTATATGCTTTATCAGCCTCTCTTTGATTTCTAAAATCTACAAATGAAGGCATTCCCTCTGGAGTTTCTACAGCATCATAATCAACAGAAGACGGGAACATCTGTTCGTAACCCTGTCTTGTGTCTGTAATTGCTTTTAATATTTTTTCGTACCCCTTTTTATTCCTAGTAGCTTTTTTTCGGGGTCTGTTTCTCTTAGGGGTCATTTTTTGCTCCTGTTTCTTTTTGCTGATATAAATTTCTTCTCATCGTGGTCGTAATCCTTGCCATCACCATTACCATAGCGACCAGCTTTACGCCTCATTTTTACTAAAAACGCACGATACAGCCTTCGTGCCTTTGAAGAGTGATACTTTGTATCGTATTTCTTTTTTTTATCACGAGACTTCTTGTTTTTACGGTAATATTCCGCAGAAGACTTCTTTTTTTTCTTCTTAGCTTTCATTATTGCTTGTCATAAGCTTTTTGACTTTCATTAAAAGCGTCATAATTTGTGCTTGCGCCTCCCGCATGATGAAATTGACCCCAAAACTGCGGTGTTGTAACCTTACCTTCTCTCCAATCCTTAAGATTTGCTTTAGGATGCTGCAAATAGTTACCGATAAACAGTATTTTTTGCTGTTCTGCTGTAAGTTTAGAAGCATCAAGTGATTTTTGCTTGTATGCCTCTTCTAAAAACTCTGGAGGGGTTAGGTTATTGTCTATATATTCTCTGTAGGTTCTGTTTACAGCGGTAATACCTCCAGCTTTTTCACCAGCTTCAAATTGAAATAAGCCTCTGCCAACTCCACCCTTTACTTTTTCACCTTTTTCATTGGTTATGATTTGAACAGCATCTGGCATCATTCTTTGTTCTGAACCAGTTTCATGAAAAGCTATCCTGTTCATTAAATCTTCATACTCAGCAGCTGTTCCACCTTTCTTGCTAATAAGATGCTCCATTGCTATTTCATAATCTGTTTTCTTTTTAGGTTTTTCCGTTGGTTTAGATTGAACTACTCCTCCGTTTATGTACACCACGTACTTCTTCTTAGATTTCTTTTTTGCTTTCACCTAAATAACTGATTATCTGCTTATTGCAAAGCAAAGATAACAATTAAAAACAAACATTGACCTGCTATTTGTTGGGATATAGAATAGGGTACAATGCTCCCTAATACAATTCTTGAATTCTTCGCTTATGATTTTAAGCTTCTGAATTTGTAACCTATACGGGTTTAACGCTATTAAAAGTTAACCACTTTCAAAAGCCAATGTTCACCGCTTTTTTGAATAATTGATTACGTAGCAAAGTTACAATTTTTTTATGACAAAGTCAAGAGGTATTTTACAGAATATTTTATGAGTTATGTTTATGGTGGGGATAATAATACTTATAGCACGCACGCAAGCACAAGCCGAAACCGATTCCACTACCCATGCCCCATTCGATTGGATGCGACATCGTAAAACTTTCAGCGTTTCTACCTGCATCTACAATCTGACCTGCAACAATTAACTACATCAGATGAGCAATTACTAATGATTGTTGATAGTGAATTGACAATAACTAATATTGGATGTAACGCATTCTAATTTCACGATTGAATCAATGGTCATTTATATATAGATAGATTGTTAGAATTCATCTGATGGTTTTTCAGATGGTACAATATCCCCAATACAATACACTACATCTCATTGCATCCAACATAGGTAGTACACATCATTTTACATGAATAGGTATTTATACTCAATTTAACATTTAATGTGAAATATTTTATCACATCGTTTGTGTAATCAAAAATATTGCGTATCTATGCAATGTCGTTCAGCGACAATGTTCTTTGAATACTTACTACGAATCACTGCTTTGGCGCATTTGCTGATAGTCTTACTTGCAGACATTAAACGCTCGAACATCAGTAATAACGCATCAAACAAGGCAATGAGGAATGGATAAGTTAATCGAGCATCTTGCAATACAGATGTAAAATTAGAGATGGCGGTAATCAGTAGTAATCGGAAAGATAGTGCTACCACATTAAAAGCGGATTTGTTGTGCGGATAACCTAATAGCCAAAGGATATTAAGTTAGGAAAGCATCTTCAATAAGGTTAATAGCCAAAAGTGATAAAAATGATGCATAAGGATAAGACCAACATGATTAAGAGAATCTCGTTCAAATGACAATGTCCAATCGGCATTCGCTGATTGTGTACCACTTGGATTTTAATTTTGAAATTGATAGCCTTTGGATGTCAATGTAGAATGATGGATTTGGATTTGTACAATTAGTAAACAAACACATGTTGTAGCTTTGAGAATGCATTAGTTTAGATGTAGGTATTTGGGGCATTTAATTGGAAGTGTACAAACACGAATACAAGCATTTAACAAATCATCTTACTTAATAGGGAGTGTTACAATATGTCTTTGTTAGCCATCATTGGTAGAGTCTTAAACGGAAGGCATGAATGTTCGATTCATTCAGATGGCACAAATAACCAATTCGGTTATTATTTATTCAATCAATTATTTATTTAAAACCAATTAATTATGTCTCAAGTTTTAAACGTATTAACAAACAGACAAATCCTTTCAAGAAACGCAGTACAATCTGATTTTCATGGAGGTTTTATTCATTCAACTAATGCAAAGTGCATTATAACCAAGATTGTTGTTGAGAGCAATCTTTATGGCTCATTCGCAAGATATACTGACTATGTATCATTAGAACAATATGAGTCATGGGTGACAGAAGGTAAGGTTAAACAAATTGTAACGTTTAACAGAAATCACAATCCTTCAAGAAGTACTATTATAGATGGTGTAACCATCATTGAAAATGGTGTGAAATACACAGATGTAAACGGAGATGTGTATTATTATCCAATGGCAGAAGGTGACTCAGTTGAGATATTCAACAATCAAACACTACCTACATATGCTATTAAAGAGGTAACAGATTTAATAGAGGATAATAATGTTATCACCTTTAAGCAGTATAAAAACCTTTGGGAAAATGGTGGAAATGTTCCAACATCATCTGCTTCCACATTTAGATTTGGCGAGACCAATCGTGTATTCATGTATACAGATAAAGGTAGAATGAATCAAACACATAGATTGCACATTGGTAACGATACAAAAAGTATATCAGATTCTGATTACAGATTGTATTCTAATGCAATGAGGAATTCTGGCAGTGGTAGAATCTTTGGATATCATGGAAGCACATCTTACAGACAAGCATTTGACCAAAACATTGCAGAAGGCGAATGGGCATTTGGTATTGAAGCAGAAAAACAAGATAGTCTTGCGAGAGCATATGCATCTTACTTAGGTGGTAGATGTGATGGATGGTCAGCTGAAAGAGATAGCTCTTTAAGTAGTACAAGTGGTGTTGAATTTATATCACCTATACTTCCTTTGCATGATGGTTCATTTGTTCGCAAAAACTTCCAAGAGCATGCTTGGTTATTGAATGCATCATTAGACAATAATGATAGCACTGACAGAAAAAAATGTGGAGGACATATCACGATAAGCAAAAAAGGTATGAGCGGAGATGAATTACTTACACATCTACATCATTTTGTTCCATTGTTCTATAGCTTATACATAGGTAGATTAAACACTAACTATGGCGGAGCGGTTAGAAAAGAGGTAGTTCGTGTATCTCGGAAAGCATTCAATCTAAAATCATTTGGTGTTGAGATTCGTATTTTCAGCGGTGTACCTAATTTGGAAGGCGCATGGTGGAGAGTAAAACTACTTCAAGTTATGGCTAACATGATTGATAGCGGTGAGGTTAATTCTTACAAAGATGTAGCGAATGCATTAGTTACAGACAAGCATCCACTACGTAAGGTTATGCGTAAGATGTATGATAGTAAGCGCATTCGAGATAAATTCGCACTTGTTTTAGCCTTTGGTCATATGTACGAGAATGGGACATCAAGAATCAATATTGATGGCACATCCAATGATGTTAAGCACAAAGCTGACAGAGTAATCAGTGCATTCAGACAATTCGCAGATGTTCGCAGATGCACTCAGAGTGTATGGGGCATTGATTCAATATCTGTAGAATGATACACAGACAATTAGGAAGCCATCATTGATGGCTTCCTTTATTAGATGCGATGGTCTCAATGTTGGTTCGTATCCAACAGCATCTACAATAAATTATTCATTGATGTTCGGTGAATTTTGATTGATAGCTATGTGCGCTCGGAGTAATCTGGGCGTGCATTTTTTTGGCGTTCCACTATCATCAAACGGCAACTGACATCGCATATAAATCAAAAACAATTTAAACTATGAAAACATCAGAGCAATTAGATTATCAAGTTTTTAATCTTGAGAAGAATGGATATCACGATTATTCAGTCATTAAAACTATCGTAGATAACCGCAGAAAAAAAACAAGAAGATTTGCTGAATTAATTATGCTTAAGGAGGTAAACGATGCAAACGAATTGGTAAAAAGAGTTACAGATTCTATGGGAGACAATGAGCGTGAAGTTAATTACTTGGTCAGAGTAATGCGTGATGCATCAAAGGTTCTGAGAAAAGTAGACGGATTTAAAGATTTGGCTCACTCTTATACTGATTTTTTAAGACCTACAACCAACGATTACATCTGTGGTGGTTGTGGAGATTATGTATCGAAAGTAACTTGGAATGAAGAACTTGAAAGAGACGAGTGTAAAAATTGTGTTTAATTAATAAATAACCTATGAAAACTTATTTAAGAAACGTGAAATCTGTTTTAAGATTACACAAACAAGACAGATGGTTCAATAACAGAAGTGTTTACAATTACATATTCTGGTACACTATAAAATACTTTAAATACATGTGTAATAATTTGCACATATAATCTTAATGTATTACATTTGCATAACAATTTAATTTAAACCGATGAGCGTAATGGGATATAACTTCGCACCAACAATTATGTGTTTGCTAATATTAAACCAAACAAACCTTATCTCAAAAAAGCATCTTAAGAATGCTTGGGATAACAATAGTCATGGAGGCGGAATCGCTTATCCATATCGTAACGACAATAACGAAAAGGTTGTCGCAATTGAGAAGTATCAGAATTTCGATTCGTTCTACGTTAACTATGTAGCAATCAGAAAATCGGTAAACAAGCCAATCATATTGCACTTTAGAATCACATCAAGCGGTGGTCGTAGTGTAGATAACATTCACCCATTCTTTGTTCGTGAGAACAAGGTAGCTATGGGGCATAATGGGACTATACGTTCACTTGGAGACAAGACCATGTCTGACTCAAGACATCTTGCACAAATCATTGGCTCGTTTGATGGTAACTCTGTCTGTATGCTCAAGCATAGCGGTCTCAGACAATTGATTAATTCTGTCATAGGTCAAAGCAAGCTTGCGTTTGTAGATTCTCAAGGCAATTGGGACATATTCAACGAGCATTTAGGTCATTGGACTGCGAATGGTGATTGGATGTCTAATGATTCATATCTTGAGGTTCGCTCTTGGGTATACCAAGGCAACAAAAAAGTATCTAAGGCAAACCTTAGAAGAGTAAACCATTTTGGTAAAAAAACTACCAAGACTACAACAGAAAAGTACGAGCAACTTGCAAAGGACTACAACAAGAAGAAATCTGAAAGCACTCTGTTCGATACATGGGATGATGGTTTAGATTCTTTGGATTCACACCAGTTTGATGTAGAGACTAACTCTTGGGTAAAAATATAATTGTTGGTTGGTTGGAGGCATGGTTGTAATGACTATGTCTCCTTTTTAACACCATCAGCACCTCGTTTATATTAATCAATCAATTTAAAATAATAGGATATGAAAATTCAAGTAAACAAAAATCAACAAGCGATTAATTTCAAAACACATGTTGGGACTATCATAACGATAGCACAACAAAAAGCAAAAGCGGGATACGATAGGTTTTGGTATCCAATACCACGCAATCAAGGTATTCACACATTACATTTAATAACTCAAGTTGAAAAAGAAACAGAGGATACTGTATATGGTGGATACAAGTGTATTAAAGATGGACATATACAGTTTTCAATCAGAGATTAAATTAAAGATGGTAGAATTTACGGCAAGAAGAAGAAGCGGAGAAGATGAAATGGGTTTTATTTGGTTTGAAGTATTTAGGTACGGCAAATCTACTGGTAACTCTTACAACGCATTAAACCATAGTCACGCTATTAGAATGCATAAACAAAGCGTACAATGAAGATGAATAGTAAAGAACTAATAGATAGACTGATACAAATCAGTGAACAACTTATTTCTCATGGGGAATCTATAGATAATTCTTTTATGAGGATGAAGGGAATGGAGATAGAATCAATATCAAGAACGCTAAAAAAACTAAACAATGAAAACAAAAAAAGTGTTTGAGACTAATCAATTGGTTGCAGTGTATGGAACACTGAAAAAAGGATTCGGTAATCACAGACTCCTTAAAAGAGCAGACTTTATTGGAGAGGGTGTAACGAAAGATTTATATCGTCTCTGCGTAAGCGGATTGCCTTTCTTGATTGATGGCATTAGCGAAGAAGGAAACAACATTGAGGTAGAGGTGTACATGTGTAATCCTTTTGAAATGATGTCTCTTGATGCGCTTGAAGGTCATCCAGTGTTCTACGAAAGGAAAATGACTCCAATTGTACTTTCTGATGGAGAAACATATGATGCTTGGGTGTACTTTGTTAAAGACAACACTCATTACAACAATGGCGTGTATCATAAGTCTTATACGGGCATAGAAAACTACATTGGATATTAATACAGAAACCAAAAAACAAAGAGAATATGAATATTTACGAACAAGCAGTTAAACAAGCTGAGATTGACAAGCAACAATCAACATTAGACAGACAAGTAGAATTTGAATTACTCAAGTCTAAAGAAAATCTTCTTCTAGAAAAACTAGACTCACTAGGCATTAGATATGAGAAGAGTGTATACTATAGCTTCAATGAGGAAGACTTTGTTAGTTCTAACAGATTCCGAGTAAGATATAATGTATACCTATATCCAAACAAAGTAAAAGATAGACGTACTTGGGAAATGAAGTATTTAACCAAAGAGATTCAATTAAAAAGAAATGGTGGTTATACATTCGATAGTAAGGATTACAATCCATCTTCATATGATTTAGATACTATAATGAAATCTGTAGTTGAAAGCATAATGAAGGCTGCTAAGTATAACATTAACAATAAACAACAAGAAAAATAAGGCTATGAATTTATTTGTTGTGGAGATTGAACCACGAGAAAAATCAATCAAGAAAGTAGAGTTTAATAAAGAATCTCTTGGACTCAAGGACATGTACTCATCGCTTGAATGCGATATGGTAGAACGTGTTTCACTGAATAGCGAGGTTGACCTTTGGATAGATGAAGAAGGCGGAATCAATGGAGCGTCAGATAAAATTGGATTCTTTAACATTGGAGAATATCAGTTCGTGGGTAAAGGTCTTATCTGTGGGATTGATGTTGAGGAGGGTGAATCTGTTCCTTTTATTGAGGATGAAGCAGATTTTATTGTGAACGAGTTAAAACCAAAAATTACTTTTTAATATGAAGATTGATGATTTTATGAACCAAGCAGAGTCTTACAATACTGGCTCAGATACATTAACGGGATTCTTCGGTTTAAATGATGAAACCGCTAAAGAGAAAACAAAAAAGATATTGATTTCGGCAGTAGAAGAAGATTTAAAATCTAATGTTGTGCTTAAAATTGATGCGATAACCGAATCAAAGATAGAGGCTATCGTTCTGACTTATTTGGCGTTGACTCACTTGTCCGATGTTAAGAATGACAAACAACTTGGGGCATCTCAAGTAGCTTTGGCTATAGCTAAATGCCATGATAAAGGGTTTATAAGCGATGAAAACGTGGTACAAGTATTATCTATTTTTGCTAAAATTATAACGTAATAAACTGATTATCAGAAAACAAGGGATTGTGGGAAAATTATTTCTCGCTTTCCCTTTTTTTTTGTTCAATATTAACCATATGTTTGCCTCACTGATGATGTGAACCTCAGCAAAATGTTCACGGCTTCCGAACAACTTGAAACTTTGTTGAT
>Ga0070754_10003207_pt1 | contig 11640 bp, 14 predicted proteins | sample VirMetDEL_Sep_01_FD_75181 | JGI IMG/M metagenome (GOLD analysis project Ga0070754, IMG submission 75181) | Aqueous microbial communities from the Delaware River and Bay under freshwater to marine salinity gradient to study organic matter... | ecosystem: Environmental > Aquatic > Marine >... | reverse complement strand
TTACGGTCTGTTCATCGAAGGTTTCGTCCCCTTCGTCTAGTGGCCTAGGACACCGCCCTTTCACGGCGGTAACAGGGGTTCGAGTCCCCTAGGGGACGCCATTTTTATTGCCCGTTTTGGGCATCAAAGGGTCATTTCTCACGAAATGGCCCTTTTGTTTTGGGCAATTTTTAACGGGCCGTATATTGTACGGCCCGTCTTCATCAGGCTGAAACGGTAACGATGCTGAATGGTCAGGCATAAGTGACCGATACCTGCGTGACATCCACCGCACGCCTGGCTTCCAATAGGCATCTCCGCAATCTCGGCGGCGCGCAGCACAGCGAGGGTTATGCATGATCTGGGACCAGGACGACGCGTTCATCATTGGCTTCGAGGTAAGTGCCGAGCATATCGACGAGCTCGGCCATGCCAATAATGCGGTTTACGTGTCCTGGCTCGAGCGCTGCGCCTGGCAGCACTCTCAAAGTCTGGGATTGGGGCTGGAAGACTACCGTCGGTTGGATCGTGCGATGGCAGTACTTCGACACGAAATCGATTATCTGGCGGCAGCCTATCGTGGGGATCAATTGCAGTTAGCGACTTGGATCGTCGATTCCGATCAGCGCTTGAAGATGAAGCGGAATTTCCAATTGATCAGGCCTGCAGACGGTACGACTTTGTTGCGTGCTCAAACGACCTTTGTCTGCATTCAGCTGTCGAGCGGCAAACCCAAGCGGATGCCGGCAGAGTTCATCGAGGGGTACGGCAGGGCGCTGGTTCAGCCTTACCCCCTCGACCACTAGGAGAGCGCGTTGCTTTAACGCTGTTCTGGCTTGCTAACGTCGGCCTCACGACGTTCCTCGGCGTCTTCGCGCCAGTCGTCCTGCACTTCATTCTTCATCTTCTCATCCATGGTCTTGCCATCTTTCCCAACATTGGCGGTATTGTCGCGCTGATGGTTTTCGCTCATGGCGCTGCCCTGAGTGTCGCCAGTGGTGCCGTGCGTGCCGTTATGCATATCTTCCTGATTGGCCACCGCGCCGGTGGCTAAAGCGCTGGTGAAGATTGCAGCGACTAGAGTCATTGTTTTCATCGGAAATTCCTCCAGGTGGTTGGAATGGTGATTCCTACCTCTCTTATTCCGACTCGGAGCCTGGAAAATTGTTCGCTTTGAGGCGGTTGGGGGACTGGAAGAGTCGAGTCATCACGGCGTTTGGACTGCCATCGGCTTCGCTCACTTGCGGAGCTCTGGACGCATTTACCCAAGTTGCGGGTTCGCTGATTGAGCGGCTGGTCAGGTGAAATCAGCCCTGGGTATTAGCGCTGTGCTTCATGTTATCCGTTGCGCAATCGATCGCCTGGCTGAGTTGCTGCAAGCAAATCTCGATAGCCAATCCGCGGTGGTTAGGATCGAGCCGCTCCAGATCAGATATGGCCTCAAGCAGATCCAGATAGCCATCTTCGTTCACCAGCATTCCGTGACTCACGGTTAGGGTGCGATCTTCGAGCGACAGCCTGACCGGATCTCGACCGGCCAGCGACGCGCCCGAGGAGAGCAGGCAGTCGATGTGCTTGCGCAAAGCGTGGTGTTTGCGTTGATCTACCTGGTTTGGCAACTGCAGAAGCTCCTCTCTGATGATGTCATTATGATTCCGCTCGATGGCCTCTGCAATTATTGCCAAGCCGCCGACGCAGGTCACCGATCCATCGGTTGTCCGCATTGAGCTGACAATCGGCGATAATGCCTGCGGGCCCGCTCATCCGTACGGCATAGCGTTTTGTGCGAGGAGGAGTGGTCATTGATGACGCTACGAGTTCCCTGCCGTTAATCCGAGCCGAAAAATCATCCACGTCGATTGCGATTGCTTTTACGCCGCGATCGAGATGCGTGACGATCCCAGCCTCGCCAACCGACCTATTGCGGTGGGCGGGTTGGCTGACCGTCGCGGCGTCATTGCGACTTGCAATTACGAAGCGCGCGCCTATGGCGTACGCTCGGCCATGGCGTCTGGGCATGCGCTGAAGCTATGTCCCGATCTGCTGATCCTGCGGCCCCGAATGGATGCCTATAAGGAAGCCTCCCGCGAAATCCACGGCATCTTTCGCACCTACACCAACCTGATTGAGCCGCTGTCGCTGGATGAGGCCTATCTCGACGTAAGCAGCTGCGAGCACTTTGCCGGCAGCGCAACCCGTATCGCGCAGGACATCCGCCGACGCGTCTGGCAGCAGCTGCGCATCACGGTTTCGGCGGGGGTGGCTCCGAACAAGTTTCTCGCCAAGATCGCCAGTGACTGGAATAAGCCTGATGGCTTGTTCGTGATTACGCCGGATCAGGTGGATGATTTCGTGCAGGCCTTACCGGTCACCAAGCTGCACGGTGTCGGACGGGTAACAGCCGAGAAGCTGAAAAGACTGGGAATTCAGACCTGCGCCGACCTGCGCACTTGGAAACGCCTGGATCTGGTACGAGATTTCGGCTCGTTCGGTGAGCGGCTGTGGGGACTGGCGCATGGGGTCGATGAGCGTCAGGTTCAGGTCGAAAGCCGGCGTCAGTCGGTCAGTGTCGAGAACACCTATGACCGTGATCTACCGGATCTCGCGACCTGCCTGGAGCGATTGCCAGAACTGCTTGATGAACTCGCCGGAAGGATGGCGCGGCTCGATAGCGGATACCGTCCCGGCAAACCCTTCGTCAAGCTCAAATTCCACGATTTCACCCAGACCACTCTTGAACAAGCCGGTGCCGGTCTCGAGCTGGAGGATTATGCCGATCTTCTTGCTGGCGCCTTCGCCCGCGGTAAGCGCCCAGTACGGCTGATAGGCGTAGGCGTCCGGTTGATCGACTTGCGCGGAGGCTTCGAGCAGTTGCGCCTGTTCTGAAATGGTCATCGGTAGTGTTTCTCTTCAACTCTGCTGTCTTGCAATCGGCACCCGGTAGCCCTTCGCATCGTATGCAAATCGAATACGTGTCTGAACGAAAAAGGGCCGCTCCGTGAGCGGCCCTTCTATCTGATGTAAAAGAGGGGATTCCCGGCCTGCCTGTACCGAGGTCCCCGAAACTGGTTCACCGAAGAAATGCATCGGTCGTGCCAGTTCAGGAGATTGCAGATTGCTGGCGGAGAAAAAGCTGTGGGCGCTAGCTAACGCTGAATGCGATGGGCTCCGCCGCGAAGCAATTGCACCGCCCGACGCTCGATATCGAAGTGAGCATGCATGCTCGAGGTGCGTTTCCGAGTAGGAATGCTCAGCTTTGGCGCGGTCAGTTCTGTTCCGGCCAGACGCGGATCGGCGCGCCTTTAGCCGGCCAGAAGCGCAGTTGATCGATGTTGGAGACATCCCATCGTTCGATTTGCGACAGCAGCTCAAGAAAGTGCTGCTCCTGCTTCATGATGTGTTCCGCGCACATCTTGCGTGTACTGCCGATTTCGCTGAAGCGGATTTTTTGATTGTCGAGCTGGTAGCTGGCGAACCAGTGGTTACAGCCAGCGTTGCCGTAGACGCGGTCTTCGCTGAAGGTCAGCGAGACGGGGTTGCGACCAACGACCGGCTTGTTTCCTATCCACTCTGCGATATAGGTGACGTCGTTCTGCAGGGTCAGTGGTTCGACCACGCAGCCGCTGACCAATAAGGCGAGACTCGCCAGTGCGAAATTTTTCATTGCTGAGCATCCTTGCATGCAGGGCATAAGTGGCGGCCTGTGTCGTTCTTCCAGCCGAGTTCGGCGATTCGCGCCTCAGCTGCCGGGGTACGAGCGGCTTCGCCTTTGGCTGCATCCACGGCAAATTCGAAGTCCAGCTGCTTGCCGCATCCGTCGCAATTGACCTGCCAATTAACGATCGCCAGCTCGCGGAATACCGGGCCGCTAGCCACTGCCATCCATTGCCCCGGCGGATTGATCAGGTGGCGAACCTTGTCCACGGTCAGACGTTGGAAGAGTTCGCGGCTGCCCTTGAGCGTGACGATCAGGACATCACCTATGCGAACGTTGCCGCCATTGCCGGTGACCTGATAACGGCCCGGTGCCAGGGCGCGGCATTCGGTCAGTGTGTGTGCGGGATTGAGCAGGTTGTAGCGGAAATCGTGTTCGGCCATGACTCGCGATCGATTGGAATGAGGGGGAGTTGCGGTGGGCGGTAATGCTAGCACGTGAAACATGGAGGGCGGTGCCGGCGCGAGGTGTCGGCGCCATCGGCTGGTTGTGGAGGCTACGTCGAATCTGCCGGCGCGGGAGATGGGGTTCGGAAAACGTGGCATTTAGAAGCTTAGTGAAGACGAGCGCCGGGTTGGGAATGGGCTGATGGTGTTGAACCCTGCCCCTCACCCCAGCCCTCTCCCCGAGGGAAGAGGGGCAGATTGATGCTGTCGTTGCGTTGTTGTAGACCCGGCAGCGGGTGGGCTTGGAGCTGCAGAAGCTATAACGCCGATTCAGTTATGGCCGGTCGTTGGCAAAGGTCTCGTCGAAGAAGACTTTCATGTCTTCCCAGGAACGTTCGTCCGCGCGCTTGTTGTAGGCCACATCGACGCCTTTGTCTTGGAACTTGTCTGCGCCGGGGTTGGTGAAGCCGTGCTTGGCGCCGGGCAGGTTGACGAACTGGAAGTCGGCGCCGGCCTTGACCATCTCCGCGTTTAGTGCGGCGACGTCTTCGGCGCTGACCATGCTGTCTTCGCTGCCATGTTCGACCAGCACGCGTGCCTTGACGTTGCCCGGGGCAGCGCGAGTTTCAGTCGCCAGCGCGCCGTGAAAGCTGACTACACCTTCGAGCGGAACGCCCTGGCGCGCCATGTCCAAGACCACTTTGCCACCAAAACAGTAGCCGACCGCTGCGAGCTTGTCGGTATCGGTCTGTGGCTGTTGCTTGAGCAGGTCCAGACCGGCATTGAAGCGGCCCTTGGCGGCGTCGGCATCGGCCAGTGCGGCTTTCATGAAGGTCATTGCATCTTTGGGGTGTTCGGTGTTCTTGCCTTCGCCGTACATGTCGATTGCCAGGGCGCTGTAGCCAAGCTCGGCAAGATCGCGGGCGCGGCTTTTCGCGTAATCGTTCAGGCCCCACCATTCATGCACCACCACAACGCCGGGGCGTTTACCTTCGACAGCGTCGTCATAGGCGTAGTAGCCGATCATCTCGGTGCCATCGGCAGCGGTGTAGGGAATTTCCTGGGTCTGTATTTCAGCTTGAGCGACGGCACTGGCGGCCATCAGCGCGCCGAGCAAGTAATAGCGCATGGAAAGGACTCCTTGTTGTGGACAGCGTCGATAGATAGCGGTTGTTCGACTCGCGCGCAACCAGGTTGTTCAGGCGGAGCGCTGCACAGGACCCAGCGCCGGTCGTAACGGGCGCCACCATTACCGATGAAAGAAGCTGTCGTCCCTTCCTTTCGATAAGCATGGATGTTGTGGGTGATGTTTCATCCAGACACAACGGGTGCACCGGCTGAAGGGTCGATCCGGAACGTCACTGCCTGGCTTCTGTCTGCAGAGAAGTTGTCGGTGGTATTCGGCACCTATGCTTATCTTGGGTCGATCAGTATGAGACCGCCGCGATAACAGGCCGTGCTGTGCTAGGCTTCGCGCCTTTTTTTCGAGGCTCGATGGGCCGAATTCGGGACTGATGATGAACGCCGATAGCGACTCCTCGATTCATTTCAAGCGCGGCACCGCCGCCTACCGTCGTGCGACGCTGGCGCTGTTCTGTGCCGGTTTCGCTACCTTCGCCATGCTCTATTGCGTGCAACCGCTGCTACCGCTACTGGCGGGGCATTTTTCCGTCTCGGCCGCCAGCAGCAGTCTGGCGCTATCGTTAACGACCCTGTCGCTGGCGCTCTGCCTTCTGGTGTCCGGGGCTCTGGCAGAGAGCTGGGGACGCAAGCCGGTGATGGTCGCAGCATTGTCGCTGGCAAGCCTGCTGGGACTTGCCTGTGTGCTAGTGGATTCCTGGAGTCTTTTGCTGCTACTACGAGCCTTGTTGGGCCTCGCGCTCAGCGGACTGCCAGCGTTGGCGATGGCTTACGTGGGTGAGGAGTTCGATCCCGATTCGCTGCCGGCTGCGATGGGCTTGTACATAGGCGGGACCGCACTCGGCGGTCTGTTGGGCAGATTGCTGTCTGGGCTGTTGAGCGACATCGGCGGCTGGCAGTTGGCACTCGGCGGGATCGCCGGCCTGGGTCTGCTGGCGCTGGGGTTGTTCATCTGGCTGTTGCCAGCATCGCGTCATTTCAAGGCTCAGCCTTTGTCACTGCGCGGATTGCTGGGCAACTTCGGTCAGCATCTGAGCAACCCGATACTGCGTAACCTATTTCTGCAGGCGTTCCTGCTGATGGGCGGCTTCGTCGCACTGTTCAACTATATTGGCTTTCGTCTGGCTGGAGCGCGTTTCGGTCTTTCCTCGACGGTGATTGGCCTGCTGTTCACCGTTTATCTGGTGGGGATATTTAGCGCGGGTTGGGCCGGAAGGTTGGTGCCGCGCCTCGGAGTCAGGGCAGTCCTGCAAAGCGGAATCGGCTTGATGCTTATGGGCGTGGCGCTGTGTTCGACACCTTGGTTGATCGCCATCGTTGTCGGCCTGGCGCTGTTCACGTTGGGGTTCTTCGCTGCCCATGCGGTCGCGAGTGGGCAGGTCGGCCAGCATGCCAGGGGCGCCAAGGCTCAAGCAGCGGCGTTGTATCTCTGCGCTTATTACCTGGGGTCGAGCGTGGTGGGTTATGCAGCCGGTTATGTCTGGGAGCACGCCGGCTGGTTGCCACTCATGGCCGTGCTCGCCGCGCTGTTCGTGCTTGCCGCCTGGTGGGCACGACGCTTGTAGTGCATTGGCGCGACCGGTTTACTCGACGCGTTGCTGACCGCTGAAAACCAGCGTGGCTCGGCAGCTGCGGCAGAAATAGCGGCGGCCCTTTCGGACCAGGGCGTGACGCTGCGCAGTGAACGAAAAGTCCCGCTCGACGCACTGGCAACGATAGATGTAGCGGCTGACCTGGCGACGGGCGATTTCATAGGTATGACAGCGGTCCGGGGTCAGCTGATACACGCCGCGCATGATCAGCTGCCACTCTTCGCCATGCGGGCGGATGCGCCCGCCGAACATTTGGTGGGCAACCAGATGCGCGACTTCATGGGCCACGGTCTGCTTGAGAAAATGTTCGCGGTTTTCCTGGTAAAGCTTTGGATTGAAGCGCAGCAGGTTCTGGTTCAGATGCGCAACACCCGCTTTCTGTCCGCGCAGTTTGAAGCTGACCTGCGGCCGTTCGAAGCGCTGATTGAAAAAGGTTTCGGCCTGTTGATAACAGGCCTCGATGCGGGCATGAAGCTGCTCGGGCATAGGGGCCTCCAAAGAAGCCCCGAATTATGCCGCAACCTGCCTAGCTGACAACCACTCAGAGACCGCCGGGCTCTTCCTGCGGACGTTCCTGCTGTGTGCCATAGCTCTGGTTTTCCTGCACGGTGCGCTCATAGTTCGGCTCGAGCGAGAGATTCCAGAACAGGATCATGCTAACCAGGACGGTTACCAGCACCAGCAACGCGACGCCCCAGATCGAACTTGCATAGAGAAAGCTCTGCGAGCTGCGCTGACGCATGAAGGCCGGTAGGCCGGTGAACAGCAGATAGGTAGCGTAGATCCCGGCGATCAGCAGGACGATGGCGGCAAACCAGCGATTCGGATACAGGCCGGTGACCCCGGCGAGTAGGAAAGGTGTGATCACATAAGCGATGAAGCCGGTGCATTGGTTCAGGTTCGGTCGCACGTCAAACGCGCGCGCCATCCAGCGTACGAAAAATCCCATGATCACCGTGCCGATGATGATGGTGACGTAGAGCAGCAGGCACAGCTGCAATGCGCTGGCGAAATCGAGCCTTACGCGTTCATCATCTACCAGGCTCCAGCCGACAAAGGTGACCCCGATGAACAAACACACCGTGGGAATCAGCGCCAGCACCAGCAGGTGCATCAGGTAGTGCAGGCTGTGAACATCTTCCTTCTGGCGGATGACTTCCCAGGCACGGTCCGGCCGGGTGAACAAACTGATGAATTCTGGGGTCATGAAAGCCTCCTGATACCGATGCTTGAGCCGCTGTCGTACGTATAGACGTCACAGCGGCGCAGGGATTCAGCAGGCTTTACTTCAATCTGTCGCGCCTGGATGTTCAGGTATATGCAAAAGCTTCAAGCCCCGCCAGTTCGGAGCCTGAAGCTTTAGACCTGCCGCTGTCAGCGGATGTAGATCGGACCGACCCCCATGCCCCACGTAATCACCGACAACGCGATGATGGCCACCAGTACGACCAGCCCGACAGCCAATATCGAGCTGGAGAACAGGAAGCCCTCGTCCGATGGGATGTTCATGAAAGTCGGCAAACCGACATAAAGCAGGTATGTCGTGTAACAGATTGCCGCCGTGCCGACGACCATGCCCAGCCAGATATGCGGATAGAGCGCGGCCAGCCCGCCGACGAACAAGGGTGTCGCGGTGTAGGCGGCAAAAACGATGCACTGAACCAGTGTCGGGCTTGCATCATAGGTACGAGCCATCCAGTGAATGAATCCACCCATCACCGCCACGCCGGCGAGCATCGCCAGATAAGAAAGTAGGGTGAGCTGCAGCGCGCTGCTCTCGGTGAGCTTTACCGCCTCGCCACCGCCAATGCTCCAGCCGACCTGAGTGGTTCCGATGAATGCCGATATCGCTGGAATCGCTGCCAATACCGCGACTTCACCCAAATGTAGGTGTCCGACCTCGCGTTCTTCCCCGGTGATTTCCTGCCATTCCTGGCCAGGATGAGCGAACAGTCCCCAAACGTGATTGATCATGCCAGCGTCTCCTCAGTTTTGGAGGGTCGCTTCGCCTGGCGTGCCGTCAAAAGGACGGGCGTGCGACCTTAAGTCGCAGTATAGGAAGTTGACGGTACGGCGGATTGGGGTTGGTTAGAGCAATTGGGAGCTATGCCATCACCGGTAATAGCGCTGGAGTATTTCCATCGCCAGATTGATTGACTGGATCCGCGTGGTACTGCCGCCGCGGTCGGGATGATGAATGCTGACGAGCTGGCGATAACGTTGCTTGATCATCTGTAGATTCAGCGAAGAACTGCTCTGATCCAGTTCGAACAGTTCCAGTGCCGCACGCTTCTGCTCCGGATCCTCTGCACTGTTCCTCTCGCCGACATAGTCGCCACGCATCCGCGACCAGAAGCTGGCCAGCAGCCGTTCCACTGCGTCCTCGTCGGTATCGCGTAGGTTGGTCATGTCGAGGTAATACTCACGCAGCGGATCCTGTGCCGCTACGCCGCTAGCTGCGGGCGTGTAGGGCTGGAGTTGAACGCACAACGGTGAGATTTGCAGGTTGTGGCTGGTCTCGCCCCACAGCTGATCGCGTAGACGGTACAGCGCATTGAAGACAAGAAAATGGGTGCGAAACAGCACCAGCTTGTCGAGCAGCGGCAGGTTGGGGATATGGGTGCTGTGACGGGCCTTGAGCTGTTGAATCAGCTGGTATTCGCTGCAACCTTCCGGCTGTTCGCGCAGCAGCACGAGTATCTGTTCGGCCAGGTCCATTTCGGGTTCGAGATCATCGTTCATGCCGACAAGCCTAGCATAGCGCCAGCATCGCAAAGGGCTGGATGGATGGGCTGGGGTGACAGCGCTTTTTGCGCGTAAAATGCGCGCCTTTCGCATCTCACCGGACTCTGACATGGGCAACCTCTCGGTCAACCAGAACAAACTGCAAAAGCGCCTGCGCCGCCTTGCTGGCGAGGCCGTCACTGATTTCAACATGATCGAGGATGGCGATAAAGTCATGGTCTGCCTGTCTGGCGGGAAGGACAGCTACACCATGCTCGACGTGCTGCTTTATCTACAGAAGGTCGCGCCGATCAAGTTCGAAATCGTTGCGGTGAATATGGACCAGAAGCAGCCCGGCTTCCCTGAGCATGTCCTGCCCGAGTATCTGCGGTCCATCGGCGTCGATTACCACATCGTCGAAAAAGACACCTATTCGGTGGTCAAGGAAAAGATCCCGGAAGGCAAAACTACTTGCTCGCTGTGCTCGCGCCTGCGTCGCGGCACGCTCTACACCTTCGCCGACGAGATTGGCGCGACCAAGATGGCGCTCGGTCATCACCGCGACGACATACTGGAAACATTCTTTCTCAATATGTTCTACGGCGGCACGCTCAAGGCCATGCCGCCCAAGCTGCTCTCCGACGACGGCCGCAACGTAGTGATCCGCCCACTGGCCTATTGCAACGAGGCCGATATCGAAGCTTATTCGCAGATGAAGGCATTCCCGATCATCCCGTGCAACCTCTGCGGCTCGCAGGAAAACCTGCAGCGCCAGGTAGTCAAGGAAATGCTGCAGGAATGGGAGCGCAAGTCGCCGGGCCGTGTTGAAATCATGTTCCGCGCCCTGCAGAACGTGGTGCCCTCTCAGCTGGCGGATCGCAAGCTGTTCGACTTCACCAGTTTGCGTATCGACGACACCGGCACGCCGCGCTTCCTGGATGTGATGAGCTTGTAAGAGCAGTCGGCAAGCTCCGGACGGCTAGTAGGGTGGGCCGGGCGGCGTTCCGCTTCAGCCCACCACGGTGCGTTCCATAACTTGATAGGTGGGTTGAACCCACCCTACTGGCTGAAGCGGAACACCGCGCGCGCCACGCCGCACTTCGTCGATTTGCTGATCTACGAGGGGCAGACATGAATCATGGTTGAAGGCTGACGGCGCGCTGCGGTAAGGTTCGGCTATCTTACGGAGTCAATCCATGTCGTCCCGCCTCATCCACTTGCCTCTTGCTCTGTCCGGTGCCGTTCGCGCCGCGTTGGCTTGCGCGCAGCAGATAGCCGCGGTCGGCTATTACTTTTTTGGGTATTGGTTTAGCCATAGGCGCGCCTGATACCCCACAGGCGCCCTAGCAAAAGCAGGGTCGCCACCAGACAGTTTTCGAACCCCCGGTCGGCCACCCGATCGGGGGTTTTCTTTTTCCGGCCTGATAAGGCCAACGCACCGAGGACAAACACATGAACAACTACCGCAGCTATTACCGCACCTTCCGCTATGACTGGCGATTTAGTCGCTTCAATGCCGCCCTGTTACCTCTAGACCGAACACTTCGCTAGCCGACGCGGCAGTAATGCCGCGCCGGCAAAGGACCGCCAGATCATGAATACCTCCATCTCCGCACAACTCATCAGCAACAACCCTATCGCCACCCCGACCCGACGCAGCGCTCAACCGCTGCCCAGTCCCGCCGTACTGCGTCAGCGCCTGCCGCTGAATGCCGCGCTTGCAGCACGCACCCAGATCGACCGTAATGCCATCCGCGCCGTGCTCGACGGCAGCGACCCACGCCTGCTCGTGGTGATCGGGCCGTGCTCCCTGCACGATCCGCAATCCGCGCTCGAATACGCCTCGCGCTTGGCCGAGCTGGCGCCGCAGGTCAGCGATCAGCTGTTGCTGGTGATGCGCGCCTATGTCGAGAAGCCGCGCACCACGATCGGCTGGAAGGGGTTGGTCTACGATCCGCGTCTCGACGGCAGCGGCGACATGGCCGAAGGGTTGAACGTATCGCGCAGATTGATGCTGGACATTCTGGATCGCGGCATGCCGATCGCCACCGAGCTGTTGCAGCCGCTGGCGGCGGCCTATTTCGATGATCTGCTCAGTTGGGCG
>Ga0070754_10003206_pt1 | contig 11641 bp, 9 predicted proteins | sample VirMetDEL_Sep_01_FD_75181 | JGI IMG/M metagenome (GOLD analysis project Ga0070754, IMG submission 75181) | Aqueous microbial communities from the Delaware River and Bay under freshwater to marine salinity gradient to study organic matter... | ecosystem: Environmental > Aquatic > Marine > Coastal... | reverse complement strand
ATTAAAAATTCAATCGTAAAAGCAGAAGAAACTTTTAGTATTGGACAAATTCCATACATTAATTTTTTCTGTAAAGATGAAAAATCAATGTTAGCAATAGCAGAAGCAGATGTATCTAGTTATCAACAATCTAATTTCGTAGCTAAAATGCTAACACAATTTGGACAATGTGTTTTTTCTCCCTATCCTATTCAAATTGAAATTGTACAAATCGTTATGGATTATGAAGATTACGAAAAGAAAAAAGTACAAGTTATAAAAGGTAAAATTAAAGATATGTTTATTTACTCAGGATTGTATGCTTATCAAGCAAAAAATGTTCCGTTTAAAAATAATGAAAAGAAAATATAACTAAGGAGTCAATTAAAAATGGCGTCAACATATACAAATAATATTCGATTAGAAAAACAAGCTGATGGAGAAAACCCAAATAGTTGGGGTGCAATTCTCAATCAGAATGTTATTGATTTGGTTGATGCTGCAATTACAGCATACACAACAATTTCAATTGAAAGCGGAACTACAACTGGTTATTCTTTAACTACAAATAATGGTGCTTCAGATCAAGCTCGTTCACCATTTATTGAGCTTACAGGAAACGTATCAGCGGCTGTTAGTATTACAATTCCAAGCGTAAGTAAAGGTTATGTAATTAAAAATAAAACAACGGAAGCTTCTTCTGGCGCTACAATTACATTAAAAACTGCTGCTGGTACTGGTAAGTCTATTCCATATAACTCTGCAATCTTTGTAGTCTGCGATAGTGTTAGTGTCTTTTCAGCAGTAGATGCGGCAGGGTTTAATTTTGGTACTGCAGCATCTGCTAATATTGGCGCATGTGCCACAGAAATTCCAGATACATCAATTGCAGATGGTCGTTATTCACAGCTTGCTGCAGCTAATACATTTACCGCTGCTAATTCATTTGATGTTCAAGTTAATTCTTCATTAGTTTCATTAACGGATGCTACTTCAATTGCAGTTGATTTTGCAACTGGCAACCATTTTATTGTTCAGCTAGGTGGAAACCGTACTTTAGAAAATCCAACAAATGGTAAAATTGGTCAGGTCGGTCATATTTATTTAATTCAAGATGGTACAGGTTCACGTACACTTTCTTATGGAGATATGTATAAATTTCCAAATGGTACTGCCCCTACACTTTCAACAAGTATTAATAGTGTAGACATGCTTGTATTTAGTCAGCGTGGTACATCTATTGTAGACTGTGCAATTCTCCAAGCTTTTGGTTAATAAGAAATAAGGAAATAATAAATGGCATCTACGGATAGCGCATTAATTAGTTTAAATTTTGCTCCAGGCTTTCACCGTGAAACAACTCGTTATACGGAAGAGGGTAAATGGTATGATGGAGATAAGGTACGATTTCGCGCTGGTAGGCCAGAAAATATTCGTGGTTGGGTAAAGAAAGTTTCTAATACATTTGATGGTAATGCTAGGGATTTGGTTCTATGGTCTGACAATAATACAAAAAAATTAGCTGCTTTTGGTACAGAGAAAAAATTATATGTTTACGATGATACAGTAGGAACAAATACAGATGTAACTCCTATTGTATCAAGTGCAGTTTTTACAAGTGTATTTTCTACATCTTTAGGTTCTCAGCTTGTAAAAATTTCATTAACTACACACAATCGAAATGTTGGAGATTATGTTCTTGTAAGTTCAGGAACTACAATTGGTGGAAATATTTTACTTGGTACATCAGTATATGAAATTACTAGTGTAATTGATGTTAATGGATTTATGATCCAAGCTTCTGCTACCGCTGCAGGAACATCTGTAGATGTAGGAACGGGTACTGGAAGTTTTCTTTTACAAACTGGATCATTAACTGCAATTCAAGGTTTGGGTTATGGCGCAGGAGTATACAATGCTGGAGTTTCAACAACTGGTGAAAGAGCTTGGAACGATCCTGCAACTGAATCTAATATTACATTCCTACCTACCCAATGGTCACTAGATACTTGGGGAGAAGATGTTTTAGCTTGTCGCCGTGGTGGAAGAATTTATTATTGGGATAGAGATGCAGGAGCTACGCCACAACGGGCAACTGTAATTGCAACATCTCCAACAGTTACTGATTTTATTCTTGTTTCTCCAAATGATAGGCATTTAATTGCATTTGGTACAACTGGTTTTGCAGCAGATTACTCTCCATTAAGAGTACGGTGGGCAGATCAAGAAGATTATACTAACTGGACTCCTTCAGTATCTTCTACATCAGGTGAAGTTGATTTAACTGATGGTACACGAATTGTAGGTGCAGTACGTTCTAGAAACCAAATTAATATTTGGACTGATAAATCCCTATTTGGTATGTCATTTATTGGTCCACCATATATTTTCCAATTCAGACAGTTAGGATCAAACTGTGGTCTAATTAGTCCACATGCGGGTATTGATTATGATGGTCGAACATTTTGGATGGGTAACGATAACTTCTATATGTTTGATGGTCAAGTTAAAAATCTGTATGCATCAGTCCGTCGATATGTATTTGATAATATAAGTGAGAGTCAGAAGGATAAAGTTTTTGCTGGTATCAATAGTGAATTTAAAGAAATTATTTGGCTTTATCCATCAACAGATGCAGTTGATTGTGATTCATATGTAATTTATAATCCAGATGAAAACCATTGGGTATATGGAAGTTGTAAGTGGACAACCTTTAGAGATAGAAACGTATTTAATAATACTATTACAACTGGTAATGACAGGTATCTTTATGATAATGAACCATCGGATATTTATACAGGAGACGGCGTTACAATTCCAAACTATCTAGAATCTTCTGATTTTGACTTTGAAGAAGGTATGGATATTATGTTTGTTGATCGGATTATTCCAGACTTTACATTAAATGATGGAACCATTCAACTACATCTTACAACTAAGCAATACCCTACTGGTCCAGAAGTTGAAAAAGGTCCATACGCAATTAATCAAAATACAAGAAAGATTGACATTCGTGCTAGAGGTAGACAGGCTAGAATAAGAGTTTCTTGTAATTCTAATGATACTTATTGGCGTTGGGGTTCAGTTCGAATGTCAGGGGCTAGAGACGGTAGGCGGTAATGCGTTATCCTGATTTATCATATTATAAAAGATTACCAACAAAAGAACTTGAAGATTTATATTCTGAAGTTCAACAATGGGCAAGCAAACTTGTTCTAGAATTAGACACAAGGGATACAGAAGAGAAATTTAAACAAGCACAATATATTCAAACTGCAGTTACTACATCTGAAATTGGACGACCACTGGCTGGGTCTATTGTATATAGTCTAGAAACAGGAAAGTACTATGGTTGGAATGCTTTAACATCTGCATGGGATGCGTTTAATTAATATGAAAGATATTGAAGAGTATTATAATTTAGTAAATAATAGTACTTTTATTCAGAATTTAAATTCTGGAGTAGTAATAGTAGATAGGCCACTGAGTGGTTTGGCTTTTAATACTGGTCCATTGTATAATAAACAACAGAATAAAAGTCTAACAACCCCTAATATGTTCTATGCAGATGGAACAAAAGTTCAATCTAATTTTGTTAATATTAAAAATTTAAATAAGGAGTAGGTTTAGTTATGGCAACAATGATTGATAGGGAAGCACCATTAAGTGGTTTAGCAAACTTAATGGCATTGAAGGGGAGACAAGGAGATACTGAACTTGTCCACATGACTAAACCTGAAATTCGTGGCCTAGCTTCTTTAGGGCAACTTACAATCAACCCAGACACTGGTCTACCAGAAGCATTTAATTTTAAATCTTTACTACCAGCTATTGCAGGTTTAGCAGCAATTCCATTGCTTGGTCCTGCAGGATTAGGATTAGTAACCGGCACTGGTTTATCAGCTTTTGCTGCACCTGCTGCTGCAGCCGGTTTAACTTCAATGGCTGTTAATAAAGGCGATATTGGTGCTGCAGCATTTGATGCTCTTTTAGCTGGTGCTGGTGGAGCTTTGTCTGCATCTCTTTCGGGAGCTAATGTTGGGGCAGAGGCGGTAAAAGCTGCAAACGTAGCTGCAGAAACTGGCAAATTAGCTGGATATACAGGAGCAAGTGAGGCTGCACAAGCGGCTATTAAAGAAGGTGTTCAACAAACACTAGGACAATCATTAATGCCTGGAGCATTAACTGCTCAAGCAATTTCTAAAACGGCACCAACTGCAATACAACAAGCAGCAGCGCAAGGCAGTCTTGCTGGTACTGCATTACAAAAGTTAGGTATGTCTGCTGCTGATATAGTTACGCCAGGAGTTTTAGGCTTAACCCCAGTTCAAATTGCTTCTGGATTAGGAAGTTCTGCAGCAACTCTTGGAGGCACTGCAGCATTAGGTATGCCTATGAGTGGAGCCGGAATGCTTGAGGCTATGCAACCACCAGAAATTGCAACTCCCGCTCGTAAATCCGCTGAGTCAGCTTATGGTACACGGGCTGCAGAAGAAATTAAACAAACACCACAAGCTATGAAAGGACTAACCACAGAAGATATTCTTAAATCTTCAATTGGTCAGAGTGATCCAATTAAATATTTCCAAAGTGGTGCAGCAACAACTTCCTCTACACCTTCTGGTGTATATGGAACTCCCAAGCAGGGCGTTATTGGACAACCAGTACGTGGTATGGGGCCAATAGGCTCTTATGTTCCAGTAGCTAACGGTGGCGGTATTCAAGACCTATATGATCGTATGGGGGGTGGATATGAGCAATTTCGTGGTCTAGTAGAAGGCGGCGGCGTAGATTCAGATGGAATGTCTGATGATATTGCTTTTCGCGTTGTAAAGGAAGAAGAGGATGATCCAGATTATGCCCTTCTTTCTCCTGATGAATATGTAATTGATGCTCATACTGTAGCTGCATTAGGTAATGGAAGCACCGAAGCGGGTACAAGAAACTTAGATAATTTTGTCGCTAATCTCCGTAAAAAAGTTTATAATAAAGGTGATCAGCCCAAACAAATTGATGGGTTGCGGGAGTTATCAATTTTAATTAACTAGGTATTATGATTGAAATTACAAGACTAAAAGCCAAGGATGCAATGCATTATTGGTCTGCATTAAAACCATTTATTGAAATGGCATTAAATAAGACAAATGGTGAATATGATGCAGATGATTTTCAGGATTATATAGGAAGTGAATATTGGGAAACTTGGATTGCCGTAGATATAAATAATAAAGAACTTCAGGCAGTTGCGGTTACAGAATTAATTGAACATCCTAATTTTACAGAGTTACTAATTAGGACAATAGCAGGAAAAGATAGAAAAAACTGGATGAATCTTATTAATCAAGACGATACGTTTATAGCTTACGCAAAAGAGCATAATTGTAAAAGACTTGTAATGTATGGACGTAAAGGTTGGTTAAAGGTATTAAATAAATTAAATTGGCAGGAAGGTTATACTGTGATGCATAAAGAAATTAATTACGTGGAGAAAGGAGAGTAACATGGGAGGAGGAGGTGCACCACCACCAGCGCCAGCACAACAAACGGTTTCTCAAACTTCTGAATTTCCAGAAGAACTAAAACCATATATTTCAGATATTCTGGAACGTGCTAAGACAAGGGCGGAAGCAAGAGATGAAGCTGGTTATCAGATATTTCCTGGCCCACGTTTAGCCGGTTTTACCCCTGAACAGATTGCTGCTCAAACTGGTATTACTGGTTTGGTTCAGCAAGGTATTTCTTCTGATCCAATGTTGGCATCAGCTAAAACCTATATGGCTCCTGCATTTGGTTCTACCCTTGCAGCTACACAACAATTTACTCCAGCGGCTGCACAACAGTATATGTCTCCATATATGCAATCTGTTGTTGATATTCAAAAAAGGGAAGCACAACGAGAAGGTGAACAGGCTATGCAAAAATTAGCCGGTCAAGCTGCAATGACTCAGCCGTTTGGTGGTTCTCGTCAAGCTATTTTAGAAGCAGAGCAAATGAGAAATCAAGCTCAACTTCTATCTGATATTCAACAAAAAGGATCACAAGTTGCATTTGAACAAGCCGCTGCACAGTTTGAGCGGGAAAAGGCAAGGCAGCTTACTGGTGGTCAACAACTTGCTGCATTAGGAGAACTTGCTCCTCGTCTTGCAACTGCCGAACTAGGCGCATTAGCTGGCGTAGGTGCACAAAAACAAGAACAGGCTCAACGAGCAACTGATATTGGGTATCAACAGTTCTTAGAAGAGCAGCAGTATCCAGAACGTGTTCTTCAAGAATATAGTTCTATTATTCGTGGTTTCCCGCTTACACCAAACGTATTTAGTGCAACACAAACTGCAGTACCACCTCCGAACTTAGCGACACAAGCTATAGGTCTTTTAGGTGCTGGGGCGTCTGGTTATAAAGCTTTTGCTTCAACTGGTGGTGGCTTATCTTCACTACCACTCAAGAAAACTAAAGTAGTTAAAAAACAATATGGTGGTGGTTTACTTGGATTATCTGACATCGAAGAACCAGATATGTATGAGTATATCCCAGAGTCTACATCTGATATTAAAGAACCAGATTATGGGTATAGCTTAGAGTCTACTCCTTTTGAAACAAGCATGTATAATAGGTATGGTTTACGAGGAACTGACTATAGTAAATTAAATGAACTACTACAAGCAAGGTTAGCTAATTTACCAGAACGTCTTAAAGAAAGAGAAAAAGAATCTGAAGAAGATAAATATCTTGCTGCCATGCAAGGATTTATTGAAATGGCTGCTGCAGGAGGAGAGGGTAAAGGTATTGTAGAAGGTTTAACTCGTGGTGCTAAAGTTGCAACACCACTTCTACAACAAGCCATTAAATCTCAACGTGAAGGTAAACGTCTATCTCAAGCTGAAGAACTTGAACTAGCTAAAGCACAAGCAGAACTTGGCTCCGCTAGGTTTGCAGAAAATATTAAAATTCTGGAAACTACACAAGATATTGAACTTAAAACTGCAGAGTTAAAAAGAAAACTTAAAGCAGATGCAAAAATAGACGTTGATAAATTTACAAGAACTCTTAATGATACTGTTAATAAACTATTTAATACAGAACTAGAAATTCTTGATCCAAGAACTAAAGTAGCAGTTACTCTAGCAAATCAACGTGCGTTAGAAAATATTGATCGTGGAGCATCACTTAACGAGGCTTTAATTCAATTTCAAAAAGATTTAAGAGGAATTGCTGGAGGTATTCCTTCAAATCGTCCCACTGGACAAAATAAAGCTGGACAAACGCTTAAAAATGTTACGGGGAAATAGGTAGTTAATTAATGGCATTATCTTTTCAATCAAGACAATTTCAAGAAGCTCTTGCTGATGTTAGTAATTTAGAAACATTAGAAGAGCGTGAAGCTGCCCTTGAAAAACGAGGGATAAGTACTGATGACTTTATGGAAGCATATTCACAATATGATCCAATTAGAAATAAAGTTAAAAGTTCAATTCTAGAAAAGTATAATCAACCTAATTTAGATTCTCTTACACCAGAGCAACGTGAAGAGTATCAAGATAAACTTGATGACAGACTAATATCTGGTAACTTTGTCTCACGCATTCTTGGTAGGGCTGTTGGAGATACTGTTAAGGGTACTATTGATTTTGTCGATATGTTAGCAGATACGACAGAAACTGGTCAAAAACTTACAGGATGGATTTCTGAAACTGTAGATCAAATTTCTGACGAGTATATTCCAGATTCAGTTAAGGAATATGCAAGTGAAATTTTTGACCCATATCATGGTGAGGGTATGGCGGCAGGTGCAGAAGAAGGAGCAGCATTTGTTGCAGGTCTACTTGTTCCATCCACAGCATTATTAAAGGGTATGCAAGCTGGCATGAAAGCTACTACAGCTTTATCTCCAGCTACCCGCCTTGTTTCATCGAGAATAGCACGTACCGCTCAAAATACATTAGGAGCAAGGGGTGCTAGTATAGCGGGTACTGCAGTTAAGGGTGCTGGCTTAGGTACAGCTTATAGTGCAGTTGAACCACTATATGGAGATATTGACAGAAATCTAAAAGAAGTAGGTATTGATCCTGAAGGTTTAACTCGTGAAGAAAAGTATTTAGAGTATTATAAACAACAGTTTCCAACCAATCTAGTTATTGATGCAGCCATTGGTGCAGTTTTACCGGGGGTTGGTAAGCTTGTAGGTAAAGGGTATCAAAAGGCTTTAGGCACCAATACAATGCAAAAGTTGGGGTCTTATGCGTCTAATAATAAATTATCAAGATTTATTAAAGAAAATTTAACATCACAACGAGGAGTTGATGATATTACTTTTTCTGCCGGTATTAAAAGAAATGAGGCAGCGCAACGTGCATTAAAAGAAGCTGAAGGTATTTCTCAAGATTTAAAAAGAGCAGTAAATAGTAATGCTCAACTTCGTTCAATGGATAAAATTCAAAGACAAGATTTAATTAATGATGCTCTTTTAGGGGATGCTCAAGCCTTAAATACAATTTCAAATATGAGTCCAGACGTATCCGATATTATTACAAGAATGCGTACAAATATTGACGATGCATCTAACAGGCTTAAAGGTAATCTTGTTGGTAATTCAAAATTACGTGCTGTTATTGATTCTAAATTGGGAGTCTATTTAAATAGATCATATGATGTATTTGATGATCCTGTATTTAGAAGGGAAATGGTAGATCGAATTAGAAAATTTAAGCCTGATGATCAAATCGTTCAGGATGCGGCTAACTTTATTAAAAGTAATATCGGTGGAAACACAAGCGATACAAAAGTACAACGTATTCTTTTAAGTATGATTAGAGAATCGTCGGAAGATGAATTTGAAAGGGATTTCAAACAACTTCAAAAAGCTTTTACAACTGGTCCTTCCGGTGTACTAAAACGTAGAAAGGATTTACCACCTGAATTAACTGCTTTTTATGGCGCCGTTAAAGACCCAACAACACAATACTCCAAAACAATGGAAAAGCTTTCACGCTTAAATGCAGAAGTTGATTTTATTGACGATATAAAACAAAATTTAATTTCAAAAGGTTTAGCTGTAGATGTCAATAATCCACAAGCATTACGTGAAAACTTTACTAAAGCTTCTGCAGTTTTAGATGAAAGACTTAGAAAAGTTTTTGGTTATGCCCCAAGCAAAGATGTTAAAAATGACCTTGAAAAACTTTATATTGATCCAACCTATGCTAAATTTATGCGTGAGGGTCTAGATGATTGGGTTAATCCTGATAATAAATTTTTTAAAATGTATCTTGGATTAAAGGGCATGTCCCAAGCTGCAAAAACTGTTTACAATCCAGCCACCCATGTAGCCAACACAATTGGTCAGGCTTCTATTTTAGCAGCAAATGGTATGATTCCAACCGGAAAGGCAGCTAAAAAAGCAACTGATTATGTAATTAAAAATTTAGCTGGTAAAAGTTCTGAAGAGTTTGGTAAATATGTAGGTAAACTTTCTGAACTAGGTATTGTAAATAGTAACGTAGGTCTTGGTGTTATTCGTAAAAACTTACAGCAAGCTGGCCGTGATCCGTATACATGGATTGAAAAAGCCGGTCGTAGTCGAATTTTAAATGCACCTAAGAAAATAAATGAAAAGATTTTTCAAGCATATCAAATGGAAGATGATATTTTTAAGATCATGCATTTTGAAAAGACTAAAGATTATCTTAAAAAAGCATTTCCTAATATGGCAGAAAATGAGCTAGACCGACTAGCTTCACAACGTACTCGTGATCTTATGCCCAACTATGCTCAAGTTAGTAAAGCAATTCAGGGTTTACGTGCATCTCCATTTGGAGACTTTATTTCCTTCCCTGCAGAAATGATCCGTGTTACAAAAAACCTAGGTAAGTATGCTTTAAAAGATGCAATGAGTGGAAACGCTGCTTTACAAAAAGAGGCAGCTAAAAAACTTGCCGGTCTTACAACAGTAGGCATGTTACCTAGTATGGCTATGGAGTATAGCCGTATTGCTAATAATATTTCAAACGATGATCAAAATGCAATTGATGCTTTAAGTCCAAACTATGAAGCATTTTCTAATAAAATATTTTTAAGCCCTGTAAATAAAGATAAGAATAACCATATTGGTTATGATTATTTACGGCTAAGTTCGCTTGATCCATTTGATTATATAAAATCAATGGCATCCGCCACTCACCAGATTATTAATTCTGTTGATATGGATGGCGGTAAATTTTCAATTGATAATCGACCTGAATTTAATAAAGCTGCAACTGCTCTTTTAGAAAACCAACTAACTCCATTCTTTGGGCCATCAATGGTCACAGAAGGATTATTAAAAATGGCTCAAGGAAGAGAGTTAGGAGAGTCATTTATTCCCGCAAGTAATTTTACAGGGAAATTTTTAACTGATGTAGGTGTACCAGATTTTCTTGCATCAGGTCTTTCCTATGCTCTTGATCCTCTAACCCCAGGATTTATGGGATGGGTTAATAAAAAGAATGAATATTTACAAAGCGGAATGAGAAGCCGAGGTGGTGCTACAATTAATCCAGAAGAGGTAGATTTTTCAGGATTGTTTGGAATGGGTAAACGAAGGGCTGATTTGGGTGCTGGTCTAAACTTCCAACTAGCTCCATTTGAAAGAGCATTTAATGGAGCAAGTGGAAAGGTACGAAGAGAAATTGCAAACCAAAATGCAACACCAGATGATATTTTCAATGCTTGGGCTTCATCTCAAAAAGATAGGCTAAAGGCTCAAGAAGAACTTCAAGCTGCAATGGAAGCTTATCGTCAACTTGGTTTTACAAATCGGGATATTGTTCAAAGTATGAGCATTAACAAAAATGAAACACAACAAGCTAAACGATTAAAGTTATTAACAAATACAGAAAATAACTACTTTATTCCTGAGTATTTAAACCAAGGGGATATTCTTATTAATAGACAAAGCCCCACTGGTAGGCAGCTTCCAGAAGAAAGAATTAGAAAAGCATATGAATCACTACTTTATAATAGGATTAAATAAAATATGTTAAGTTTATTAGGGTCTTTATTGGGTTTCGGTACGTCATTTCTTCCTAAAGCAATCGATTACTTTCAGGATAAAGCTGATAAAGCGCATGAACTAAAGGTAATGGAAATGCAGATGAAGGCTCAATCTGAAGCTCATGTGCAGCGTCTAGAGGAAATTAATACACAAGCCGATATTGATCAAATGAAAGCTATGTATAAACACGATAGTAGTCTACATGAGAATGCTGCATCGTGGACATCTACATTATCTGCTTCTGTAAGACCTGTAATTACCTATGCATTCTTTGGTTTATTTACATTTGTTGAAGTCAGTGCTTACATGGCATTGACAGCTAAAGGTTTATCAGCCGGGGATGCTGTTCAAGTCATATGGTCGGAAGATACCCAATCACTTTTTGCAGCCGTGATTTCGTTTTGGTTTGGGAATCGAATGGTATCTAAATGGAACAAAAAATAAATGCAGCAATTACAATTTCGCTGCCATTAATAAAACATTTTGAAGGTTGTCATTTAGAACCCTACCTCTGTCCTGCAAAAATTCCAACAATTGGATTTGGAGCTACTCGTTATCCCAACGGTAAAAAAGTATCAATGGATGATCCACCAATTTTGATGGAACAGGCTCAAGGTATTCTTGCCTTTGATT
>Ga0070754_10003205_pt1 | contig 11641 bp, 17 predicted proteins | sample VirMetDEL_Sep_01_FD_75181 | JGI IMG/M metagenome (GOLD analysis project Ga0070754, IMG submission 75181) | Aqueous microbial communities from the Delaware River and Bay under freshwater to marine salinity gradient to study organic matter... | ecosystem: Environmental > Aquatic > Marine >... | reverse complement strand
TTGTAGTTTCAATTGTATAATCAAAATCACAATCTAATGCATAATAAGATGGATATAATCTTAATAACTCTACTGTCGCAACATCATCTTGTGTTACGTTAAATCCTTTTATCTTGTTAATTCTATATCTTTGGTTCTTAATAAAGATTTGGTCATTAAGTTTTATATTCTTATAATCATCTGAATTAAACTTAACATCAAGAGTTACTTTTTGTGCACCTTCCCAATAAAGAGAATTGATATATAATTCCCAATAGTTTGCAAAATTATCAGTTCCAAGTGTAGGATTATACGAACTTGGAATTAATTTAGCGTATTCATTGTTAAAATGTAAATCATTTGTTAGAGATGCAGTTGCTGGTAAATCACTAAAGTTTGAGATGGTTGCATAAGAACCACTAACAGTTATTAAATCACCAACATTACCAACATAAAAGTTTTGACTTTCATTTATTGGAATTGTATTTTTATATCCAATTCTTGGTTTAAATTTAAATGCTTCTTGTTTACTATTTTCAAATTTATATAAATGTGGTAATATAAATGTATTACCCTCATCTAAATTAAATACTGTTTCAGATGTACCTGGTTCATTTGGGTCAGATGGTTTTATAATTGAACCCAATACAACTGGAGCAAAGAAAGAACCAATTTTTCTTTCTCCTTGTGATACTGTATTATCTGCAATTACCCTTTGTGTTCCATACTGATAATTTGGAAACGTTTCTAAAGATAATTTAGAAAATCTATCATTATCATCAGCATTAGCAATTAAGATTTCTTTTGGTTGTTCCGCAACAGTATGAACCATTGAGATATTTTCCGCAGTATTCCAAATATCTGTCCAATCTTTTTTCTCACCATTACTTACCCAATCGTTAAACTTTTCTATATGAATAAGATTTTTCTGTATTGGGTCAGGATATAATATTAAATTAAACTCTTCTATTAACCCCTTTATAAAATCTAAAGCTTTAGTTGAACTATCCCATTGTTCAGAGAAATCAACATTTACTCCTTCATAACTTGTAGGAGCTATTGAAGTATTAAAATAATTTACAAAGAAACTTTGTATTGTTAGGTTATTTGATGCTCCACTACCACCAATGTGGTCTAATCTAACTTTAACTCTAAATATATCACCAGCTAAAGTATCAGTTTCATCAGATACTTGTAAAGGAATATATACGCCAGGATTTAGCAAACTACAATCAATAGATTGACTAGCCTGTAAAATATCTGTTCCACCACTATTATAATAAATTCCTAAACTAACTCGTACATCCGCGTTTAACGTTGCTGGATTTATTGGAGTTATAGCCGCATCAAATTTATATTTACCAGCTTCAGGAGTTACATACTCAAATAAAGTTGTACTATAATTATTACCAGGGTCTGAATTTTCTTGATTAAATTGAACTACGGCTTCTGAAGGACCACCTGTTGGTGTTACACCAGCAACCACTTGGTCTGAACCCATTACAATATTAGTTGTATTTTCAATTCCACCACCAGGTCCTAACCCTTGTCTACTTTTAGGAAGAACATAAAGATTATCAAAATCATCAGTATTTACAAAATCACCTGTATATCTAAATCCATTTTGTTCAAATATTACATCTAATACATCCTTAATTTTAATAGATGGTAGAAATTGCTTAACGTTCATTGGTGTAAACGTACCATTAATATATCCATTTCTATTTGAACCAGAGGGTTGCAAAATTATATTAGGAATACCAAATACATCTCTTGTATATTCATCTTTACCATAATCAGCCATTGGATAAAATATAGAACCACTAACAACTCCATCTGTCCAAGAAGATACAATATTTTCTTTAGTCAAAGTATGGTCATAAGCAGACCAATCTAAATCTGCTAAAAGAGTTCCTGCAATCTTATCCTTAAATTGAACTACCGAGTCTGATACTTGGATTTTATAATCGGTGTATTTTCCTTTTTCACTCGTTATAATTTCTAAAAGTTGTAATTGACCTTGTAAGAGTGTTTCTCCATCTTGGATAATATAAGCATCAACTGTGTTGTAAAAGCCAGGTATATCACTTACACCGATTTGATAAGCGTGATTAAAGAACCTATTGTTTCTTTTAGTGCCAGGTAAGACAAATGTTTGAGAACCAATACCATAGAACTCACCTATCTCTGTATTCTCTACAGCAGACATATCTATTCTCAATGGAATATCTTCTCTTACATCTAAATCGTAGGTTTGTCCCTCAAATATCGCTCTTACTATTGTTGCCATTATATACTATATCTTTGATTAGAGAATTGGAACTCAATATCAAATTGGAATAACTTTTGTCCTTTTGGATTTGTTTTCCAAACATATGATGAGTTTGTAATCACTATTGGTAAGAAATATGGGCCATCTGTCTTTGTAATGTTCTCACTCAATTTCAATTCATCTTTCTGAATATACACATTTGGTGATTCTAATAATTCTGTTAGATAATTAGCTTCACCATCAGTTAAGAATTGAGTAGAGATTACATATCTATCTTCTGTTGATATACCATAATAATCCTTCCCTCTACTTTTTATATTATAAGTTGGGGTTTGGTTAGACCAAGGTATAAAAGGTCTGTCTATTTCTTTTCTTGAGATATTGGTATTCTTTCTTTGTGGTAAAGTAATTCCATAACTATCCCAAGTTCCGAATTTATTAACAAACATAAAGTTTGTTCTTTCGTAATTACAACTATCCTCTATCAAATAAGCAATAGTGTCTGAATTAGAGCCTGTATCAAATGTAATCTTATACCAAGATGTAGAATCTAAATCACCTTGTGATACTCCCATACTCAAAAGGTTTTGAGGACCTGTTGGAATATAATTCATTACCGAACCACTTTGAGTTAAATCCAACGATACTGTATCTACAACTCCATTAGAAGAATTGTAAAGAGTGTAAGTCATTCCCGATGTGATTTCACTCTTTGGGTCATAAATACCTAAAATCCCATAATCACTCTGTGCAACCTTTTTAAATGAATCCTTATTGGATGTATTGGTTGTTAGAGGAAACGATGTTAGAAACTCTGCATTTACGTCTGTTCCTATTGTATCACCCCAATTCCAATTTGTTCCATTGTTTATCTCAATTGTACCTTGCCAAGCATATATTGGAAATGAAGAACCACTAACTGCGGGGTCACCAGGTACTCCATTTCCATCATAAAGGGTTACGTTAGATGTGAGTGATGTTCCGTATTCATCACCAAAATATATTTTAAATTCTTTATACTCATCTGTATTATCTAAACCATATGCACCACTTATGATAAAATTATCAGGAGACCATTCAAGGTAATCATCAATTACTCTTGATATATCAAAAGTTGCAGTTGAGGTTGGGTTTGGGTATTGTTTAATTCTTGTCAATAATAGACCTGCTGTATCTCTAATATCACACACATATTGATATTGAGGAAATGCATACTGAGAACTCGTTACATTGTAGAGAATTGGTGCATTAGCTACATTGTATTGTGTTGGTTCATAATTTATAAAAACTGCCATTATACTTTTGCTCCGTTGGTTTTAAATATATCAAGTATCATATTATCTATATCTTCTAATCCAGCCTCAGATAAGGGTTCTTCTAAATTAGCAATAGTTCTTTCTACTGCTGGTACTATAAATGGTCTTGGTCTAAATCCTTTTTCTGCAATTGATTTACGAACAGGAAAAGGTAAAGGACCTCCTATTACTCTTGACCGAAATTGACCAGGATTAAAGAGTGATTCTGGATTACTTGGTTGTTTAATACGAATACCACTAACACCACTATCTTGGTAAAAACCATAATCTTCCATTCTAATATCAAACGATGAATTTTGTTCATCGTAAGTTACTTTTACAGAACGGCCGAGTTCACCAGTCTTTAGTAAATCTTTTTGTAAGATTCCATCTACCAAAGCTTCTTGTAAAACTCTTGCGGTGTCTTTTAGTACCTTGTTTATTTTTTCCATTTACTTTCTAAAATCTTAAAAATCCATCTTCCAACTAACCCACCGAAACCACCAATGATTCCGAGTACAAGTGCCATTCCCATTTCGTAAAGTGGCATTGTCCATAAGGAGGTTAATGCAAATCCTGATATGAATGATATTTTCTGTTCCATTTTTTATGTTGGTATATTACAGTAAGATATTCCACTTGCTGTTGATTCTAAGTTAATAGTTGCAACCCAACCACTCGCTTTATCACCGAATGCTTCAATCAATGGAACTATATTACCGAATGTCATACTAAAATCATATTGAGCTGGTCCATCAAGTATATATCCATATACATCATATATACCTTGTTCAGTATTTGAAAGAGAAACTCTCCTATCTTCATCTGATATTTTAGGAACATCTAATGAATACATCTCAAAAGTTAAAGTTCTTACTCTACCATCTTGGCCTGAAAGACCAGGTGATGAAAGTGGTCTCATAAAGAATAAAGGATATCCCCTATTAACTACTGCATCTAAATTATCAATAGAACCATGACCGAATCCTTTATAGAATGCGTTCTCTCCTACTGCTAATTCAAATAAATTTATTATTTCTTGGTAATTTATCATTTATTTTCTCCAACTCATTTGTTGTAATCTTTTTCTTTCTTCTCTTTCTCTTTCTTTATTCACCTCATCTTCCAAAGACAACCAATTTAACAAAGTAATGATATTAACATCAGTTACTTTTGTATCGCCTGTTAATCTAAGGATACCTCCTTCTTGAGCCAAGTGATGGAGGGTGTAGAACCATCCATAGTGTTCAGCAATGTTAACAGTTCTTTCTTCTCCTTCTTCGTCATCTTCTGCACTGATTTGCGGAAAGAGGTTTGGAAATCTTTTGAGAGTTCCGTTCCTACGAACAAAAAAAAATTGTATGCCCCAAGAGCAATCGGTAATGGAAGGTTCTTAAATCCTTCTGCATACCAATCTCTTTTCTCAGTATCATACTCTTCTAAATCGTAGTATTTAAAGAGATTTTCTGACTTTCCTAATACATATTTCGTATTCCACTTTATCTTCCATTCTAACCCATCAAAACGATGTTTATCAATTGGTCTATAAAGTATTCCAAGAATCTCGTGTAAAGAATCTATTCCTTTTTCTAATCTACTCTCCATATCAATGAATTCACCTGCTGACATCTTGTGAATTGGTTGAAATCCCCAAGTTGTTCCTTGCCACTCAAAGATTGGTAAAAAGAAAGGTTTTAAATCTTGTATTCTTTCATTGATATCTTTGTATATCTGAAATACTGAAGTTAAAGACCATTTCTCTACTTCTTCTTCTGTATATCCTGATATAGCCGATACAATACGAATAACTCTTCTTGTTTCGCTTAAATGGTCAAGTGTTCCAAAGTTTTGGTATTGACCTACTGAAATCATTTCTGGTATTTCTATTGTTATATTCTTACTCATATATTATTATATTTTGTTCTTTATTTTGGTACATTACAAAAAAAATGAAAAAAATGCTAGACAAAATAAAAATTGTGTGTTATAATGTTATACAACATTAATAAAATATTATAATATGGAAAAATTTAAAAAATTAAAAGAATTCCCAAATTACTTGATTTCAAATCATGGTAGAATATTATCACTGTATAAAGGTGCTTGGTTAACACCTCGTGCAACAAATGGTGGTCAACATTTACAAGTATGTCTAAAAGAAGATGATAAAATGAATTGGATGTATGTACATAGATTAGTTGCAATGGCCTTTATTAAACGTAAAAATAAAAAATGTAATGTAGTAATGCATTTAGATGATAATCCAAAAAATAATCATATAGATAATTTAAAATGGGGTACACAACTTGAAAATATGAATTGGATTTACAGAAACGAAGAGTTCGGTAAAATAAAAAACAAATCTGAAACAATATATAAATTATCAGTAAAAATACAAGAAGAATTAGATATAAGATTGATGAAATCATTGGACATATTGGCTAAAAAATACAATAGAACAATTATTACATTATATCAGTATTACAAAAAAGGAGAATTAACTATTAACTTAACACAAAACATATGAATACAATTAAATTACTATTAGATAAAATAAACTGTAAAGATTTAGAAACATTAAAAAAATGGAACGATGATAATGATGATGCATTCTTTGATTTCTTTTATGATATGATGAAAAGTAATATTATAACAGAATATGAGTTTAATTTAATATTAAATCTTGTGGCTGATAATTCAAATAAATATTAATTTGGTATAATACAAAAAAACCCCCACATTTCTGTGGAGGCTCAAATTGGGAAATTTGATTGTGGGTTATTTAATAATTAAATTATAATAAGCATTATCGTTAATTCCAATAGAAGATTCGTATTCTTCAACTAACTTATTTGCTTCATCTAATTTACTTTTTAGTTCAGTATTGGTTTTATCCTTTACCCATATCATATATAAATCATTCCATTGATTTACCAATCCATCTAAAATAAACTTCTGTCTTTGTGTCATAACTTTTATATTTTATATATCCAAATTTATTTGATATTATTTTCAATAATATAATTTAACTCGTTTCTGAAATAAGGTTGAGTTGCTTGGTTGATTACAGTTAATACTATTTCTTCTGTAAAATCACCATAGTAATCTTTAATACCTTCGTGAAATTCATATGCCAATTTAATTACAGTTTCATAATCGTAATTACCATTCTTACTAAAAACACCTTGTTTAATTAGGGGTTTGATTACTTCTTTAGACATATTGTCTACTAAGTCAATAGTTCGTTGAACCATTAAATTAACTACTTCGTGAGCGTCTTGTTTCTGTTTCTGTGTCATAATTTATATTTTAATGTTTAACTTAATTTACTCTTTAAAGATACGAAATTATTTTGATATATCCAAATTATTTAGGAGTTTTCTTCTATCTGTTCTTGTAATTCTTCAAATGTATATTGTTCATCTTCTGGAAGAACTTCTCCATTCTGAATTCTCTCTAAATACTCTTTGTAAAGTAAAATATCATCAAAGATACTACCAGCAGTTTCATCTTCGTAATCTAAATCTAAATTATCACAAACGATTTCCCATAATCTACTTTGGTTTGGTTCATCTTCATAATAATACTCAACAATACTTTTAATTTCGTTTTCTAAATTTGTCATTTCTTTTATAATTTAAAATTTAATTAGTGATTGAGTATCTCTCAATCTTACACTACTAATATACGAAAAGTTTTTGAGACTGCCAAATAAATTACTATATTTTTTTCTTATCGTAATCCTGAAACGTATAGATTTTTCTTATTAGGATTTTGCACCCTATTCCAATTACAGATTGCAAGAGACATCACACAATCATCGTGTGCTCCACTCATTGCCTGATAAGAAACTTTACCTGAAGGTAGGTATTTGTATTGGAACATTTGTAGTTCCTTGTATAAGTGTTGGAATAAATTGGGTGAAGGTAATTCTAATACACCATCTTGTATATCGCTAATCAATCTTCTAATGATATTTTCTTTTGATGTATTTGTAGTAATAAATGGTTGGACATTCTTATATCTTTTTCTAATCATCTCATATACCGCATCTCCCATAGAGTTTGCTTCTATCATCAAATCAGTTTTGTATTGATTACATAGATATACCACCTTATCAACGATTTGTGAGTATTCTAATCCTCTTTCTCTCCATATGTGTAGTGTTCTACCATTTCTATCTAAAATCGTTAATACAGAGTAATCTTGTTTTGTTCCAATATCAAGGCCACCAAAGGTTCGTTGGTTAGTAGAACCCCACTCATCTAAAATACAAACTCCATCTATGTTGGTAAATACTTCACCATCTCCTTCTTGCCATTTAGCTTCAAACTCTTGTTCGTAAATTGAAGGAGGTAGAGATTGTTTCTGTTCTTCTAAAAACTCTGCTGATACAAAAGGAGATATAGAAGAAGGAGCAGTATAAGAATTGTAATTATCTTCTTCACCTCGTTGAAAGTATTGGTAGAACCAGTTCTTTGATTTAGGAGTTCCTGCAATCAAACACTTCTTTCCTTTTGCGGTTAGGGTAGGTAGAATAGCTTTGTTAAAAGCATCATCACTAATATCTTGTGCTTCATCTAAAAATGCATAATCAATAGACAAACCACGAATAGTTTCAGGTTTCTCTGCTGAACGAAAGTATATCCTTGTTCCATTTACAAGAGATATTATCTTCTCACTTTTATTTGCTTCTTTGGTAATTGGTGTAAATTCTATTGCATCTATAATCTGTGATAGAACTTTTACAGCCATTGAGTAATAAGGAGATACCCACAATAAGGTAGTACGAGGCTTGTTAATACCATAATATAGTAACATATTAATAAGAAGAAGAGTTTTACCAATCTGTCTCCCACATACCAAAGTGTAGAACATATCCTCTTTGTTAAGAATATCATCAATTATCTTCTTTTGAAATTCGTAAGGTTTGAAGCCTTTGTACAACATCTTCTAATTCTTTTACTCTTCTTTCTAATCTTTCTAACTGAGAAGAATATTCAATCTTCCTCTCCGCTAAACGAGCTCGTTCTTCTAATGCTTTTAGTGCCGATATTAATTCTTCGTTTGTCATTAGTATTTTTTAGAGGCACCAATCGGATTCGAACCGATGTAGATGGTTTTGCAGACCACTTCCTAGCCTCTCGGACATAGTGCCATTATGTGAAATCAAATTGGATACTTCCTGTTGTTTCTGTTTGATTCTTACTTTTCTGTGTGTTTAATTTATCCCACTCTTCTTCATTTGCAATCAATTTCATAAGTGCAATTGACAGAGTTGGATTATCAGATTCAAACCATTTCTTTTTAAGTTTAGCCTTCATTTCTAAACGATTTTGTAAAATAGCATCTTTTAATGAGTCTAATTCGTGCATTTTCTTATTGTAATAAGTTCCCTTTGTACAAGGTAAGAATGCAATTATCTCATCGTGCCAAGTAAGTTTATTTTTCTTTATGACATCTAATGCTTGTTTCTCTAATTCTTTTTTTGAATATGCCATTATTTCTTCTTTCTTACATATTTTCTTTTTACTGGCTTTACAGGAACCGATTTAGCTTTCGGTTCTTTTTTCTTTGTAAACTTATCCATACCTTCTGATAAATCAGTAGTAGATACTTCTTCAAGTGGTTCTTTTGCTGATTGTTGTATAATAGCTAAATGTGGTAATAATTGTCTAAACTTATCTGTTAATCTTATTTCATCTGAAAAAGTATAACCACTAATAAAATTATCTACTTTCTTTGCAGTATCACCGTCAAGACAGGTACAAACTGCTGATGTTCTACCATCGTTCTTAAACATCTTGTATATATCATACATATGTTGTCTACAATCACCTCTCGTAGAATGACCTTGACAGTATTGTATAAATGCTAATACATTTACTTCTTGTTCGTATGTTAATTTTGTTTTGCTCATTTCTTACAAGTTAAATTATCTAAAAATTATTTTCTTTCATCACAACCACATGATTTATATCCTAACCATTTGACTGCTATTATGTAAGCGTACCACTTACCATTACCGAAGGTTATCCAATCTATAAATTGTTCTAACCAAGTTCCTAACTTTATTTTACATCCCAATTTCATATATATCTATATATTATTTCTTTTTTCCGTTTCCTCGTTTATTCTTTGCTCGTAAATCATTGTCTGTGAACTCATCATTGATATGGGGATTGTATCTTCTTATTTCCCATTGTTTTGTTTTATGATTGTGGTAATGATAAACATCCTTAATTACTCTATATATCTGATTCCAATCAACTCCCCACTTTTTTGCAACTTTCTCATAAGTTCCAAGTTTTTTGTAATCTTCTACAATTTCATCTCTATGTTCTCTAACATGAATACCATAACTTCTTTTGGTGTATTTAGATAGATTTTCTCTACGAGTAAGTAATTGTAAGTTTGATAATTTGTTATTAGTAGTATCTGCATCTATATGGTCTATTTCCATACCTTCTGGTATTTCACCATTATAAGTTTCCCAAACTAATCTGTGAAGATAATGTAATTTTCCATACTGATTACCTTTACTGTTAATTACGTTTACTTCTTTAGAATGTAATCTAACTTGGAAATAACCTTTTTTAGATTGAGATGCTCTCTGTGGTTTTAACTTCCTTTTCTTTTTTTGAGCGTAAGAATACACATTTCCTTCTTTGTCTATTGTGTATTTACCGTCATAGCCTATGATTTCTGTTTCTGTATTACTCTGATTCATAATCTTTTCTGTTAAATGTTAATTTTATATTTTTTTGTACGGTGTTTATATCTCTACCAATATGAATACGATTTATATTATAATATCTACTGATTTCTCTTTGTGATTTACCTTCTATAAGATGTTTCGTTGATATTTCTCTGTGATATAAGGGTAATTTACCAATATACAGTTTTATATCATCCGCGAGTTTCTTTTTGTCCTCTTTTACCTCAATTGGTTTTTCTTCTATCTCGTATCCTTCTATACTGTTACTTTTTTTTGATTCTTTTCTGTATTTTAGGTAGAATGGTGATGTAGATGAATTAAATTGTATATAACACATCTTTACTAAATAATGTTGCACCTTTTCGTCTAATACCAATTGAGTAGTGTAATCATTTCCTTTTTCTAATAAAGAAATAATACAATCGTTTAATAAATCGTAAGTTAATTCGTGATTTTTAGTAATTGCCTTAACCTTACTAATTATTTCATCGTAATGAGTTTGTAGATATTCTCTTATCATATATACCTTTCATAGTTTAAGTATAAATATAACAATACTTAATAAAACGAAAAAACCCGCTATATTTCTATAACGGGTCTTAGTGAGTAATAAAATCTTCGGCTATTTCGATTTTATATAAATATTAAATTTATTGTTTTTATTGATTAATTAATTTGTGACCAACTTGTTCCATTGTGAAAATATAAGTTAGAACCACTTACTGCTAAATCTCCACTTGAACCTGTTGGTAGAGGGTCTTGTGCACCTAAGTTTAATACTTCTGTAATGTTTGTATTTGATTCAACTCTTAAAGGTCTATTCAGTTTTACACCATATCCAAATAGTGAAGTAGCAGCTGAATTAGCTGTCTCTATAATAACACCTGAACTGTCACCGACAGTCATTACAAGGTCTGGTGAAGCATTATTATTCACGAAATTATGTGCACCAGATGTGGTTATTGCTTCTAACGAACCAGCTATATCTACATTTCTACTGAACTTTGCACCATATCCAAAGATTCCGGTTGCTCCTTGATTTACTAACTCAAGAATAGAACCACTAGTATCACCAATATTCATTACAAGTGCAGGTGATGTTGATTCGTTTGAAATTGAATTTAATGCAGTACCTTGTATTTGAACACTTGAACCTGATATTTGACCACTTATTTCAGTATTTCCAGTAAATTTTGTAGTTCCAATAAATGTACTTGTACCTTGAACTAATAAATCTGTACCAAATCCAGAAGATGCAGATGAATTAATAACTGTAATAACTGGATTTGGATTACCTGACCTTATTTCCATCATAATGCCAGGACCACCTTGAGTGTCTACAAATCTTAAAGTATTTGGGGTATTAAATACTCCACC
>Ga0070754_10003199_pt1 | contig 11655 bp, 6 predicted proteins | sample VirMetDEL_Sep_01_FD_75181 | JGI IMG/M metagenome (GOLD analysis project Ga0070754, IMG submission 75181) | Aqueous microbial communities from the Delaware River and Bay under freshwater to marine salinity gradient to study organic matter... | ecosystem: Environmental > Aquatic > Marine > Coastal... | reverse complement strand
TCACGATTTGGCGAACGGGCATTATATCATGATACCCAGGTGGACCACACTTCCGTCTAAGTTCGGCAATGAAAATGTATGGGTACGCTCGGGATATAGAAACCCAAAAACGATTTATGGATTTGTTTTTTATTTCCGAGATTGCCATGTCATCTTCTCATTTTCACCCCAAAGTAAAATATGTTTTTGGCATGATGTTGATGTTTGTATATTATTGACACTTATTTGTAGAAAAGTGTCATTTTCAAGGTTGGCAATTGTCACTGGAAATATTTACTGTATGTTATTTTTTTTCTTGGAACAGACTGAGGTTTCTGAAGGAGTGTCTTTCCAAACAGACATGACCCGTGGTCGACCTTTTGTTCGAGGGGATCGCATTTTCAATAAAAAACTCCGATATTTTCATGAAGAACAACCGGTCAAGAAATGTCCCCCGATTGTCCGACGACCAGTTTTTGAGCGTATTGAATTTCCTTTTGATATAGAGAAAAAGTCACGACGACATCATGGCCATGAACATGAATATGACGATGTTTATAGATGTGTTACTCCAACATATGAGTCTCCCATGCCATATACCCCAGATATGTTCAGGAGAAAAAGGTACTGGCAAGAATAACCCAACACAAAAAGTTCAATCTATCCGTGTAAAATACCCACTTTTGGGAAAGACAATTTGTTCATGCACTGTGTCCCCAAACTCCAACACCACTTGGCATGTCCCGACTGATATCATTATCAACAATATAGAAAATGAACACAGTGGGGAATCAAGTGAAACGAGTGATGAAACGTTTTCTCAATTGTGTCATATTTTCCATGCCATTTTCCGGTCGGCGCCATTTTGTGGAAAATCGCAAACAAGTGTCTATCTTATATGTAATGGAGAGAATCACATACTTGCATGTTCGCTCCCAACTGTATCTTCACAGAAAGTAGAAGGGGCCGTTTTATTGGCAAAGCAAGTATATGTGATAACCCCTGAAGTTTTACGGCGAGTATATGAATTTACACAACAAACATTCAAACCCTGGAATAATTTATTGCAGCGTGTGTTTATAATGACAAGAGCTAAGATCCGTAGTTTTCCTGACATGTTTACATCACCCGAATATCTTTGGCATCCTCACTGGGGGTGTGCTGCTTTAAAAACTGGTCATTCGTGTATTACACGTATGATATTGACTATGCTCAAGTACATATGGTGTTTTGAGGGAGGGTTGAATAGAGTAGGAAAATGTTATAAACAGCTTTCAAAAAAAATCCACTTTGATGACAATCAACTATATGTTCAGTGGGTTGTTCCCCTTACTCGCATACTACAAATTCGTGCCGTGTTTCGCAACACTGTGCGTTCTCATAATGGATCCACGACTAAACTCAATCAGAAAAATTCTAATTATTATTGTTGTATTTCGTGTCCGGTGGAAGAATCATATATGATGGAGCGTGATTTCCAGTTAATTTTTATTTGTATGGTTGTTATTTTCCATATCAATTGGTTTTCACAAACTCCGTGTGCTAAAATTTCTACACACATTCCAACTCATTTGTCGGCTCTTTTACGAGAATTGAAAAGAACGAATATGTAATTTTTATTTTCAATTTATGATTTACACAAGCCATTTTATTCTATTCGTGAAACACGAATGAGCCAACATTTTATGGCATAAATGATATATGTATCCAACAACTCGGCTTCCATACGATCAACCTGATCCATTGTGAGATTTAATTTTTCTGTTTGAGAGATAACACAACAATGATACCAGTCAGTGGGAGAAAACCCAATGGAAACCAACTCTAGTGGTATCTGCCATGTATGATCTTTAAATACAGTAGTCATGCTTAATGTGTAGTTGGTTATCTAGTCTGGTGTATTTAAGACAATTTCCGTCGTGGTATCGCCGGACAAGTTGTGTGCCCAATTGATTTTCCAAATTGGCTGCTTCCATCAAAAAGAATGTTAAGACGGATAGGAGAAAGTGCATACCAGCAACCAATGCTTATGCATGTGGTTGCAAGACAAAGGGCAAATACAAGTTCATTATCATAAAGAGAAATAGTAACCAATGTCATGGGCTCAAACATATATCTTACTATAACCCAGCAAAAAACAATCATAATAAACGTATTCGCAAACAAAACACAAATTGCAACAGTGGAAAAAACAGTTGTTCCAAAAGTGCGAGCTATGTTACTGAGCAAATATTGTTCCTCTTGTTGTGAATGAGCTAAATAGGGAATCTTTCGCATAGAGTTGATGTAATATTTGAATGGGAATGTACGATAATGATATATGAAATCTCTTCCGCGTGCAAACATGTAGAAAGGGGCAATGGCATAAGTAATAGCCATACTCGGAAATGAAATTTCAATGTTTGGTACAATGGCCATACACGCACAAATAGTCAAGAGAAGAGTTTCATAGGAAAAAATCCGGCATGCTCTGACAAAAGGAATGTGGACATGAACGTGTTCCCAATTGAGTCCTGCAGGACTAAAGGCCCATTTTTGAAGAGAATGAGCTATTTTAGGCCAGATAGTTGTAGATTTAGTTTTTGAGCCATCTTCTGTGATATAAAGTAAAATAATTGAGATCATGTGCTCGATAAATATTACCACAGAAAGTGAAAATATGGCAATGTATGCCCAGTCTGTGTTTTCAGTGCTTGCATCCCAATTGACGCGTGTGAGTCTAGATTTGAAAGCTGTGTCGTGATAAAAATACACGGCCCCGATTGAAAAGGCAAGTATACTCCCAGTGAGTTCGGTGATGATGGCTATAATATTTGCCATATGACATTTAGTGTGGTATTCGTGTAATTCATCGCTGAGCCAAAAGAAAAGAAAAAGTACAAGAACGGGGAGAATTGAAAAGGTAAACGTTTCTTTCAGGTGTGAATTATGGTAAGAAGGAAAGAGATGCATGACTCCGCCGCCATTATTGTCATATTCAAAAAAGAAACCATGGTCAATATTTCGAGATCCTATGTAACAGCGAGTGTCATTTGGATCTAGATTCATGCGCACGGAAGTAAATGATAAATCAGGATTGATCTCTATTTGCATTTCCCCTTGGCCTATGATAACAGGATATTCTCGACCACCTGTATCCTTGAGAATGACACTTCGGCTCCAGTCAGGAAGCTGATTTTTCATTCGTGTTTTGTAGGTACGTGGAATGAGTTTGTTATATAACGAGACTGGCAAAAAGGTGATGGGCGATCCGGGAACGATAGTAGCATTAAACACATCTGTGCCATGAATAACATGGGCGTGATTGCATTGTGATACATCACCATCACAGCGCACCTGTACGTGTGCAGTTGCACGATCAATATTATTTAAGTCCCAGCAGCGAAGTTCGTTTTTTCCAAGAATGAGCAATTTCCAAGTATCACAAAATGAAAACCCGCGCTGAGGCAATACATCCAAAATAGAAGCATTGACACCCAAAGGAAATGCGGGTGGCAACATATGCGTCCATGCTGTTTCTATAATATTTGTAGAATGCTGTGTCCAGAAATCGACAAACACGTGATCTGACATCCACCGATGACTCTGGGAAAAAAGCCAGGGTGGTCGGGCTATAGAAATGGGTCCGGATTGACTAAATACGATGGGTATATTTTCAAAGTCGCTTCCGCTTGATCCTACACCTCTTATTTTTATTGTCCATTGTGTTTGCATGGAATAGTTCAATGCAGAATTCGTCATGAACATGGACACACGTATGGGTCTAGAGGGTTTTCGATACGAAACTTGCGGCTCACTCCGCAAACCGTGTGCGAGCAACGCGTGAAGCACGAGTGGCCATGCTATAATAAGAATAGACGACACCTTCATCATCTTATTGTAAATGAAACTTTCTCATAATTTTAATCTAGGTTATGAGTTTTTTGGCTTGACACGAGAGTTGAGCTTGGTCGATTTATTTTTGTGTTGTAAAGTGATAAATAAATATCAAGTATAATATAAAAGAAATAAGAGGAAATACATTATTGTATTATATTTTCTAGCAGTAAACAGGAAGTGCTTCTCTATCAAAGAGAAGTGCCTTTTTAAGGGCACCAGCACTGGGCCGATTTTGGGGATTAGGTGACAAACACTTTGTCATCAATGGAATGGTTGAATCAAATAATCCTGTATTTTTTAGCATGTCAAGTAGGGAAATCAGATGCATGGGCTGCATATCTATATGATCCAAAGACAAACACAGTTCATACACATCATTAACATTTGTCCGACCATGGTTGATACTTTTCCATTTTGTTGACAATGAAGGTAATTCAACTAAATGTTCTTCAAACCGAACTTGTCTTTGTGCGTGATGCGTGGCAGGTACATTGGTGTCGTCACGTATTTTTTTTACAAATAACATTTCAGATCGATCTTCGGCGTCACAACTAGCATGGCGCTTTTTGGGATATGGCGTTTTTATAGGTGTGCATTGTTGGGTTATCTTGAAGCAGTCGTTCTGGTTGATGGGGGTTGGGGTATCATCATCTGATGATATTGTGACCAGATCCCTGCTACCCAATAGATTTTCTGGATCTATATAGTGAAGTAACGATGGTTGTGGTAAAGAATACCATTGTTTGAAATCTGGTTTTTCAGTGACTTGGGAGAACACAAATGAAATGGCATCAATTTCATCTTGTTCCACAACAAAATCAGTGATAAAAAGTAATTCGATGAAAATGACTGCAATGGCCCAAATATCGATAGCTTCTGTGTAATAACAACACGCCAACAAAGCTTCTGGTGCTCTGTATGTCAGTGTGCATACACGGGAAGATGGATTTGATTCCTGAAAATAAATATGGTCGTCGCCCTGATCACAAAGACTTGCATTCCCAAAATCGCCAATGGCAACACTTGTTCCCCCTTCACAGACGAGAATATTTTCTGGTTTTATATCGCTATGAATGACTAGCTTGGAATGACAAAACTCCAATGCAGAAGCTATCTGCTCTAAAAATAAAAATATACGCACCAAACTCAAGGACTCATTTAGGTTTCGAAATTGGTGTAAGTTGTGTGGATAGTAATTAAAAACAATCACAGTATATTCCAAAGAATGCTGTCCACAAACAAGTGAGACAATATTTTGGTGTTCTTGTACCCTATTCAATACTTGAACCTCATCGGTAAACATGGCCCGGCGCATATTAGATGGAAACTTCCCTCGTTTGAATACTTTGATTGCAAACTCGCCTTCCAGTAATTTTGTCTTCTGACATTCATCATTATTGATGCGTTTTTTGGGGGGGTAGATGTGTCCATCTTCATGTTTATACTGTGATATTGATGTATTATCGAATTCGGGGACATATCTTGTCTTGTAGACACTAGAAAAGCAACCTTTTCCAAGCAATTCCATCCTATCAAACCCCATAAAGTCCTCGGCCTTTAAGTTGTTTGGTAGCCATTTTTTTGATGTCAAATCCATCATTGTAATTGTTGTATGACTGTGGTATGGTTTCTGCTTGTTGGATTTTCTGGGTGTAAAATAAACACTTTTAACAACGGGATTGTCCCAAAATATGGATGTCAACACGTTTGCTATAACCCACCAAAACAAATGCCAAAGTAGCATTGTAAATTGATCAACATTACATTCATCTCATGTTCATGATGCTCGTCATTTTCAAAGTGTGTAAATGAATGTAAGATCATACCCGTAGAATATTTATATTTTAAAAGGTTAAATATTTTTTTACTATAATGCCTCTGACAGTGCAAGTGGTTCCATGTGCCAGTCCACCATGGAATGCACGTAAGATATGTATACATAACACACAGACACCTGGCGCAGACGTGTTTTTCGCGCCTTGCCCTGTAGCAAATATAAGCTCACTTTCTGGAGACCAATCAACATCTAGTTATAACAAGGACCTTATATATACTATTTCCATGTATCCTCAAAATAGCATGGGGTATTATTTGCTCAAAGGGGTCGCAGAAGATGCAACTACTAAATGCTTTAAAAGATATACAAAGAGCGGATTCCCATATATAATGCACGGAAGATACACAGCCGATAGCTACTCTCCCTCTTTGCATTTCCAGGCTGAGGCAACCAATACATGGGACGGCATGGACAATTTTAATTATTTTGGTTGCTTGTTTGAAGATCTAGAATCATTTCCTAATTCGGAAAAGTGGTGGTGACAAGTGCTCATTTTTGTCAAATTGCCTCCACATGTATCATATACTATTTGTCATTGAAGTATAAATATTGTGTGATCGTTGTGCTATTAACATTGGCATAAACCAATTATCATACAACCTTTATTTATATAAATTAAAACACAATGATTTTATGAATTTCTGATGCATAAGAGCAATGATATTTTGTGTGAAACAAGAGTGGAACTCATTGTCAGGTGAATATGAGATGTCCGTTTTATTGAAAACATGCAAAGATGGTTGCGTGTTTTATGTGATACAAAACAAAACAAATGAATAAATTATTTTTAAATTTATTTTGAGAGACATCATGGTTCAATTAATCCCCGCTGTCATTGTGCTTGCACTTTCTTTGGGGGCTCTAACATGCTCTCTAGTTGCACTGTCACGAATTCCACGGAAGAGTGACCTACAAAAATATATTATAGATGGGTTTGTTCACCGGGGTAGCTTTAAAAGTGTCGCGGTTATTAAAAATGCACGATATGTTAACTTGACACAAAGTGGACTCTACGTCCAGAATGTAGATACATCAATTGCGCATGTTATTCGGCCAGGGACATGGGTTATGCCCAGTGTCGACACTGCTGCTGTGTTTGGCCGATGTCCCTCTTCCACACAAGAACCACAAGCCTGGCCTTATGCTGGTATGTGCCCGGGGGCGGTAGACTGGAATTATTTGATGATGTCTCCTCCTGATGATCACACCAGGCGCGAGCGTGATATTATTGATCATGCCGGTCCAGGAACCTTTGCTTATGGACCATACCGCACTCATGGTCAAGGCCGTGTGATTGTGTTGGAAATGGATAATGCTGCCAGTGCATCTGCATCACTTGCAGAAACCACACGTTATTGTATGTTACACAAACAACAACTTTCTTTTGTGGGTGAACAGGGTGCTAATTTTCTCAGACCAGTTGGGTTGAGCAACACGTATTGCCAAGATCGGTTTGGAGGAACATCTCGACCTGTGTTTGTTCTCAATGAATCTTATAGTACATGGATGCCCTGTGACAATCCACCTGGACAAAAAGAGATCCTATACGACATTCGCTGTACACAAGGCACACCCCAAAACCCCCAATGGGATATGGATGCGTTGCAATTTCCGGATGTACAGCATACTGTATTCCAGTATTGCCCATCCCTAGAAGAACAACAAGGACTTATTGAATATCCCAAGTCCCTGTTTGAGCAACTAGGGCTCATAGAACCACCCACGAGGAGAAGATCTACATTATATTTTAATCCTGTATTTTTATGCCTCAATCCATTAGTGCCAACTAAGTTAGATGGGCATTTTCAAATTGAATTTGATCGTTCATATAGTTTCACGTTTCCTACAGCATATAGTACGCATACCCTGGCATATACAAACGAAACATTCCGTTTCCCAGAGAAAATTTTTGAAAAGGGTGGTATTCTTCATTTCCAGATTACGTTTGCCGCATCTAGTTTGACCATTCCTATTCTGACTGGAACTGGCGCGTCTGCTTTTGTGGTACATGAAAACGCATTACGAACACAAAAAGAACCGTCCTTGTATAGCGATAAAGAACAACAAGTCATGACCACACAAACTTGCCCTCCTGGAATGAATGTGCTATGTGCACCTCCTACCGTGGAAATGCAACCTGGAACACCAACATTGCAGACATGCCATCCAACATCAGGGGTATGTTTTGTGTATTGTGATTATTCCAGTATTGGCAATAACATGTCAAAATTTAATGCGGTTGAAATAGTGGTGAGCCAACCAGCCATGGCAAAACGAACACTTTCTGAAAAGTCGTGCCCTGTTCGAAGTCGGGTGCGCCTTAAGGATAAAGTTGTTACTGCTGATCCAGTGTTTGTCATGGATATCAGAATACTGCCTGGTCAGAAAGATCCGATTGTATTAATCACGATTGGAACATCCGCCACCGAACAAGCAGGTCGGTATTGGGCTGCCGTCGGACATGCCAGTTTACCCATGGTTGATTCTGTATCAACATGGCTTGGTGCTTTTATGCTTATTGAGGATGGTGAGGGCAACAGCAAACTTCCCAGAGCACCGTCTATTCACACACGCATCAGCACAGACTTGCTGGCCATTGCAGTAGATGCACCCACCATATGTTCGGCTTCTGGACAGGCACATGTGATCTCGGATACCAGCGGCGGAAGTAAGCAGGACATTTTTATGTTTAGGGTGGGAGATGATATTTCTAATCCTACACTTGAAATGGTTTGTCACATTCCTCCGGATTGTAAGGACGCCAGAGGACAGCTGTATGATATGGCGGGTGCACACCCAACAAGCAACCCAGAAAAAAATTTTGATTCGGGATTGGCATATGCTACACCCGTAGATGGAAATTATGAGCTGGGGCCAAATAACATCACGACCTTTTTCGCAGGCTCCTTTGGTGCCCTGTTTGAAAAACAATCTTTCTCACCCCCATATCTTACCGAACTACTTCTGTATACGTATGCCATCACTTCATTTCCCCCTGGGTTTCCACAGCAAACGTCAGAACTGTACAGCCCACCGTTCATATGCATTGCTCGTGATTTGTTTGCGGCAGATTTGGGAGCATCCATCAAAGTGAAAGAAAAGTTGGAAAATTACCATAGCACGGCACATGTCAATTCTCATAAGTCCATAGTTGATTTTTATCAGACCACAACGAATGCGTCACGCTTATCACATCGGGGCCCGATTGTTAACCCCAGACTTTTTCTATACGAGCATCATATTTTTCGTAATTCACAGTCATTACAAATCACATCTGAAAAAAAAAGATTTGTTGTACTTGGAATTGATGGAAATACGAGTGATATTAAAATGACTAGTTATGAATTTAATTCAGAGGATTTTGGGACGCGTTTACATGATACAATTGTAGTCAATATATCTACAACCGGTATTTCTGTTGGTACGTATGAGACATCATTAGACACTCTTCCATGGGGAACCTTGACCTTTGCTCGGAAAAATCTTGATGGTAGTAACAATGACATTGTTCTGTATGTTTTGAAATGGGTAGTGGATCCACAAACACATCGAACACAAACCATATTCAGTGCTTTGGAGCTTTCGCCGGCCGAGCATGCTGAACTTATCGATAACCTTAATATTTCAAGTCTTGGATTGTCACGTGCAATACCTGGCATATTAGAAAATGGCAGAATGGATAGTATTATCATTCTTTATGCCACACCCTCAAACAATTTTACTCACAATGAAACAAACATCATATACAGAATATCCCAATCCTATGACCTAACTCAAACCAACGAAAATAGCCCCTCTCATAATTTTGCTGTCATACCAACCCCGATATCCTCTTCCACCCATCTTTTTTTATCAAATCCGCAATTTAGCACACAGGGCATTATACTTTTATCTCAGTGCACAGATCCCAGTACCTTTGAAAAATACTATCCACTGTGGTTAGCAACGGAATTGATTGATCGCCCTGTATCACAAGTGCTAGGTCTACCGTGGGATGGGGATATGACAGCACAGTTTTTCTCGCAAAATTCATTGTTGGCCCACGCCGATCGGAAAATGGACGGATCCATTCTCATTCACGCTAATATGGTGGACAAAGAATTGTATACCCCTTGGGTCAATAATGTTGGTAAAGGTCTTCCACACACGGCTGTTGGAATTTTTGATGGTATTGATACATATGGCACGGGTATCAGCCGTCTTTTGTTTGAGGGAGCTACCATTGAATTTTGTGTTGAGGGAAATTCATCCAGCATGATAACCTCACAGACGGTGTCAGGACCTGTGCAACCCATGGAATGGGCTTGTAATATATCCAGCACACATTGTCGTCTAGCTTATGCTGAAATACCATTGCCGACATTATTATTGGATTCAACAAGTACAACCATATCGGATTTACAGGCCGACTTACAAGCGATGTATTTTAGAATGGAATACGACCCCCCATTAAAACAAGGAGAATCACTGTGGATATTTCCATCGGCTATTTTACTCATGGAAAATTTTTCTGATCATTCTATGATCCAACCCTACTTGCAATCCACGTTATACGAAGAAATTTATCATACTGCCACATCTGTCGAGGCAGAATCACGTGTGAGACACGATGACAAAAACACAGAGACTCATTTTCCATCCCGGATTTTTTCGGGTGGAACTATATCTGGATTGGATGGTGATACTTCTTGCACGTCATCGTGCCCAAGTGGTTGTAGTTTATGTCCTATTGATTTGGATGAACTGGTCTTTGTAGTGGTTTTGGACATGAGTAAAATGGATCATATATTTCCTCACACACAAACAGAGCATTCACTAACGACACATTGGCATAAAAATTTGGGACACTGTCAAAATTCCCGGAAACAAACATTTACAACATTATGGAAATATCTAATAGATGTTCCTGCATCACCACAAAAAAACATCATACAGGAAAATAAGCAAAAGGTATATTATTCAAAACAAGCCTTTAGTGGACCAGCTTCTTCTGATGGAAAATATATTATGGCCTCTTTTATGTTTCGTGTACAAAAAATTACCACAAAGGCGATTGAGTTCATTTTCACTCCCAATGAAAATACAGAAAGAAATGCTCATCAAGACCCGCTCAATGTGCTTTTCAAAAATGGTTGGAATATCCTAACGCGTATGCAACTTTACAATAACCGTGTGCGCATGGCAAGTGATGTGAACATGGGCACCAAGGCACCTCATCTTCAAGAGCATCTGCTTCAAAACCCTAAAGAAACATGTAGTGACTATAAAGAATATTCATGGAGTTATAACCAGGCTAAATATCGTTTGTTTTTAGAGAGCCCGACGAACGAATTTATTCCGTTTGATGAATACACGGTTGTGATGTATTTCCAGAATAAAAATGTGGGTCCAGGCACAAATATTGACAACAGTGTTTGTCGACCGTTTGGGACACCTAGTAATAACCCAACAAGCACTGTTACGATAGAAGAACACGATGATATAACAAACTGTATTGCCTATACACAGGAAAATACACAACAACTATGTATTGGTCTAACAAAAATGAACAATAAAACCAGGAATCAATTACCAATTGGAAATGTAGGGTGTTATACAGATTTGAAATATAATAGCTTTACTTATATGGGGCCGGGTGTGTGTTCGCTGGATAGGTCTACATGGTTTATTCCAAATAAAGAGAAGACAAGCGGGGTTTGGCCCGGAAAATGGACAACAAATAGGATTCCTCCATTTAAAAGATATAGAACACAATACAAATTCAATGCTGATTTTTATAATTATAATTTACAGCGAGCATATAATTTAAGACAGGATTATTTGACCGATCGAATGTTGACAGATCCTGCTGCCACAGTCATACGCCAATGGGCCGAAGCCGCTTGTAGTGGGAAAGATACTACTACAGACCCAACCTTTAAAACATTGACGCAAGACATTCTTGGCGACCAATCCAAATT
>Ga0070754_10003194_pt1 | contig 11668 bp, 11 predicted proteins | sample VirMetDEL_Sep_01_FD_75181 | JGI IMG/M metagenome (GOLD analysis project Ga0070754, IMG submission 75181) | Aqueous microbial communities from the Delaware River and Bay under freshwater to marine salinity gradient to study organic matter... | ecosystem: Environmental > Aquatic > Marine >... | reverse complement strand
TTCTCATGAACACTAAAGTCGCAAAGCATCTTTCAATTCCAGAGAATCGCATCAACTATTCTTTTCACTTTCTTGATGAGTTTGGTCCTGAGTTTGTAGATTACAAAAAATGCTATGATAAGATAGCAGAATGGTCTGACAAACTTGACACTTCCGAATCACACTTCTGAGTTCTAAAATGTTATTTGTTTCTGGTTCTTCTCCGTTCCTTGATATTACTCACAAGGTCTATGAGTTCTTTACATCTTCCTACGAGATTCGGAGCGACGTAGAAATTTGCCATTGTAACTTAAGTGATGATAATGCCCTAGGATTTACCGAGGTTAATGGTGAGGAACAATTTGTTCAAGTGCATAACAAAGGGATGACATATGAGGAGCATTGTAAAACTATTCTCCACGAACTTATGCACGTTGTTCAGAATGAGAATGGAATAATTGATGAGGATGAGAGAGAATCAGAAGCATACGATATGGAGGGGATTCTTTACACTAACTTCTGTGCCAGTGAGGGAACTGTCCACAATTCTGGCACAGCACCCCAAAATCGGGTATCTTAAGGAAGTGGAGGGGACCACACCCCACCACACTCCAAACACTCTCTAAACTCACCAAACATGCGTAAGATCGAAAAGCAAATGTGTGCCGCAGTTCAGTCCAACAAAGACTGGAAATCTGGTAACACTTCTGTTCACTTTGATCCTGAGACTGGCGTCTCTGTTGTTCGTCTTCATGGCAACAAAATTGCTGAGGTTTCTGATAACGACATGACCATCTTCGATGGCGGTTGGCAATCTGTCACCACAAAATCACGACTCAATGCACTTTGCACTGAATTTTGTGTTGCTGGTGAAGGTGTTTTCCAAAAGGATTTCGCCTGGTATGTGAGAAAGTTTGTAGGTGCAATTAACGGACAATCTAAGTTCGTTATCGAAACTTTCCAATCTGGTTATGTCTTTGCCTGATGTAATCATAGAGGGGTTAGTTACACTTTCCCTTCTATAATTACTTCATTATTAACACTCTGGGCAGTACAGAATTGGGAGACTGATTCACAACGTAAGACCCAGCATTGAACCAAACACACTAACACAAACTCTCTGTTATTATGTCCAAAGAAGTGATGATCGGTATGCTGAAAGTTGCCAACAATGGTAATGATCTGCTTCAGATTCTTGACTCTCTCACTGATACTAATCAAGAGGTAATCTCCTCTGATGCAGTTGACTTCAGTGGTAATCCTGTGAACTTCTGAGTCATTCGTTTCACTCATTCTGTCCTTCGGACTAATAGGTAGGGGGGGACTAAAATCCCCCCTTTTTTACTCAAATATATAAAGATTATGCTTTTTTTCTATTAAAAAAGGTTTAATAAATGTATTTGAGTTGTTTATACTGTTCTTGAGAATGATCAGTTTAAGTATACTCAGGGGGGTATCTGGGGTGTCTTCAGAGTTACTCAGAGGGTCTTTTTATTCTCAATTAAATGTCTCTAGGTCTTGTGATCTAAGCGAGCAGTCTATCACGAACTCGCAGAAATGTCAAGGGGGCGCTGATAAGTTTTCTGAGGGATTGACAACACAAAAATATCAGTCTTTCTTATAAATACTGATTGGACGATTGACAATATCTCTCAGGCATTCTATACTAGTCAAGTATCACCAACGGAGTCTCAATCATGTCAGTCGCTATCAGTCAGGCACAGAAGCAACGTTATAGAATCACCCTGGATATTGAAGTAATGGATGACTTTGACCCACATCAGATTCATTGGGAAGATCTATTTGAACTGGAAGGATCTGAGAGAGTTATTGACAGTTATGTAGAGGACCTGAGTGTACCTGTCCGCTGGTGATTGGCAGTCCATTGTTGATACTTAATAACACTGCAGTTGACATCAGTTAGCAGCAGTGCTATGATGTGGGAAAGTATCAGTGAACCACAGTGTTTATGCGGCGGTTGTTTATGTTGATGCGCCGCGATGCCGTATATAAAAAACGCTAACTACCCTAACCTACAGAGGTGACAGATCGACCTCGATATATAATTCGAAGTTTGATTTCGTAGTTGGAAAAAAAATTTCCCGCAAAAAAATTTTATGGAAAAGGTTTATCACATCTATGCGAAAAAAGAGTGTTTATATAACAATCTTTCAGAGGAACAATTTAATAATACATGGAACTCCCTCAATAGGATGGTTGGTCTAATGCAGACTGATTATCAACTTGAGGATTTGTCATATGAGGAATGTACTCGCACCCATGGAGTACGTTCGGGTAATACGACAGAACCAGAAGGGTCAGATAGTTATTGACATCATACATACACCGTATTATAATTGAACTGAAGTAATTTCAAAAACATGGCAAAAGGATTTACTGTAAAAGCAAATGCGCCCAAGAAGACTCAGGCACCTGAGTGGGACATTGCAGCAATTAAAGAAAGGATGAAAGGAAAGACGATTGTATTTTGTCTTCCTGGTCGTGGATGTTCTTTTATCTTCTTGAAGAACTTTGTACAACTGTGCTTTGATATGGTACAGAATGGAATGAGTATTCAGATCAGTCAAGATTACTCTTCTATGGTTAACTTTGCACGTTGTAAGTGTCTGGGTGCAAATGTACTTCGTGGACCTAATCAGATTCCTTGGGATGGTAAGTTGGAATATGATTACCAGCTGTGGATTGACTCAGACATCGTGTTCGATACGAATAAGTTCTGGCAACTCTGTGATATGGCAATTGCTGCCGATGGTACAGAGAAGGAGATTACTGCTGGATGGTATGCCACTGAAGATGGACACACGACTTCTGTTGCACACTGGTTAGAAGAAGATGATTTCCGTAAGAATGGTGGAGTGATGAATCACGAAACTGTCGAATCCATTCAGAAGCGTAAGAAACCTTTTACTGTTGATTACACTGGATTTGGATGGGTATTGATTAAGAAGGGTGTCTTTGAGAATCTGGAGTACCCTTGGTTTGCTCCTAAGATGCAGGTCTTTGAGAGTGGAAATGTACAGGACATGTGTGGTGAGGATGTCTCATTCTGTCTTGATGCCAAGGAGAAGGGATTTGAAATCTGGTGCGACCCTCGTATTCGTGTGGGTCATGAAAAAACTCGTGTTATTTGATAGGAGGTATTTACAATGGCAATGATGAAAGGTGGCACCTATGTAAAGGGTAAGCCTAAAAAAACTCGTCAAGGTAAGAGTCAGTATACTCTGCTTTCTGCGACTTCTCGTAATAAAGCAAAGAAGCGTTATCGTGGACAGGGTAAATAGAACAGATACATTAATTCATAATGGCTGCTCTTATTTGTAACCTTCCTTCAGTAGAAGTTTGGGTACGTAAAGAATATCTAACTGACCATCAAAGTGGTCATGGTGAATTTGTAAAAGGCGTCTGGGTATCGGCAAAGTCGATTCCTGGGCGCACTTTTTATTTTGAAACATACTTACCTGAGTATGCTGCGATGTATGATAAATTGCCTATCAGTGCCTTTGTCTCGTCACGAGAGACTCCTAATCCTGATATGAACTTACCTAACCTACAGTTCTGGAATTGTATGGACTATGGTATAGTTGCTGTTCAGAAGCAATTCATCGGTTCAATGGACTATGAATTGTATACTAGGGACTTTGGTATTCAAAAAGGGACTTATATTTGTACAATAGACAATTATCATCAAGATCCTGATACAATTGATTATGCCACAAGTGAAAATCCTGCTGAACACAAGTCACATAACCTAATTGAACTTGAAAATGGGCAGTATGCACTGTATCCAAACAATAGAATGCGTATCTATGACAATAGTTTGACGCCTGTTGAACCAAAAATGCCTGATTTTAAGGTATCAACGCAATATTATCAAGTTGAAAATGGGTTTGAACGTCTTGGTATGGGTCGTGAAGACGAATATTTTTGGAAAACTGCTAAAGAACGTGAAAATTCACCCAAAAAAGAGGAAAAAACCGATGACTGACAACATTCATCCCGATAGAGACCCAAATTTTATGCAAGAAGTATGGGGAAAACCCAATTATATTTCTGATTATTGGAACGCACCACAAAAAAAGATGCTTAGAGAGATCAACAATGATGATTTGACTCCCAAAAAGCATGATTTTCAGATTCAAAATGAAATTCACGAAAAAATTCGTAATGATAACGATTATGATGACTGGGATTATGGTACAGAACCTATTCCTCTGAGTGAATTTTGATAAAGTGCCTTAATAAATAAGTTATAATCGCTATATTCGCGTGCCGATAGAACGGGTAAGTCAAGGTTTTAAGGATTTAAGTATGACATTTCAGAGAAATCCTCTGAATGATGACCTTGTAATACTTAAAAATGCATCTGCGATTGCCCGTTCTGTTAAAAATATTGTTTTTACTCAACCTGGAGAGAAATTTTTCGATGAGGACTTCGGTTCTCGCGTCTCCAGGTTTTTATTTGAGAATGTTGATCCTGTAACTGCCTCTAATATTAGAGATGAAATTATTCAATCAATTCTTAATTATGAGCCAAGAGTGAAATTGACTACTGTAAGGGTCATTCCCAATTATGATAACAATTCTATGGATGCTTTGATCGTTTATGACATTATCGGGGCGGATATTCCACCACAACAATTAGAATTTGTTTTGCAACCAACCAGGTAAAAAATGCCATTATCAAATTTCACAAACCTGGATTTTAATCAGGTTAAAACAACACTCAGAGAATATTTAAAGGAAAATTCTAGTTTTACCGACTATGATTTTGAAGGATCTAATCTTTCATCGATCCTTAATGTTTTGGCGTACAATACCTATATTACTTCGTATAACGCAAACATGGTTGCGAACGAAGTTTTTATTGATAGTGCAACTTTAAGGGAAAATGTCGTCTCTTTAGCAAGAAATATTGGATATACCCCCAAATCAAGAAAAGCAGCAAGAGCAACAATAACATTTTTCGTCAGTACTAGTAGTTTATCACCTACACCAGCAACAATTACCTTAAACAAAGGTATTGTTGCAAGTTCTTCTAGTTCTTTTGGCAGTCAATCATACGTTTTTTCGATTTTAGAAGATATTACAGTTCCAGTTGTTAATGATACTGCACTTTTTACTAATATTCCGATTTATGAGGGAAATTTAGTAACCTCTAACTTCACTTATAATGCTAGAAATCCCGAACAGAAGTTTATTTTAGATAATATCGGCATTGACACCGATTTGATGACTGTAACTGTTCAACCAAACCAACAATCGTCTAGAAAAGTAAAATATAGTCTTCAATACAGTTTATTTGATATTGATGGAGAGTCTAAAGTATACTTTATCCAAGAAGTTGATGATGAAAGATATCAAGTTATTTTTGGGGACGGTGTTTTTGGAAATAAACTAGAAGATAACAATTTTATTACAGTAAATTATATCGTATCTAACGGAGATGCGGCAAACGGAGTTAATAACTTCAAGTTTTCGGGAAGACTTACTTATAATCGGAATGCTCAAGATTATGTTGTCACTTCAGGCATTTCTGCTCTCTCTACAGGCATTACTGCATCTGGAGGAGAGTCTATTGAAGGTGTCGAATCAATCAAAAAGTTTGCACCCAGAATTTATGCTTCTCAAAACAGAGCATTAACGGCAAATGACTATGAAACTCTAATTCCAGCAAGAATTTATCCCGAAACTGAGTCAATTTCGGTTTTTGGTGGGGAAGAATTGGTTCCACCACAATACGGTAAAGTGTTTATCAGCATTAAACCCAGATTTGGTGATTTTCTTCCTAATTTGATTAAAGAGAACATCAAATTGAAGTTAAAAAAGTATGCTGTTGCTGGAATTGTCCCAGAAATCTTAGATCTTAAGTATCTGTACTTAGAAGTTGACAGTAAAGTTTATTATAACTCAAATCTAGCGCCTTCAGGAGCAGCCGTAGCATCTATTATTCAGAATAATGTAACTAAGTATTCTGAGTCTTCTGAGATGAACAAATATGGAGCAAGATTTAAATATAGTAAATTCTTAAAAACGATTGATGATAGTCACGAATCTGTGACATCCAATATTACTACCGTAAAAATGAGAAGAGACCTAAGGGTCGTTCTTAATACGTTTGCAGAGTATTCTATTGGATTCGGCAACGAATTTCATATTAAATATATGGATGGTTATAATATTAAATCATCTGGATTTAATATTGCAGGAATATCGGATCCAGTTTATCTCGGAGACGTTCCAGATACAAATAGAGTCACTGGATCTATATTCTTATTCACTGTTCCTAATGTGGGTTCTCAATCTCCTAGAATTTTGAGAAGAAATGCTGGAACAATTAACTATGCTTCTGGAATTATTACATTGAATCCAATGAACGTTACTGCAGCAAAATCTAAGGATGGAATTCCTATCATAGAAATTGAAGCATCTCCTTTGTCAAATGATGTTATCGGATTACAGGATCTTTATTTGCAACTAGATATAGGGGGTAGTAATTTTGAAATGATCGTTGATGAAATATCCTCTGGATTGGATCCATCAGCATCCAATTACATTGTATCCTCTAGTTACGCAAATGGCAACCTAGTGAGGGCAGGTGGTATTGATGCCACCGGAAGCACCACACAAACGACTACAGGCACCACTGGTGGCACATCTACCACTGTTGCCACTACACCTACTACTACAGTATCTACATTCGGATCATCAGGTTCATCCTCATACTAAGAAGATAAAATCATAAAATGTCAAAAAACAGAGTCCAACTTAACAGTATTATCTCTAGCCAACTTCCTGCTTATGTGCGGGAAGACTTCCCTTTAGTTGCAAGTTTTCTAAAGCAGTATTACCTTGGACAGGAATACCAAAGTGGACCTGTTGATTTAATTCAAAACATTGATCAATATATTAAACTAGATTCGACAACAAACTTAGTTGAGTCTGTTATTCTTAGTGGAGATATTACTTTCTTTGCAACCACTATTAACGTTGATCCAATAAAGTCTCCTACAGGGACTAAAGGATTTCCAGACTCATATGGGTTATTGCAAATTGATGATGAAATCATTACCTATACTGATAAAACGGATTTTTCATTCACAGGATGCCGTAGAGGATTTGTTGGAATTACTTCATATAAATCAGATCTTAACAAAGAAGAATTAGTATTTGAAGAAAGTGAGTATGATAATCACACTGGTGGTTCAACCATCAAAAACTTAAGTGTTTTATTCTTAAAAGAATTTCTCCTTAAAACAAAAAATCAACTTCTTCCTGGATTAGAGAACAGAACTTTATCCGAAGATTTAAACCAAAATATATTCTTAAAGCAGTCAAAAGATTTTTACCTGAGTAAAGGAACCGATCAATCTTTCCATATTTTATTCAAAGCACTTTATAATAAAGAAGTTTCTGTCATACGTCCATCGGAGTTTTTGTTTACTCCGTCTAATGCTAGATATGAAATCGTAAATCAATTGGTTGTTGAACCGATTTCGGGAGATCCCGAAAATCTTGATTCCGCTACACTATATCAAGATGCTTACAAATTTGACAATAATATTAGAAAGTCCTACGCTCCAATTACCTCTGTAGAAAAAATTGAGGTTGGATATGGACAATCTTACTACAAATTAAATTTTGACGGTGGATATAATAGAGATATTGGTGTAAGTGGAGTTGAGTATGGACAGTTTAAAGTAGAGCCATCTACAAGAGTTATTGGTAATGTTTCTGCAGGATCCTCCATTTTTGACGTAGATTCTACGGTTGGATTTGGAACTACAGGTGAATTATATGTAACGTATAATGATACGACTACGGGTGTAGTTTCCTATACTTCAAAGTCATTAACTCAGTTTTTTGGTGTAACAAATCTAACAGGAATAATTAATGATACAACAGTAGTAGGTGTCAATACATTTGCTTATGGTAGATCTAAATTAAATCAAGATGAAATCATAAAAGTTAGAATATCATCGGTATATGATTCTGCTGTAAATCTTCCAGAAAATACGATTACCTTTAAGAAAGGAACCACTGCAAATGTTACCACTTATGGATGTTCTGATGATAATTTCAAAACAAACAAATGGGAATATAACGTAGCACCTCAATATAGTGTAGATAAAGTAGAACTTTCCGACTCTTCAGACTTTACTTATAAAGTAACTTTAAACTCAAAACATTATTTAAAAGTTGTAAATGCAATTAGTCTTACATTACAAAACAAAAGCAAATTAACCTCTTTAGTTAATGGCATTCTTGGCGAAAAAACATTTTTAATGAGAGGTCAAGGTCAATTACCTTCGGGTGTTGCTAGCGTACAAAGACTAATTCAAAAAGGATTCTCTAATACTTTCCCAAACATTACTTCATTTTCAACTGGAGTTGACAACGTATACAAAGACGATGATGGAAATTACATAGTCGCAGCACCATCTATTCCTTCGTATAATGCACAACCAATCCAAGTAACTCCAAGAAAAGTAACTTTCTCTGGAACTTTTAGTGGAACTAGTTTTGAGATAACTCCAGGTGTAGAGCATGGATATTATACGGGTGATTCTATCTACTATGCTGCCAATTCAGTAGGTAAGCAAAAAGTAAATGATAGTGGAGAGATCGAAACAGTTCAAGAAAGAGGAACTGCTCTATTTGATGATGGTTTGTACTTTGTCGAAAGAGTTGATGGATTTACTTTAAAATTTGCCAAAAGTAGAGACGACATCTATGGTGGAAATTATGTAAGTGTTGATAACGAAACTACTGTAACTGACAGCACCATTCAACCATATAAGTTTTTTAGTAAAACTTTAAAACCACAAAAGTTATTGAGAAGAGTATCAACTCCAAAAAGTCAAGGAAATAAAATTAAGACCAAACCAGGGTTTACTGGTATCTTAGTAAATGGAGTAGAAATTTTAAACTACAAATCGGATGATTTTGTTAAATATGGAGAAATTGAAAGCGTTGATGTTTTAAGTTCTATTGGAAATGTTGACGTTCTAACTCCTCCAAATTTGATTATTACAGATTCGATTGGAACAGGTGCAACAGGATATGTTGCTGTGTCTGGGGTAGTAAGAGAAATTCAAGTTTTAGAATCTGGATTTGACTATCTTTCCACGCCAACCCTTAAAATTGATGGCGGAAATGGGCAAGGTGCCTTTGGGCAAGTCAACATGAAGTCAATTAGTCATGCACCAAAATTCTTTGCAGATGAAGATTCTGCCAAAGTTATTATTGGAACTTCATCAACAGAATCTAGAATTGGATTCTCAACATATCATAAGTTTAGAAATGCTGAGGAAGTAATTTATAAAACTTTTGATGAACAGACTATTGTTGGTCTTGATACAAATGCATCTTACTTTGTTTCTACTATTGATAATCTCACAGTAAGATTGCACCCAACTCAAGCAGACGCTATATCTGGAATTAATACTGTTTTCTTAACTGGATTTGGTGTTGGAAAACATGCACTTGAATCTGTAAACTTAAAGTCTGTAGTATCTTCTATTAATATTGTTAGTCGCGGTACTGGATATGAAAACAAAAAGAGAACCGCACCAACAACAGGAATTAGTACATCTTTAAACACTATCACTATTAAAAATCATGACTACAGAAGTGGAGAAAAGATTAAGTACACCTCAGTAGGAACTCCTGCCGAAGGTCTTTCTGCAAATGCGGAGTACTATGTAACTGTAGTTGATAAAGACACATTTAAGTTGTCTGCAATAGGAATTGGTTCGGACGTGGAGTTTTATTATAGAACCAAGCAATATGAGAATATCCAATCAGTTGGAGTAGGAACTCACGTATTTAATTATCCAGAAATAACAGCAACGCTTTCTGGTGAAGTAGGAATATCTTCTATTGGAACAGAAACTTTTAAGGCATCCATTAGACCCATAGTCAGAGGACAGATTACAACAGTACATTTGGAAAATACTGGTGTTGGATATGGATCGTCTGAAATTTTGAATCTTGATCGTCAACCTCAAATTACAATTAGTTCAGGTAGAAATGGTCAGGTCAAACCAGTTATTAACAATGGTAGAATTGAACAAGTAATTATTTTAAACTCTGGTTCTGGTTACAGGTCAGTTCCAGATCTGAGAATCAATGGAGGTGGTGTAGGAGCTGTTTTAGTTCCAATTATCTCTAATGAATCGTTATCTGAAATTAAGGTAATGGAACCTGGCAGTGGATATGATCCAGATGATACAACTGTAGATATTGTAACTTCTTTTGATGAAGAAGATCAACCTGAATTTTATTCAAATCTTAAAACTTGGAGAGTTAACTTATTTGAGAAAAACTTACCTTTCTTTGCTAAAGATGATGGAGTAATAACCGATTCAAATTATGAATTGCAATATTGTCACCTTTATGCACCTAGAATTCTTAGAGAAAGTAATTATAGTGTAGACTCTTTAGGAAATACTTTATATGGAGAAAGCGATCTTCGTAAAGTTAGTAGCATTGAAGTTGATTCAGATCAACATTCTCCAATATTAGGGTTTGCCTATGATGGAAATCCAATATATGGTCCTTATGGATATACGACCAAGAGTGGTGGAGTTGTTACTCAATTAAAATCTGGATATTCTCTTGATTTAAAATCTGGAAGACCTCCCTTGTCAGTTTTCCCAGAGGGTTTCTTTGTTGAAGATTATTCATACAAAAATACTACAGATGAAACTATTCTTGACGAAAATAATGGAAGATTTGGAGTAACTCCAGAATATCCTAATGGAACGTATGCGTATTTCATGACGGTCAATGATCTCCTTACGGAGCAATCTGGAGTATTTGAAAAATATAAAAGACCTGTTTTCCCTTATATTATTGGAGAAAATTATAATTCAATCCCAGATGAATTTAATTTTGATATAGGATCAAATCAAGATGCATTTAACTTTGAAGAAAGCAACCTTCATAGAAATACTCAACCATTAAACTTGTTGGAAAATGGACAGCAATACCCATATCTGTTTATTCCAAATAAATTTAATCAGACTGCAAAAATTAATGCTGCATCTTCCGGAAAAGTCACCTCTGTTGGAATCATAACTGGAGGAAATGACTATAAGGTTAATGATACTGTAGTGTTTAATAACCTCACAACTGGAGGGGAAGGTGCGTATGCTAAAGTTAAAAAGGTAAAAGGTAAAACAGTTTCTAACATTAGCGTAGCAACAAGTTCTATTTCAGATGTTTCAATTTATCCAAAAGTAAGTGGTGTATATGAAGTAGAGTGTACTAATCCACATGCATTTGAAAAACTTGATGTCATTAGTATTTCTGGATTATCTACTACTGCAACTGGTATTGAAGGATTTTATCCAGTAGGAGTTTCATCAAATATTCTTCGTGTTGCTGGAGTAGGAACCACTGCTGTTGCGATTGGAACTGCGGGTGCTACTGGTCTTGTTACCTTCTTTAGTGTGGTTGGTAATATCAATGATACGAAAGTAAATGATATCTTAGGTATTGGAACTGAGAAAGTAAGAGTTTTGAATGTAGACTTTGAAAATTCAAGACTCAGAGTTTTAAGATCTGTAAATGGAACTGTTTCTGCTGGTCATACGATTGGTAAATTCATTTATGAAAATCCAAGAAGATTTACCATTCCTGTTGGATATACAACAGATTATAATGT
>Ga0070754_10003193_pt1 | contig 11681 bp, 17 predicted proteins | sample VirMetDEL_Sep_01_FD_75181 | JGI IMG/M metagenome (GOLD analysis project Ga0070754, IMG submission 75181) | Aqueous microbial communities from the Delaware River and Bay under freshwater to marine salinity gradient to study organic matter... | ecosystem: Environmental > Aquatic > Marine >... | reverse complement strand
TTGATGCCAGATTCACGATCAATCGCTTTGTATGTGATACTGCTCATAATTTCCCCCTAATAATCAAGGCCGTTTTGTTTACATTCTTCGACAACCGCTAGGCAATCACTGCCAATGGCTATCAATTCGGCGTTGTTGAAGTTGTCAAACGCCGGGTTTAAGCTATCGGCATCTATTGCACCAATGCCCGGCTGATATTCCCATTCAATCGGTATATCAGCACCACGCGCTGCTAATGTCTCGCATATGTCAAAAGCTAGGTTGATAGCCGCGCCATATGGATCATTTTGGCCGTCGTTTTCGATTATTAGGCTTTTTGCGTTTTCGTTCATTGTTTGCACCCTTGTGTTGTTGCGTTGTTGGCTTTCGCCATATAGACGCCAGCCGGATTGACTGGCGGCTATAAAGCGGCACGGCGAACCGTGCCAGCCGTTTATGCGGCTTTGCGTTTGAAATTGCCAGCACCGGCACCGTGCGCGACAATGGCGATTGATTTAGGGGATTTGGTGGAATTGCCACCACATAAACCGCAATCTATGCATTGAGTTTTGCGACCAGCCTCTTCGCTTGCCGGGCATAGTATTTCACGGCCAGCAATCATAGCGTCAATTTTATCAATAACGCGAAACGTGCGGCGACCGGCTTGCCAAGCGGACAATGCTTCGCTTTCAGTGTCGGCAGACTGCATATAAATATTTGGGTCAAAATCGCCATAGGCCGCGCCATTATCGCCAGATTGATGACTATATGCGGTATGACCGGCGGCTTTGCTGATTAGGCTTTCCCATATATAGGCCGGGACGGCGGCACCGTCGCCATAGGTGCCAATGCGTACCATACGGCCAGCACCAAGCGCGGCAATAGCATCATGTCCGGTGATTGCCGGGTATTTACCGGCTTTATAGGCTTTATATGTAATCAAAACGCCTTGGCCTAGGTTTACATAGCAAGATCGATTCTTTGCGGTTTTACGCGCCGGGTCGTTTGTTGCTTCGCCTCTATGCGGGCAATTACCACATATTGAAAAATCTTCGCCGGTTTTGTTTGCCTCAAGCGGGTTGATATCCGGGCGCAATATGTACGTTTGCAGCATTGACCCGGTTTTTGTGTTGCGGCTTTTGGCGACATTGGCGATTGCAACAATGCGCTGGCCGTCAATTTGACTCGGGCCGTCGTATATTACATAAGCGTTTGCTTTTTTCATCGTTTCAATTCCCTTGTTTTAGTCATTAAGATTGAAAAGAAATTTTGCGCTATCAATGGCAAAATCGCTATCTACTGGCTGTAATGGTTCTAAATCAATGCTGAAACCATTGTCGCCAGCCCATTTATAAAAATCATCCATTTGGCGGCGATTCATATAAACAGTCATGCCGCGATCAAATCCCGGCTTTTTTATAGTCATTTTATGTGTTGCTGTTTTGTAAGCCATTGTTTTCCCTTGTTGTTCTGTTTCTGTTCTCATTTAGGCGCTGTTTTCCGCCTCTTTTTGTATGTTAAGCATAGATTGACACAATGCAAGCAAAAACGACAAAAAACTTGCAACGGCTGGCGGTTTTTTGGGGGTGAATGGGTTGGGGTTGGGTTGGGTTTATGGGGTAGGGGGATAGGGCATCATACGGTAATAAAATACCACAACGCGCACGAAAGGCCGTAGGAAGGCCGCACACTGGCCTTAGCCGTCCCGGTGTATGATTGCACCAACCTAGTCGTTGCAAGCCGTCACAGCGCAGCCTAGCGCGATTTATTTTGTCGCATAATGTTTATTATCTTTGTCGCATAATGTTTGCTGTAGTCATGTGTTAGCACGTTAAAACATTCCGGCATGTGGTGCTATGCTACCACACCCCCCCATCGAATCTGCGCGGGGGGCGGCATAAATATATAATAGTCCCTTACTCACCCCCCCCTTTCATCCCCCACACCCAAAACGTCCCTGCCACCCAAAATTCGTTGCAAGTTTTCTTGCACTGCTAAACTAAAGATGTTATTTGGCAAATAAGGAGTGAGATATGCCGAAGAAAAGAGGCCCCGCGCCCATATCTGGCGCACAGATGGCCGAACAGAAAGATTTGTTCATAGAATTGGTGTCTGACGGCCTGTCAGCGCGTAAGGCGTGTGCTAGTGCCAAGCTGCCTACGTTTCCCACTATCAGCAAATGGCTTCGTGATGACGGCGAGTTCCGCGACAAGTATCGTGTGGCTATGGAGCTACGGGCGCAGAAAATTGATGACGACATTGACGATGCTATTGAGCAGATGAAGTACGGTGAGCTGGACGCCCAGCAAGCGCGTGTGGTCATTGATACCTACAAGTGGCGAGCAGCGAAGCTGTATCCGAAGCTGTACGGCGAGAACCAGAAGGTCGAGCATGAGCATAAGGTCGTCAGCTTTGTCGATGAGTTGAAACTTGCCGCCGCGCAAATAGAGCAGCAGCGGCTAGCTGACAAGACCATTGAGGGCGAGGCTGAAGAGAAGTGAAAAAAACCGAAAACACTGATCTGCTTGTAAAGCTGCACAACGACCCGGTTCTATTCGTTGAGAGCATTTTGAAGGTGACACCCCAGCCGTGGCAAGCCGAAGCGTTGAGGGCGGTAGGCAACAATGACAAGGTGAGCATTGCGTCTGGTCACGGTGTCGGCAAGACTGCCTTTCAAAGCTGGCTCGTGTTGTGGTGGCTGATAACGCATTATCCGTGCAAAGTTGCTGTTACGGCGAACACGGCGCACCAGTTGAGCGATGTTTTGTGGACTGAGATCGACAAATGGGCGCGACAGTTGCCGGAAGGTTTCAAGCAGTTGCTAGAGTTCAAGAGCGACAAGATTAGCTTGAAAGGTGCGTCAGATAGCTTTGCCGTTGCAAGAACCAGCAGACGCGAGAATCCAGAAGCGTTGCAAGGATTTCACTCAGAAAATATGCTGTTTTTGTGCGAAGAGGCGTCAGGTATTCCTGATGTTGTGTTTCAGGTCGGTGAGGGCGCAATGTCCACCGCTGGTGCTAAGACGGTGATGTGCGGGAACCCTACACGTTCTGAGGGTTTTTTCTATGAGAGCCATCATAGCCAGCGCAAAAACTGGTTTACGATGACGGTAAGTTGCCACGATGCCACGACTGTTTCTGAGCAGTTCTTGGAAAATATGAAGGAAAAATACGGTGAAGATAGCAATGTTTACAGGGTTCGTGTATTGGGTCAGTTCCCTACCCAGTCGGATGATGTCTTGCTACCGCTACATCTTGTGGAAGAAGCGACTAAGAGAGATGTTGAAGCGTCACCCACGGCACCTGTAGTTTGGGGCGTAGACGTTGCAAGATTCGGCGGTGACAGGAGTGCCATAGCCAAGCGTCAGGATAATGTGCTGCTGGAGCCGATTAAGACGTATCAGGGGCGTGATTTGATGGAGATGGCTGGTATTGTGCTGTCTGAGTTTGAGGCAACTACATATCGTTTGCGTCCTCAAAGCATATTTATTGATGCTATTGGCATTGGTGCTGGCTTGGCCGACAGGTTGCGTGAGTTAGATTTACCAGCCGTTGCAATTTCTGTGTCGGAGACTGCTAGTTTGAAGGAGCGGTTTAATCGGCTGAGAGATGAGCTGTTCTGGAACGCCCGTGAATGGTTTGAGGCAAGAGATTGTAAGATCCCGAATGACGCGACTTTGATACAGGAGATCACTGGCATTAGGTACAAATACCTGTCTAATGGTAAGCTGAAGGTCGAGAGCAAAGATGAGATGAAACGTAGAGGCCAGCGTAGCCCGGATGTGGCCGATGCGTTTGTGTTGAGCTTTGCTGAAAGCGGTGCGATTGCAGGAGGCTACTCTAGAGGGTATAGTAGCAAGCGCAGTCTTAAACCAAACACAGGATGGGTAGTGTAATGAATTTCCTAGACAGTCTATACGGTATGGGAGATTACGCCGATTCTGGAAGTATATTGCCGTATGCAATTACACCACAAGGCGAAACTGTAGCATCGTTCCCAGCGCCCGTTCAATCAATGGCAAGAACAGTCGCTAGGGCTATGGGCGGGCTTCCAATTACCATTGACCCAATGTCAGGCCTTCTCTCAGAAGATGTTATGACTGACGCCGCTAGTTTGTCTGGGCTTTTATCTGCTGGAAAATTTATGCCAAGAAAATCTGTAAAAGAAACAGGAATACCTAAAAGCATAGAAGCAAAAAAGGTTCAGAAAAAAGAAAAAGCACAGCCTTCAGAAGAAGACGAAATTGCTATGTCCGATGCTATGTACAAATGGGCTACTGGAGAATCAAGCGCAAAAGACGCCAAGAAAGTTATAGAACAATACGGCTATACAGTTGATATGAGAGAAAGGATGCCGGGTTATGCTCAGATTTTCTCTAAATCAACGGGAGATAGCTATAATTTGTATTTTTAGCCTCTAAAGGAATTACTATGACTGACAATATTCTGAAGTTTCCGAAGCGCGATTTGGACGTTGATGTTGAGTTGGAAGAAACTCAGGAAGAATATGAAGAGATGGTCGAGGCTATTGTGGTGATGATGGAAATGCACACTGCTGGACTTATTGTCACTTCTGACGCAAAATGGCAGCATGTGATGGACGCGGCTATGTCTGTAGCTGTTAATGCTGGCCTGAGAGCCGGGCTGTCTACGGAAGAGATTGAAGAGACTTTTGAGTCTGTTCGGGTGCAAGAGGTTAAATACGATGCCTAAAGATCCAAGGCTAGAACGTGTTGGTGTATCTGGCTATAACAAGCCCAAACGCACCCCCAATCATCCTAAAAAGAGCCACGTTGTCGTGGCAAAGCAAGGCGACAAAGTTAAAACTATACGGTTTGGTCAGCAGGGCGTTTCTGGTGCGGGCAAGAACCCTAAAACTGCCAAAGATAAGGCTCGTAAAAAGAGTTATTATGCGAGACATAATGCTCAAGACCCTAATCCAAGTAAATTGTCCGCTCGTTATTGGTCTCATAAGGTGAAATGGTAATGGCTAAAAAATCATCAAAAACTAAAACTGGTCGGTATTGTGGCGGAAAGTAAGCCAAAAGACCCGGCTCTTTGGTCAAGAGCCAAAGCAGCGGCGAAGCGTAAGTACAAGGTTTATCCTTCTGCTTACGCTAACGCCTATGCAGCTAAGTGGTACAAAGAACGTGGCGGCAAATGGGGCGGCTCAGACAATCGTGTGAGGAAAGCGTAATGCCAGCACAGGCAGGTTTAGGTAAATGGTTCGGCGAAAAGTGGGTCGATGTAAAGACCGGGAAACCCTGTGGTCGCTCTAAAGGCGAGAAGCGCGGATACCCAGCCTGTAGACCAGCAAAGGTTGCTGGGCGTATAAGCAAGAAAGAAGCTAGTAAGAAAACCGGGCCGAAGCGCGTTAGCTGGTCTGTGACTGCTAGTGGCAAGAAAAGGAATAAAGCATGAATATTTGTGATAACTGTCCTATGCCCCGGCGCTGTGAACCAGCGGGTCGTTGCATAGTCTATAAAAATGGTGCAGAACCTGTTATATTAGCAGAGCCGGAACCTGTACCTGTTAAAACATCAACAGGCGTTGGTATGACATCACCACTTCGTAAAAGCGCAAAAAAGAAGGCCGCAAAGAAATGAAAATGCCAAAATCAAAGCCGATCTATGCAAATCCTAGCCACGCTATGAACTCCGAAAGCACTGGCCCGTCCACCACCATCAAGGACTTACCCGGCAAGATGCCAAAGCGCAAGCCAACTCGCCGAGTTGCCAATCAGTCCACAGGAAAGTTTGCAAGCGACTGATGTATACACGAGTAATGATGCGGCCCCGCACACAGCGTCGTAGGCCACTGGAACTAAGTAAGGAAGTCCAAGCGAAAGCAGAGACTTCCGTTTCAGCATCTGCGGTAGTAGAAGCTGTTGAAAATGTTGGCTTTTCTGCCTGTAAGGGTTGTGTAGCTAAAAAAATGTGTAAGGCCAGCGGCACTTGCATGTATGGGCGTAAGAAGCCGAAGGAAAAGTAAGATGCCAGATATGGATGATTACAAACTTAATAGCATTGTTTCTTCGGAAATTACCGATGCGCTGAACCACTTTGACAGTGAGTTTTCTCAAGAGCGTATTCGCGCTATGGACTTCTACCTTGGTGAGCCATTTGGCAACGAGGTAGAGGGCAGATCATCTGTAGTAAGCACAGAAGTCGCAGACACAGTTGAGGCTATTATGCCTAACTTGATGCGCGTCTTTACAGCCAACGACAAATATGTACGTTTTAGCGCTCGCACGGCAGAGGATATGGAACGTGCAGAGCAAGTCAGTGACTATGTGAATTACATAATCAACCACGACAATGAAGGCTACAAAATCCTGTACAACTGGTTCAAGGACGCCTTGTTGTTCCGTCTTGGTGTGGTCAAGTATTTCTATGAAGAGGAAGAAAATGTCACTGAGGAAGAATATAACGGGCTTGATGAAAACGAACTTGCCGTATTACTGGCTAACCCAGATGTTGAAGTGGTTGAGCAGCAAGAAACCGTTATTAATTCGTATATGGAAGATGACGGAACGGTGGTTCCTCTTGAGAGTTCGTATGATCTGTCTGTGCGTGTTACGGAGCGTAAAGGCAAGATTAAGGTCATAAACGTACCGCCGGAAGAGTTTCTGGTTAATCGCCGGGCTACCAACTTAGAAGATGCGTATTTCGTTGCCCACCGCACCACAATGACAGTGTCAGACTTGGTGGCTATGGGCTATGACCGCGAAGAGGTCGAGAAATATGCTGGTTTGTCAGATCTGGATGTTGATGAAGAACGCACAAATCGTTTCCAAGACTTAGAAGCAAACACAGGCACTGACGCGGCTGACCCGACATTGCGCGAGGTCGTGTACTACGAGTGCATTATGAAGGTTGATTATGACGGTGACGGCATTGCAGAGCGCCGCCGCATCTGTGCTATCGGTGCTGAAGGCACACACATTCTGCATAACGAGCCATTCGATCATGTGCCTTTTGCTGTGGTGTCACCAGTATTGATGCCTCACCGCCTGATTGGACGCAGCATCTACGACATGACTGAAGACCTACAGGTTATCAAGTCAACACTGATGCGTCAGTACCTCGACAGCGTTTACACCAGCACACTGCCTCGTATGGTTGCTGTTGAAGGTCAGGTGAATCTAGATGATTTGCTTGAGGGTACTGCTGGCGGCATCATTCGCGCTCGCCAGCCCGGTATGGTGCAAGCCATTACAGGCACTCCTGTAGGTGGCGAAGTGCGTCCTTTGATGGATTATCTCGACAACATCAAAGAGCAGCGCACAGGCATGAGCAAAGCCTCACAGGGCTTAGATGCAAATGCGTTGCAGTCAACGACAGCTAGTGCGATTAGCGCGACTGTTCGTGGCGCACAGGTCAAGCTGGAAAGCTATGCACGGACAATGGCTGAGACAGGTGTGAAGTCTCTGTTTAAAGGCATCTTGCACTTGGTCACAAAGTACGACAACAAGCCACGCATCGTGCGTTTGCGTAATGACTTTGTGCCGATTGATCCGCGTGAGTGGACTAGCGAATACGATGTCGTGGTACAGGTAGGGCTTGGCACGGCTGACGATGAGCAGAAGATTGCATTCCTGACGCAGATTGCTGCAAAGCAAGAGCAGATACTGATGCAGTTAGGGCCAAACAATCCTGTTGTAAGTATGGCTCAGTATGTGAACACACTTCGGAGCATTGCTGAGATTGGTGGGTTTAAGGACGCTGATATGTTCTTTAGCAGCCCACAGCAGATACAGATGCAGCAACAGCAGCAGCAACAACAGCCACCACAGCCTGACCCAGCTATTGCTATGAAGCAACAGCAGATGGAAGCAGAACTGGCGCTGAAGCGTGAGAAGATGCAAGCCGATATTCAGCTAGAGCGTGAGCGCATGACGATGGAGATGGAGCTACGCCGTCAGGAGTTGCAAGCCGAAGCTGAGTTGCGTATGGCGAAAGCTGTGACAGATTCACAAATCTCAACCAACTTACCGCGAGTGTAAAATGCCAAATAAGATGAAAAGCAATAATCCGCCACGCCGCGTAGATATTCGCGGTCAAGATCACTTACTGGCTTACATCACGCCAGCGGAAGCACAGTTGCTTATGGACAACGGCGGCACAGGTGAGCCGGGGCCAATGGGCATACCCGCGTTTTTTGACCCCGGTGAAAGAGACCAATTAGGTGGGGCGCAAGGCGATAGGGATGTTACTGGTCGCGGCGGTGGTGGCGGCGGCGGCGGCGGCGGCGGCGGCGGGCAGTCTGAAGAAGACTTAGATAACAGCGTCCAGCAGGATCTTGCGGCGGCTGCTGCGGCCGCGCAGGGCGTCGACTTAGGTAATTATGAGTTTGACGAGGGTTTTGACCCCACCTCTCGCCAAACGGCTAGAGACGTTTACGACACGATGATGGATATTCGGACGGCGACTGGTATGTCTTCGAAAGCCGCCAGAGATCAGATAATGGGATACGCTTTAGACCAAATTCCGGGCAGACGGCGAAAGGCCAGAAACCTTATGTCTTTTCCTGTGAGTTTGTTTGGCAAGACGTATCGGGTGCCGTCTATTGTTGGAAGTATTGCCGGGCTGCTTTCAAATTTTAATTTGAGTAACATAGAAAGAACGTTGGAAAATCCTAACGCATACCCAGCATTTGACATGACTGGAAAGGTGCAAGGCGCTTACAGCCCCGGATTGTTTGGCATTGGCGAGGTTTATACCGGCAACCGTCCATACGATTCAAAGTTTGACGACGGGTCTGGCCGAGACGACACAGTGCCGCCCGTAACGAACCCCAACACCGGTGAGGCTCAATGCCCAGACGGTTATGTGTTCGATGCTGATTTACAGGCATGTCGTTTAGACACAGCCCTGCAAAATGTAGGCGGCACTGTTGGCGGCACTGGCTTTGATTACGAACCCGGCACATATGCACGGATGGGTTTGCTTGACGTAGCGCCAGAAGACTTGGGTGGCTTTGCTTCTAATTACGGCACAGGTTTCGGAACGAAACCAGACTTTGAGTCTGCCAACTTAGATTACCGCCGCAGGGCTGGCACACAGGCTGGCATATTCCAAGACCCGTATAACTTAGAAGGGATGACCTTACTAGCATGAACGAAGGAAAAGCAAGGGAACAGATGGCTAGAGCCGACAAGGCCGAAGCCGTATTACGCAACGAAATATTCATAGAGAGTTTTGAGTATTTAGAGAACGAATTTACAAGTGCTTGGAAGCAGAGCGGCATAGGTGACACAGAAGCTAGAGAGCGCCTATATATGCTTTGTCAGAACTTGGAAGCAGTTAAAAGCTACATTCACAAGGTAGTGGAAGATGGAAAATTGGCAAAGGCAACATTACAGGAGTTGCATAATCGCCAACAATTTGAGAAAAGGAAATAAGTTATGTCCGACAATCCGCAAGGAACCGGGTCTATTTCATTAAATGATGCAGTTAGCCTTCTAAATACCCCCATCCCGGATAAGGTAGAAGAAGAGCGACCAGAGGAGCAAGAAGCTCCTCAACCGATGGAGGCAGAGGCCGAAGTCACCGAAGAGGACACTCAGCTAGAAGCTGAATCCTACGAGGATGATGAGGATGATGCTTATGATGTCGAAGAGTCTGAAGAAGATGATGGCTACGAGGACGGAGAAGAGGAACCTCAAGAAACAGTCTACACTGTCAAAGTAGATGGTGAAGAGATAGAGGTCAGCCTTGACGAAGCCCTACAGGGTTATCAGCGACAACAGGCTTTTACAAAGCGTAGTCAGGAAGCCGCCGAAATGCGGAAAGCTGCTGAGAAAGAAGCAGCCGAAGCAAAGCAAGCAAGAGACTACTACGCACAGCAACTTGATGTGCTGGCACAGCAGATTCAACAGACAATTCCTCAGGAACCTGATTGGGTCTCATTAGCAAAAGAGGTCACGGCTGAAGAGTACAACGCAATTAGAGCAGAGTACGATAATCGTCAGGCAAACCTCGCAAAAGTGGAGCAAGAGAGACAGGCACTGTCTCAACAACAGGCCGCTGAACAAGAAAAGATGCTTCACGAGCATCTTAGAGCGCAACGGTCTGACATGCTAAATCGCATCCCTCAGTGGAAGGATGATGATGTTAGAAATAAAGAGCGTCTTGAAGTAGTTGAGTATGCTCGTAACATCGGGTTTAGCGAACAAGAAGTTGCACAGGCCACAGACGCTAGGGCAGTGGAACTTTTGTACAAAGCGATGCAGTGGGACAATCTACAGCGTAAGAAACCCACGGCTAAGAAACGCACACGACAGGCTCCAAAAATGGCTAAAGCTGGACAGCCACGCACAAAGAAACAAGTTGCAAGTCGTTCGCGGCAACAGTCTATGAATCGCCTCAATAAAGAGCGGTCTGTAGATGCAGCCGTATCATACTTGATGGGCAACTAACCTTAGAAGGAGAACAAAATGTCCACTTTTACTACTTCAACAGCCATTGGTGAGCGCGAACAGCTTGCCGATGTCATCTATCGGATTGACCCCGATGAAACACCTATCTTCAGCGCACTGAAGAAGGAAACCTCAAACGGTATCTTCACCGAATGGCAAGTTCAGGAATTGGCCGCAGCGTCAGCTACTAACTACGTCAATGAAGGTGCAGACGCCAGTGTTGTTGCTCCAACGGCTACCAGCCGTCTGGGTAACTACCATCAGATCTCAGTCAAAGCAGTAGCTGTATCAAAGACTCTTGATGCAGTTGAGAAAGCTGGCCGTGATCGTGAAGTAGCTTACCAGAAGGTCTTGAAATCATTGGAACTTCGTCGTGACATCGAAAAAGCAATCGGTGACACAAACGTGGCTCGCTCTGGTGCAGACCCTCGTAAATCAGCATCGCTCATCACTTGGATCACCAATGGTGACGCGCCTGCTGATATGGCCTTCGCTACTGGTGACGGCACAGACGTAGCTGACCTGACTGGTACTGCTCGTGCGTTGACACTGGCTCAGATTGAGACAGCGATGCAAGCAGCTTGGACAGACGGTGGATCGCCAAAGATTATGGCGTGTTCAGCCGCTAACCGGGCCAACTTCTCAGACCTGTCAGCTTCTGGCAACTTGGTCAGCAACGATGTCAACATGACACAGGCCAAAGAAGTGACCTACGTTGGTTCGACTTCAGTCTTCTTGACTGACTTCGGCACATTGGAAGTCGCTCCTTCACGCTTTATGGGTGACGACAAGGTCTTCTTGATCGACCCAGACTTCGCTGCACTTTGCACCATCAATGGCCGTAATTTCGCCGAAAACGAAATTGCACCAACAGGTGACGCAGAGAAGTTCCAGATTGTGACTGAATGGGCCTTGAAGGTGCTTGCACCTAAAGCCCACGCAGCCGTAATCGGTCTGGACGGATCATAACATTAGAGGGGGCGGCTCTGCCGCCCCTTCATCTCATTGGGGCAAAGTATGAAAAGATCACTAATTAATGATGCCGTTACAGGCAAAAAGATTGACCTAGTTACTGACACTGACGGTTCTCAGCGCATCCAGTCTACACAGAATTTTGACACGTTGATGAAGCTGAACAGTCAGATGAATAACGATTGGCGTCCCGGCAGTTTGCGCGGAACCCAGAAGCACATGCAGCATGTGGCAGAAATACCTAATGTCGTGTATGCTCACCTAGTAGAAAAGTTTGGCAAGCCAAGCGAAAACCCAAAGGCGTGGAAGCA
>Ga0070754_10003191_pt1 | contig 11682 bp, 13 predicted proteins | sample VirMetDEL_Sep_01_FD_75181 | JGI IMG/M metagenome (GOLD analysis project Ga0070754, IMG submission 75181) | Aqueous microbial communities from the Delaware River and Bay under freshwater to marine salinity gradient to study organic matter... | ecosystem: Environmental > Aquatic > Marine >... | reverse complement strand
GTTGCAGCCCTGCATCATGCCGTCCTTGGCGATGTCGGTGTAGACGATCGCCGAGACGCCATCGGCCTCGAAGCGGCGCGCCAGATCAACGGCCTGCACGCTGCTGACTTCCGCCCAGCCGTCGGTTGCGACGAACCCATCCTTGGCATCCAGACCGACGATGACCTTGCCCGGAAACGCACGGCACGCTTCGCCGACGAATTCCGGCTGTTTGACCGCCTTGGTGCCAATGATCACGTAGCTGACGCCGGCGCGGACGTAATGCTCGATGGTTTCCAGCGAGCGAATGCCGCCGCCGATCTGGATCGGCAGATTCGGGTAGCGCTTGGCAATCGCCGTGACTACTTCACCATTGACTGGCTGGCCCTCGAAGGCGCCATTGAGGTCGACCAGGTGCAGGCGGCGGCAGCCGGCCTCGACCCATTTGGCGGCCATTGCTACCGGATCATCGGAAAACACCGTGGCGTCGTCCATCAGGCCCTGACGCAGACGCACGCAGGCGCCGTCCTTGAGATCGATCGCGGGAATAATCAGCATGGTTCGAACCTGTTCAAATCGGTGTCGGTTAAAAGGTCAGCTTTTTTCGAGCGCCCACAAGTCGCTTTCGATGCTTTCGAACCTTTCTTTCAGGTGAGTCTGCACATCGAAAATCGCTTTGTTGTAGTAGAGCGGAGCAATTTCACGGGCGAACAGATCAAGCACTTCCTGCGCCTCGAAAGAGCCGAGTTCCAGCTCGAAGCGATCTTCCAGAAAGCGCTTGATGATCTGCTGCGCAGCCTGCTCCTGAGCGGAATCCAGCGTCAGGACAGGTGCCTTGAGCTTGGCCCGACTCATTACCAGCGGCCATCCCAAGCGGCGAAGTTCTGCAGTAACTGCAGCCCGTGGGTGTGGCTCTTCTCGGGATGGAACTGCACGGCGAAGCGCGAGCCGTCAGCCAAAGCCGCCGCGAAGTCTTTGCCATAACGGCCGCGACCGACTACCTGGCGCGGGTTGCCCGCCTCGATGTAATAGCTGTGCACGAAATAAAAGCGGCCATCGGCAGGAATGTTGTGCCACAACGGGTGGCTAATCGCTTGCTCCATCTCGTTCCAGCCCATGTGCGGGACCTTGAGGCGCTCGCCATTTTCTTCCAAGTCCTTGCCGAAGAAGCGCACCTGGCCAGGAAACAGTCCGATGCAATCGACACCGCCGTTCTCCTCGCTGCGCTCCATTAGCGCCTGCATGCCAACGCAGATACCGAGGAAGGGACGGTCGACGCTGACTTCACGCACCAGCTCGTCGAAGCCCAGGCGAAGAATTTCGGCCATGCAATCGCGGATCGCACCGACGCCGGGGAACACCACGCGGTCAGCCTCGCGAATCACCTGGGCATCGCTGGTGATCAACACCCGGCCGGCGCCGACGTGCTCGAGCGCTTTGCCGACCGAGTGCAGATTGCCCATGCCGTAATCGATGACAGCGACGGTCTGCATTACAGGCAACCCTTGGTCTATGGCATCTGTACGGCCATGCGCTCATCCAGCGTCACCGCCATGCGCAACGCGCGGCCGAATGCCTTGAACACGGTTTCGATCTGATGATGGGTGTTGTGTCCGCGCAGGTTGTCGATGTGCAAGGTCACCAAGGCATGGTTGACGAAGCCCTGAAAGAATTCCTGGAACAGATCGACGTCGAAACCGCCGACGGTCGCACGGGTGTAGGGAACATGCATCTGCAATCCCGGGCGCCCGGAGAAATCGATCACCACGCGCGACAGCGCCTCGTCCAACGGCACGTAGGAATGCCCGTAACGGGTCATGCCTTTCTTGTCGCCGACGGCCTTGGCGAATGCCTGACCGAGGGTGATGCCGACGTCCTCGACGGTGTGGTGATCATCGATATGCAGATCGCCCTTGCACTCGATATCCAGATCGATCAAGCCGTGGCGGGCGATCTGATCGAGCATGTGCTCGAGAAAAGGCACGCCGATGGCGAAGCGGCTCTTGCCGGTACCGTCCAGGTTGATGGTGGCCTTGACCTGGGTTTCCAGGGTATTGCGCTCTACACATGCCGTACGTTCGGACATCGACAGCTCCGCTGATCGTGGGGCTAAAAAAGAGGCGCATTATAGGCTCAAACCCTCCAGCGGGGATACGCGCCCGCCGTTCGGCATGCGTCCCGGAAGCTGACACTATTTGCCGGTGCGTTGCGCATCGAACTCAATCCAGACTCTGCCCAACGGGCGCCCGAAAGCTTGGCGAACTGGGACGCCAATCGAGTCGGGGTGTCGTGCGCTTGCAAACAGGCACGGTTATGCTTGTCGGCACCCATGAAGAGCACTAGGTCAGCATGCCTGTATTCGTCGAAACGCTCACCGAGCCCAGCCAGCAGGATCGCATCGATCTGGCGAAGATTTTCGCTGATGCCCCTGCTTGGCTCCTGGCGCCCTATGCCGATGCCGCAGCGCTGATCGAGGCGGCATTGGCCAATGGCAACCTGATTGCCGGTCGCTTCAACGATCGCCTGCTCGGCGCGGCCCTGCTGCAACGCGGCGAGCAGCATTGGCGCCTGTCGCACCTGTGCGTACGCAAGATCACACGCCGTCGTGGTGTAGGCAAACGCATCCTTGAGGAAAGCCAGCGCCTGGCAGGCGAAGCCGGCAAGATGCTGCATCTGGCAGCGCCGCCGGAACAGCTCGAAGCCCAGGCACTGGCGGCGCGGATGCACTTGCCGCTGGATCCGCTGTAGCGCTATCCGATCATCGGCGCAGCCGCGCCTGCCGGAGTTTGAAAACGCATCGGCCACTGCGCAGGAACCACAGCCACAGGCGCCACTCAAACGGCAGCTGCCACGTAAGCCATGGCTCGCGGCGCTATACTCGCTGCTTTTGAACGCCAAACACAAAGGACCTGTCCATGAAAGCGCTCGGCAAGATCCTGGGCCTGGTAATTCTCGGATTGCTGCTGCTCCTCGTCGCATTGGGCTTCGCCCTGACGCATCTGTTCGACCCCAACGATTACAAAGACGAGATCCGCGAGCTCGCCCGCAACAAGGCCGGGCTTGAGCTGAACATCGCGGGCGATATCGGCTGGAGTCTGTTTCCCTGGCTCGGCCTGGAACTGCATGACACCACCCTGGCCAGCGCGCGCACGCCGCAGCAGCCCTTCGCCGACCTGCGCATGCTCGGCCTCTCGGTACGGGTCCTGCCACTGTTCAGCCGCGAAGTGCAAATGAGCGACATTACCCTCAACGGCCTCAACCTGACCCTAGCGCGCGACGAAAACGGCAAGGGCAACTGGGAAGGCGTAGGTCAGCCGGCCGCCAGCGACGAGCGGCCCGATGAGACACCGCCAGCGGAGCAGACCGAACCCCTTGCCGACGAGCAGGAACCGGACAGACCCAGCCGTCCGCTGCGCCTCGACATTGATAGCCTGACTGTCAGCGATGCGCGGGTGGCCTACCATGACGCGCGGAGCGGTCAGCAATTCAGCGCTGAAGGTATCGAGCTGACGACTGGTGCGATTCGCGAAGCTACATCGATTCCGGTCAAGCTCAACGCATTCTTCGGCAGCAACAAACCGGTGATGCGTGCACGTACCGAACTACAAGGGGCGCTGCGCTTCGATAACAAACTGCAGCGTTACCAGCTCGAAAATCTGCGCCTGAGCGGCGAGGCCTCCGGCGAGCCATTGCAAGGCAAGACTTTATCCTTCAGTGCTCAGGGACAGCTGCTGGTCGACCTCGCCGCCGATATCGCTGAGTGGACCAGCCTCAAGTTCACCGCCAACCAGTTGCGCGGTCTTGGCGAGCTGAAAGCACGTGACCTGCAGGATCAGCCGAAGATGGCCGGCACCCTGTCGATCGCCGAGCTCAACCTGCGCGCATTCCTCGACGGCCTCGGCCAGCAGCTCCCGGCAATGGCCGACACTACTGCCTTGAGCAAAGCCGAACTGGTCACCCGTCTGGCCGGCACCTCGACCAGCCTGACGTTCGAAGAGCTCAACCTGAAGCTGGACGACAGCACCTTCACCGGCCAGGTCGGCATCAGCGATTTCGCCAAGCAGGCACTGCGGGTCAATCTCAAGGGCGATCGACTCAACCTCGACCGTTATCTGCCGCCGCCAAGCGCGGACGACTCGGCCGGCGCCGCACGCCAGAGCGAGGTAGACGCCACCGAAGCAGCCGTAATTGGCACTGGCACCACACCTTTACCGGACAAGCCCACCCAGCAAGCCTGGAGCGAGGCCTCGGTACTGCCGATCGGCGCGCTGCGCAGCCTGGACACGCAAGTCAATCTGGACATCGACAGCCTCACGGCAATGAAACTGCCGCTCGACGGCTTTTCACTCAAGGCCCGCACCGCGGGCGGCCTGCTGGCGCTGGAAGAAATGCGCGGCGGTATCTACAACGGCCGGATGGAAGCCTCGGCCAGCCTCGATGTAAGGCCCGAGGTACCTCTGATCACCGCCCAGGCGCGCCTCGCTCGCGTGCCGGTCGAGCGCCTGCTCGAAAGCCAGGACGAAAAGGTGGTGATCAAGGGCCTGCTCAATCTGGACAGCGACATTCGCACCCAAGGCAATAGCCAGAAGGCCTGGATCGACAACCTCAACGGCAAGATCGGCTTCATCGTCGACAACGGCATCCTCGTCGATGCCAACCTCGAACAACAGCTCTGCCGCGCCATCGCCACGCTCAACCGCAAGCCGCTTACCAGCGAGCCGCGCAGCAAAGACACCCCTTTCCGCGAGCTGAAGGGCAATCTCATCCTGCGCAACGGCGTGGCCAGCAACCCCGACCTCAAGGCGAGCATCCCCGGCCTGACCGTGAACGGTAATGGCGATGTCGACCTACGCGTACTGGGCATGGACTACCGCGTCGGCATCGTCATCGAGGGCGACAACGGTGCGATGCCCGACCCGGCCTGCGAAGTAAACGATCGTTATGTCGGTATCGAATGGCCGCTGCGCTGCCGAGGCCCGCTGGAACTGGGCGCCAAGGCATGCCGCTTCGACAAGGACGGCCTCGGCAAGATCGCCGCCAGGCTCGCCGGAGATAAACTCAACGAGACGATCGAAGAGAAGCTCGGCGACAAGGTCAGCCCAGAGTTGAAAGACGCATTGAAGGGCCTGTTCAACCGATGAATGCGGAACCAATGAATTCAGAGCAGTTCGGTGCAGCCGTTCTCGACTGGTACGACCGTCACGGCCGCAAGGATCTGCCCTGGCAGCAACGCATCACACCGTACCGGGTCTGGGTTTCGGAGATCATGCTGCAACAGACCCAGGTCAGCACCGTACTCGGCTATTTCGATCGTTTCATGGACGCCCTGCCCACGGTCGAAGCATTGGCCGGCGCCGCTGAAGACGAAGTGCTGCATCTTTGGACCGGACTCGGCTACTACAGCCGTGCACGCAACCTGCACAAGACAGCCAAACTGGTCGCCGCCGAGCATGGCGGTGAATTCCCGAAATGTGTGGATCAACTGGCCGAGTTGCCGGGCATCGGCCGCTCCACCGCCGGCGCGATCGCCAGCCTGAGCATGGGCTTGCGCGCCCCGATTCTCGACGGCAACGTCAAACGCGTACTCGCCCGCTATGTGGCCCAGGATGGCTATCCGGGCGAACCCAAAGTCGCCAGGCAGCTATGGGATGTCGCCGAACGCCTTACCCCTCGGGAACGGGTCAACCACTACACCCAGGCCATGATGGATCTGGGTGCGACGCTCTGCACGCGCAGCAAACCCAGCTGCCTGCTCTGTCCTCTGAAAGCCGGCTGTCGCGCCCATCTGCTCGGTCGCGAAACCGAATTTCCGATACCCAAACCCCGCAAGGCGCTGCCGCAGAAGCGCACCCTGATGCCGCTGCTGGCCAACCATGAGGGCGCCATCCTGCTTTATCGCCGTCCTTCGACCGGCCTCTGGGGCGGGCTCTGGAGCCTGCCGGAGCTGGACGATCTCGCCGCCCTCGACCCGCTCGCCGAACGTCACGCCCTGCAGGTGCAGGATCGTCGCGAGCTACCTGGCCTGAGCCATACCTTCAGCCATTTTCAACTGGCCATAGAGCCTTGGCTGATTCAGGTTCAGTCCAGGGCCGGTGCCGTGGTCGAGGCGGACTGGCTCTGGTATAACCTCGCCACCCCGCCGCGACTGGGGCTTCCCGCCCCGGTAAAGACGCTGCTCAAGCGCGCCGCCGCTGAATTGAACGCAGGAGAAATGTCATGACTCGCACCGTGAACTGCCGCAAATACAAAGAAGAACTCCCCGGCCTCGACCGCCCACCGTATCCGGGACCAAAGGGCGAGGACATCTACAACAACGTATCGAAGAAGGCCTGGGACGACTGGCAAAAGCACCAGACCATGCTGATCAACGAACGTCGCCTGAACATGATGAATACCGAGGATCGCAAGTTCCTGCAGGCCGAGATGGACAAATTCTTCTCCGGTGACGATTACGCCCAGGCCGAAGGTTACGTACCACCGAGCGAATAAGTCATCGTAGCCAAAGCGCACGGCGCTCTGTCATGCCTGCCTTCCCCCGAGACCTACCGGAAGCGGCTGATAAAGACCGAGCACAGCGCTAAACGCCCGTTCTGGATAAATATTTTCCCGGCCGCGCTTGACAGGCAAAAGCCAAATCCGTCTAATAGCGCCCCGTTGCCCAGGTAGCTCAGTCGGTAGAGCAGGGGATTGAAAATCCCCGTGTCGGCGGTTCGATTCCGTCCCTGGGCACCATCTATTAGTTTCAGGTGGTGCCAAAACCACCCGAAAGCCCACAAGAAGCCCGCCCCGTGCGGGTTTTTTGTTGCCTGCAATTCCCTACCCTTCCCTTGTAAGCCCAAACAATTGGGGGTATATCTGGTGGAACCCCAGTTCGGTCAAAAACGGTTCCCCCAGCATGGACGCAAACCTAGACAGCAAGGCGCTTGAAGCACTTAAGCCCAAAGCCAAACCCTATAAGGTAGGAGCCGGTAGCGGCCTGTTCCTGGAAGTCACTCCCAAGGGCTCCAGGTTGTGGCGGCTCAAGTACCGCTTCGGCGGGAAAGAAAAGAAAATCTCAATGGGTGCTTTTCCTGCCGTGTCTTTAGAGCAGGCACGCAAAGAGCGCGATGAAGCCAGAGCTAAGCTCCAGGCAGGTATTGACCCGAGCGCAGTGCGCAAAGCTGAGCGAGCTGAAAGCACCAAACAGCGGGCACGCGCGAAAGCCTTTCGTCTGGTCATGTCCCTTGAGCATGCCCTGACCATCGAGACACCTAACCAAATTCTCAGCCTGACGCCCGAGCAGACCGCCGCCGTGCGAGCCTTTCTGCTGGCCGTTGTATCGGAGGGAACCGGCAATGCCGCTAACTGATAGCGCCATTAAGACAGCCAAGCCCAAGGAAAAGGACTACAAGCTGAGCGATGCTCACGGCCTGTATTTGCTGGTCAAGCCGAACGGATCAAAACTGTGGCGACTGAAATTTCGAGTGAACGGCAAAGAGAAGGGGCTGGCATTCGGTACCTACCCAACCGTAAGCCTCGCTCAAGCGCGCCAGAAGCGCGAGGAGGCGCGCCAGTTGCTTTCCCTGGGGGTTGACCCTAGCGCAGAGAGAAAAGCCGCCAAACAAGCGCAGCGGGTTGATGGTGTGACATTCGAGACATTGGCGCGGGAGTGGTACAGCTACAACGCCCCTCGTTGGGCAGAAAGCACTGCCTACAAGACGAAGCTGTACCTGGACAATGACATGCTCCCCTATATCGGAGCGCGTCCTGTGAAATCCATCACCCGCCCCGAACTGGTGGATCTGGTACGCAAGGTCGAAGCGCGAGGGAAGCTCAATGCCGCAGGCAAGATTCGCCAATGGCTACACCAAATATTTCGCTATGGCCTGGCCAGTGGCGTTGTCGAAGCCAACCCGGCCACCGATCTGGACGTAGTAGCCGCACCGCCCAAAGCTACACGCCACCATCCGCACGTTGCCTTTGCCGAACTGTCCGAGCTGCTAGGCAAGATCGAGTCGACCACACTGAACACGCTTACCCGCTGCGCCATCCGCCTGCTGGTGCTTACTGCCGTTCGCCCTGGCGAGCTGCGCCAAGCGCCGTGGTCTGAGTTCGACCTGAACGGCGCTACCTGGACGATTCCAAAAGAGCGCATGAAAGCCCGCCGCCCGCATGTGGTGCCCTTGCCCCGCCAAGCCATTGCCATCCTGCGTCAGCTCAAGGACATCACCGGGGACTACCTTTTAGTGTTCGCCGGACAGCAAAACCCCGACCGCCCTATGAGCGAGAACACCATCAACAAGGCGCTGCGCCTGATGGGCTACGAAGGTCGCCAGACCGGCCACGGCTTCCGCCACTTGCTGAGCACCGAACTGAATGGACGTGGATATAACCGCGACTGGATCGAGCGCCAGCTAGCCCACGGCGACAACGACGAAATTCGCGACACCTACAACCACGCCACCTACTTGGAACAGCGCCGGGAAATGATGCAAGCCTGGGCCGATTCAATTGAGGCCCTTTGCGTTGGTGCAAACGTGGTGGCCATAAAGCGCCCTGCCTAGCTACCCATGCTTTCCCACACACTCCCGATAAGACGCAGGTATACTCAGCTGTCGCCGCTGAGTCACACAACGGCGACCATCTGAGCCACTATCGCTAACGGGGCGTCTGCCAGAGCGATCGAATATTTAGCCACGGATAGGCCATACACTGCCGGAGGGGCAAGTATGTTGGCACGTTTCGGACGCATTTCCCTGGATGCAATCCCTGCCGAATGGCAGGAAGTACATCCGATCAATCCCCGCCTTTTGGCCAGCGAGATTGCTGACGTTCTTCGCACTCTAGCTCCGCACGATCAACCGATCCTCGAGACTTACGTTTCTACAATCCTCAGCGCTACGCCCCCCGGTCAAGGCTTTGTCACGTATGGCGCCTTGGCTGACTTTTTTGGGAGCGCCAGCTTAGGGAGGCCTTCAGAAACAATTGACACCAGCCAAGGCCCTGTTTCTGCTGCCTCTGTGCTCATTTGGCGTCAGTGGCTCAGCGTTCTTGCGGCAGAGGCCACCAAACGTGTGGCTTTGGTAGTTGGCCTGGCTATACCAGCCAACGATGGCTCTAATCTCTCTGCTGTAATCAACGCCTCGCCTGTTATCAGCCATGCCGATCGGCCCCTACCTCCAAGGGGTAGTGAGCCTGGCTATCTGAAAATGCGCGAAGCCCAGCAGCGGCAAGAGGGTGAACGCAGGGCCACCGAACGATTGGATGCCGAGCAGGCTAGACGCCAACATGCGGAGCAAGAGACCGCCGGCCTGAGGGCTCAATGCGAAGTGTTGACTACACAGCTGCAGCGCTTCCTCAGCCATTCGGAGGATCAGCGCCGAGAGATGAATGAGCTGCAGCGCCAGCTTTCCATCGCCAAGGAAGAGCTGCGGCAGCACGCCGGAATCATCGCATTCATGGATCCCGATAATCCGCTTTCTCCAGAAATGGGCCGGCAAATAGTTGCGTTTTGGGATGAGGCGACAGAAAGCGGAACGAAAGACCCTGTATCTGGAACTGGGATCGGAGTGAAGACACAAGCCATGGCTTGGTGGAAAGCTCGCTTTGGAGAAGTGCCAGAAATCGTAGGAAGGCATCTTAGCTGGGCGCTAACCTGGCCTGACAGGAAGAAAGGTGGCATGGTCGCCAAGCGCTTGCTTGGGAAGGGGTGACACGTCTCAGGCCCGCGCGGCGTCCGGCCGCTGCGGGTATACCTAAGCATAACCACCCATGACCGGTCACCTCTTGATTGCAAACCCGTTATCTATTCAGCGCAGAGCGAGTTCCTGAACATTGCCGCCATCGTTACCCACATCGCCCAAGGAGGCACCAACGATGGCAATGCAAACCAACCCAGACCAAATATCCCGCCGCTTCATCAAGCTGGCGCAAGTGAAGGCATACACCAGCCTTTCCACGTCTGAAATCTACCGGCGCATTGCTGCCGGCACCTTCCCTAAACAAGTCGCACTCGGTCCTAAATCGGTCGCCTTTGTCGAATCGGAAATCTTGGATTGGTGCGATGCGCTCGCCGCACAGCGCGAGGTGGTGTGACATGAAAACCACCATTCGTCCCGAAGAACAAGCCACCCGCTCGGGCGACCAGCACATCACAGCCCCAACCTTGCTTGCCTCCGTCCTAAAGTACCTGCTTTTCGATGGTTCGCTGAACAAGTTCGAAGCTGCCCGCAAGCTGGGGGATTGGAGCTTGCATAGCACCATCTCCAATCTCGCTAATAACTACGGTGTACCCATCAAGCGCATCCCGGAGAAGCTGCCGCACACACGTCAGTCAGTCGTTCGGTACAGCATCACTGAAAGCGCGCGAAACCATGCTGGTCACGTACTGGCGAAGCTCAGTCGTCGCAAGAAAACAGCCGCATAACCGGACAGCTTTGCATTCGCCGGATCGGCAACTGCAAAGCCAGTAGATCTCGCCATACATCCCTGTTGAGGGTTTAAACCATGAATATTCAAAACAGCGCCCATGCGCTGAGGGGCTCGGCTGGCCTGGAGAAAGTCGAGCTAGCCTTCCGTGATGCTCTGCGAACCGCATTTGGGCCGCTTGATTGGCTGCCCGAGGCGGACGGCACTATTCATCGCTTCCACGTCCCAGGGGACCGTAGAGGCCACCGCAACGGCTGGTACGTCCTGCATTCAGCCAGCATCGCATCCGGCACGTTCGGAAGCTGGAAGGATGGCGGCACCTGGCACAGTTGGAGCGACCGCAAGCCCGCTGATCCGCTAGAGGCCGAGCTGATCCGTCAGCGCATCGAGCTGGCCAGGGTGCAACGCGAGGCAGACCAATCCCGCCGCCAGATTGCGACGACGATCCATGCCAGCAAGCTATGGAGCGAAGCGCGAGCGGCTGATGCCGATCACCCGTACCTGACCCACAAGCGCATACCACCGTACCGTCTGCGCCAGCATGGTGACGTATTGCTGGTGCCGCTGTATGCCGACGGCCACCTCTGCAACCTGCAACGCATCCTCCCCGACGGAACCAAGCGCTTCCTGGCTGGTGGCCGAGTGAAGGGCGCCTACTCACCTATCGGCACGCTGGAGCAAGGGCAAAAGCTTTACATCTGCGAGGGCTGGGCAACCGGCGCAACCATCCATACCGAAACGGACGCAGCCGTGGCCTGCGCAATGACGGCGGGCAACCTGTTAGATGTAGGGCGCCATCTCCAACGTCATTACCCTGACCACCCGTTGATTATCGCCGGAGACGACGACCGCAAGACGGAGGCCGCAGGCAAAGGAAACCCCGGCCGGGATGCGGCGAACAAAGCCGCTGCCGTGCTTGGCTGTAATCTGGTACTGCCTCCCTTTCCCGCCAATGCCCCGCTGAATCTTTCGGACTTCAATGACCTTGCCAGCTGGAGGAACGCGCGATGAATACCACCGCCGTTAACCCGCTGGTGCCTGAAGCTGAAGCGCCGGAAATAAAGCGCCCCTGTTATCGCGTCTACGACCACACCATCACCGTGGACGGCGAGGAACTGCGCCCTGGCGTCTGGCATCACGGCCGTAACTTGGACTTGAAGAGCGGCGAGTATGTGCCGTTCGATGAATGGATTTGCGGTCCATTGCATGTCGATGCGGTCACCCGTAACGAATGCCAGGATAGCGATTACGGTCGGCTGCTGCGCTTTCGCAATGCGGACCACCGTGAACTGACCT
>Ga0070754_10003190_pt1 | contig 11683 bp, 13 predicted proteins | sample VirMetDEL_Sep_01_FD_75181 | JGI IMG/M metagenome (GOLD analysis project Ga0070754, IMG submission 75181) | Aqueous microbial communities from the Delaware River and Bay under freshwater to marine salinity gradient to study organic matter... | ecosystem: Environmental > Aquatic > Marine >... | reverse complement strand
TTTTGTTATCAATACTTTTTAAACAAACGAGCAGTAGCAAGGCACTTGTTTGATGACAAATATATATCAGGGTTTACTGAATACTTTGGTGTATGGAACGATCAACAAATACCTGAAACATATTCACACTATAGCGATATAGTCATGGAAACTTTATTGCAAAAAGTTAAGCCTGTAATGGAAAAAAAATCAGGACTTAAACTAACTGAAACTTATTCATACGCTAGAATCTATAAAAAAGGTGACGAGCTAAAAAGACACAAAGACAGATACTCTTGCGAGATATCTACCACTATGAACTTAGGTGGAGATGACTGGTCAATCTTTTTAGAGCCATCAGGTGAAGAAGGCAAAGATGGCATAGAGGTTAAGCTAGAAGCAGGTGATATGTTGATGTATCGAGGATGCGATTTAGAGCATTGGAGAGAACCATTTAAAGGTAAAGATTGCGGACAAGTGTTTTTACATTATAATGACTCTAGTGGCAAAGATGCCAAAACCAACAAATATGATGGCAGACCCATGATTGGATTGCCTTCATATTTTAAAGGAGCTTAGTATGGACATATTAATACCGTTAGTAATGATTGCAGCAGTCTTTGGATTGTCTGTAAGAAAATTCAAGCCTGAACTTTGGAAAGAAGTTACAGCTAAGTTTAAGAAATAAAAAACCCCTCATAAAGAGGGGCTTATCAGAAGTGGCTGACTGTTAAAAGTCTGCTTTCTCAAACAGCTCATCAATCATGATGAACTGACCCGCAAAGTCACCGACCTTGGCTCTCTTGTCAATGCGAGTGGCATCTTCAATCACCTTGTAAATCTTCTTGGAATATTCCCAGTCAGGATTTAAGGTATCAATCCGAGCTTGGTCAAGCATGACTGCAACTGGCGTAACACTGGTGCCACCCCCGTCATCGTCTAAGACCAAAATAACAGCCGCCTCACCATTATCAAACTTACCCGCCATCAACCGAAGCTGATCAGGGTTATGCTTGATCATGGTCATCTTCTCATAACACTTTTGTAGTGTGCTTTTCATAACGATTCTCCATAAACAGATAAAGGTTATTCTTTATCTATTAACAGATAGTAACACTTTTAAGTATTCATGTCAACACTTATATAAAAATAATTAACATTAGTCATTTGAAAGGCTTAGTAGAAAATATGAAATGTGATATATTTTTTACATGATTTACGGGCAAAAAAAATACGACACATTAATTGCTTGGTCTACTATTGGCTTTTTGGTAACCCTTGTAGTTGGACTTTCAATAAATGTTAATGCACAATCTTCTCAACAGTCTGGCACAGCTTGTGTTAATGGCTCTCAGTATTGTGAAAACAATAGTTTAGATACGGTCAATACTACGACTACAACAAATACAAACACCAACAACAACACGAACCAGAACACCAACACGAACACCAACGTATCGACTAACACAAACAATTCGACCAATACAAATAATTCGACCAACACGAACCAGAACACCAATGTTTCTACTAATTCGAACACCAATAACTCGACATCGAACAACATTAATTCGAACAACAACGTAAACACCTCGACTTCAACCTCTAACTCTACAGTCAACTCTACGGTCAATCAAAATGTCACCAACGCAAGCACTTCGAATAATACTAACGTCAACACTTCGAATAATACAAATGTCAATACTTCAACGTCAGATTCAAATGTTACAACTGATAACAAAAATGTTAATGAAAATAATTCAAAATCTGATAACACAAATAGAAATATCAACGAATCAAATTCGACCCAAACTATTAACCAAAATGTAAGGAGCAAGGCTCCGCCAGCCAGTGCCATTGCCCCATCTATCATGTCCTATTCACAGGACTTATGTACCGTTGGTCGCTCAGGAGCATTCCAAGGACAAGTCTTTGGCTTTTCAACAGGAGCAACAGTTACAGACCAAAACTGCGAAAGGCTTAAACTTTCTAAATACCTCTACGACACCGGGATGAAAGTAGCTAGCGTAAGTATTCTATGTCAAGACAAAAGAGTTTTTAAGGCAATGGAAATGGCAGGTACACCTTGTCCGTATAAAGGCAAGATTGGCAAAGAAGCCACAAAAGCATGGTTAGAGAACTCATCTAAAAGACCAGATGTTGACGAGCAAGAAAAGTTATTCATAAAAAAATGTACACATGATTCCAACCCCAAAAGAGAAAAAATAAACAAAGATGTTGTTGGTGCTGTTAAAGTTATATATACAAGAAAAACCAAAACCACTAAACAATGTCGAAAAGAATTCTATGCTACGCAGTAGCTAGTCTGCTATCATTAAGTGTATATGGACAATACACTTATGAATCAGGTCAAGACTTATACCACCTACAAACTAACGCTAATAACTTTGAGGGCGAGTTAGCATACGAGGTAGCAGATGATGGTATTTCTCCCACAATTGATCTTTCTTTTAATTTTACTTTTTATGGCTCTACATTTAGCCAAGCAAGGATGGCAACAAATGGGTGTCTGCATTTTGGCTCTAGTGGCAGCTATTGTAGCGACTACACTCCTGATCCTATTAATGGGCAACACACCTACACCATATATCCATTCTGGACTGACCTTATAAGAGACAACGATTCTCGCATGAAGTCTTGGGGTGACTCAAGCAAGATGATCTTTGGGTGGTACGATATGCGTGAGTATAATCGTGCATCAGACAACAGCTTTGAAATAATTCTTTGGAACAACAGCTCGTTTGATATTCGTTATGGTGCATTAGACATTATTAACCACGATGTATTAATAGGTGAAGTAGGCTCTAAAAAAGAAGATTCATACACCTATTACTATCACGATGAGTGTAATACTGGCACAACCAACAGCTCTAGTTGCTATAACTACGATTGGAACAACTCTGACAAAAATACTAACCTAGAAAATGGCGGTTCTTTATATGGATCAGGCAGTGGCAATGGTGTTGATTGTAGCAATGCACTAAATGATCCTAGTTGCTCTGGATACGCTGATGCCTACCAGACTCAACAATGTAATATCACTCAGCTTTATAATGAATCATGTCCTTTATATTGGGAAGCGTATGACGATGAACAGTGCGATCAAGACCCACAGTATGCTCCTTTTTGCCAAGGTTATAGACAGGAAGAGTCTGTAGCTTTCTTTGATGATGAGCAAGTTGATTATGGTTATGAAGAAGAAGAGCAGTTTGGCTACGAGCAAGAACCGATGTTTGAAGAGTTTGTGTTTGAAGAACAACGCTTTGAAGAGCAAGAGTTTATGTTTGAAGAAGAGATAATATTTGAACAAATGTTTGCACAAGAGGAATACCAAGAACCTTTTGAGCCAATGCATGATACACCCATGCATGAAGAGGAAGCATTTTTACCCATGGAAGATTTGTTAATTGACGAGTTTATCTTTCAAGAAACCTTTCTTGTAGAAGACTTTCGTGAGCCTGAAACATTTATTGAGCTTGAGACTATAGATCAACTAGAAGAATGGTTCGAAGAAGAAACAAGGCGAGAAGAAGAAATTGCAATATTAGAAGAACCCGAAGAAGAGTTTTTAGAAGAAATATTTGAAGAAGAAGTGGTTGAAGAAATATTTGAAGCCATAGAAGAACGCATGGCTGAAGCTGAAATAGAAGAAGAAAGAATTGAAAGAGAAGAAGTTACAGAAGAGTTTCAAGAAGTCTTCGAAGAAGAGTTTGAGGTTGCGGAAAGAGAAAATGTTAAAGGTGAAAGCTCAATTAGCAGAGAGATAGCACTTAAAATTGTTTCTGCAACAATCACAACAGCCAAAAACAGTATCAGTGGCACTGACTCAGGCAACTCAGTTCACGCAACTGGTGGTGGTAATGTCTCAGGCAACTCTGCTAACTCATCGTCTAACTCTGGAATTAGCGTTTCAAACTCTCCAAGCATGTCGGACCAGTTTGCGTCTTCTACAGCACAAACAAACCAAGTGTTAGATATGAGCAACTCTTCTGTCTCAGATTCAAGTTTTAGCTCAGACACAATTGACGCAGATGCCTCTGGCGTTGAAGTGGTGGTTGCAGATTTAAACACAGAAACAACCCAAGATCAGATGGATACATCAATTGTGCAAGCTTCTACTGACTCAGAGTCTGAAACCACGGTTGAAAGCATTATTGCTCAGAACCTTCAAGATGCACAAGAACAAGTAACAGCTCAACAAGAAGAAACTGGAGAGTACGGCTCAGAGAACGCAATCATTGCTGTCATGGGCTTTGTTCCAGAGTTTAACAACTATAGGCTTGTCAACATACCACAAAAAGAATCTTGGTATATGCCCAAAAACATTTATACTAACAATACATTGTCGGATAACACTGAAGCATTTTACGGTTTAGCGGGACAAAGCATCAGAACATTGACCGACTTAAAAAATTTACAGCCAAATCTATAGGAGCAAAAAATGAATTGGTTTGAAAACAAAACAACTCAATTGATAGCCCTTGCTGGCATAGTCACAACCCTAGCAGGCTTTGGCTACACTGGTGCTACCTACGTTAACAGAATAGATAACTTAGAAGCCCAGATTGGTGGCATCGGTGATACTGAGCAAGCTCAAAAGGTTATTGAAGAACGATTTGCGACAATAGAGACATCTGTGCAATACTTGGAAAAACAAATAAACGATATTGATGTTCCAGATGTTACTGAAATAAAAACAGACATTGCGACCATCAAAGCTGATATACAAAGCTTAGATAAAGCTATAAATAAGCTAGATAATAAAAACCCATTGGCAGGTTAATATGAAATTTAATTTAATTAAAAATGTTGTAGGTGCTTTAGCCCCTACGCTTGGTTCAGCGTTAGGTGGACCATTAGGCGGACAAGCAGCATCTGTTATAGCAGGTGTGCTTGGTTGCAAACCTGAACCTAAAGCTATCAATCAAGCCATACAATCAGCCACACCAGAACAAATGCTTGAACTTAAAAAAGCAGAACAAAACTTTGAAGTGCAAATGAAAGAACTAGAAGTAGATATCTTTGCATTAGAAACAGCAGACAAACAAGATGCCAGAGGCAAGTTTAGCAAAGACTGGACTGCTCGTATTATGGGTATTGCTGTTGTTGGTGGTTTTATGGGTTATATATTTTTAGTTACTTTACAGCCACCAGAACAAAACAGCGAAGCATTAATTAATTTAGTGCTTGGTTATTTAGGTGGTTTAGCATCGGCAGTAATATCATTTTACTTTGGTGCTTCTAATACAGGAAACAGTGATGGTAGCTAAACCCACAGTGCAATCAGTTTCTTCTCAGTTAAATTCTCACGAGGCAAAATGCGAAGAAAGATGGAAGACCATATTCAAAGAAACAGCAGAAATAAAACAAGAAATGAACGATCTAAATGGAACGCTAAAGATGGCTTTGTTTGGCTCTTTCGGCTTTATGGCTACCTTGCTAACCGCATTTATTCTAGGCGTATTCAACGGATAATGCATATTTCAGAAGAAGGTCTATGCCTTATTAAAAAATTTGAAGGTTGTGAGATGCGGGCATACACATGTGCTGCTGGAGTTCCCACAATTGCTTATGGCAGAACAAAAGATGTCAAAATGGGCGACACTTGTACAAAAGAGCAAGCCGAAGAATGGCTTAAAGAAGAAATTAAAGAATACGAAAACCATGTAGAGGATGCTGTAATAGTACCTTTAAATCAAAATCAATTTGATGCTTTGGTTTCATGGACTTACAACTTGGGTCCAACCAATCTAAATAATTCAACCATGTTAAAAGTTTTAAACCAAGCTGATTATGAGAACGTGCCAGCTCAAATAAAAAGATGGAACAAAGCGGGCGGAAAAGTGCTTGAGGGTTTAACTCGTAGGCGAAATGCCGAATCTCTTCTCTTTGAAGGTAAGGAGTGGGGTAAAATTTAGGAGTCAGTTTGCCACATGCCACTACACGCATAGCGTTAGCAGGTGAATATTTGGCAGCATCATACTTGCTGAGATTTTGCGACTCTGTTATTTTAGCTCCACAAGCTCACAGAAGTGACTTAATACTAGACCATCAGGGCGAACTTTACAGAGTACAAGTCAAAACAACCAATTCAACTTACCTTAGAAGAAATAAAAATTTCTACCGATGGGAGTTGCGTGCAGGAAGAAGAACTGCAAAAAAAACAAGGCAAGATTCACAGGAAAGATATGGCGATGGACAAATAGATTTATTTTGTTTTGTAGCTTTGTCTATTGATAAGGTTATATTTATGCCATTTAATAGCAAAAAAAACTTAACAGAGTTTGCTAAAACAGAAGATAACTTGAAAGCAATTGACACAGAAACCTCTTTGCAAGACTGTCTAAACTATATAAATAAAACCCCAAAATTAAATCCTTTGGATTTGGAGTAAAATAAGTTAGAATCAACACTTAACAAAAGAGGGAGCCTATGAAATCAACCAAACGAAATACCTTTACTTTAGACACAGCATTAATAAAGCTTCAGACGATCTTAGAGGAAAGGGATGACGATTATGGTAGCTCCAATGATTTTTTTGATGACTTGGCAGATATGTGTAATGTTATTTTAGGCAACAAACTATCAGAAAAACTTAACGGCAGTGATGCCGCAAATATCATGCTTTGCATGAAACTAATTAGAATTTCGCAAAATCCAAGCCATGAAGACAGCTGGATTGACACAGCAGGTTATGCCGTATTAGGACTATTAAAACAAGAAGAACTGTGTGAAAATGAAGATTGACATGTTTCTTGTGGGTATCTATATATATCTCCTCTCTCTCATAAACTCATGTCTCGGGAAGCTGGTGATTCTCCCCCCTATTGAAATTGTCCAGCTTCCCACCTGATATGCTAGATTTAGACAAAATAAAATCATTCGATATTTTATCCAAAGATGAGCAGATAGAAGCTTTAACACTTATTGAAAAGTGGAAAAATATCAAAGGCAATGAAAAATGCAGACATGATTTTTTAGAATTTGTTCAAGCAATGTGGCAAGGTTTTATCATGGGTAGGCATCATAAAATCCTTGCCGAAAAGTTTAACCGCATAGCACAAGGCAAACTCAAAAGATTAATTGTTTGCTTACCACCAAGACACTCTAAATCAGAATTTGCATCTACATTCTTTCCTGCATGGATGATGGGTTTAAACCCATCTCTTAAGATTATTCAAGCCACTCACACCGCAGAACTAGCAGTACGATTTGGTCGAAGAGTTAGAAATATTATTGACTCGGAAGACTATCAATCGGTCTTTCCGAACATTAGCCTGTCGGGTGACAACAAGTCAGCAGGAAGATGGACAACCAATGATGGCGGTGAAGCTTTCTATTCAGGTGTTGGTGGTGCCATCACTGGTCGTGGTGCAGATTTATTAATTATTGATGACCCTCACTCAGAGCAAGATGCCATGTCTCCAACTGCCATGGACGGTGCTTGGGAATGGTACACATCAGGTCCACGGCAAAGGTTACAACCGGGCGGTACTATCATTTTGGTCATGACCCGTTGGTCAACCAAAGACTTGGCTGGTAGATTGTTAAAAAGACAAAACGAAGAACACGCAGATCAGTGGGAGCTGGTAGAGTTTCCAGCCATCATGCCTGACTCTGACGAACCTTTGTGGGGAGAGTTTTGGAAGAAAGAAGAGTTACTTGGTGTTAAAGCGTCACTGCCAATATCCAAGTGGAATGCTCAGTGGATGCAGAATCCAACCGCAGAAAGTGGGTCGATCATTAAAAGAGAGTGGTGGCAAACTTGGGAGAAAGACGATATACCTGAATGCGAATGTGTCATACAAAGCTACGATACTGCATTTAGTGCAAAAGAAACTGCTGACTATTCGGCTATAACGACATGGGGCATATTTAATCCCGATGAGGGCGATGAATCAGCCATCATACTTTTGGACGCAACAAGACACAGAGTGGACTTTCCAGAGCTTAAAAGCATAGCTTTAGAAGAATATAAATACTGGGAGCCAGACATTGTTTTAATTGAGGCAAAAGCCAGTGGCACGCCTTTAACACAAGAGTTAAGAAAAATAGGCATACCTGTGCAATCTTACTCTCCAAGCAGAGGGCAAGACAAAATAGCCAGAATGAACTCAGTTTCACCGATGTTTGAGAGTGGCATGGTGTGGGCAACAGAAGATTCTTTTGCAGAAGAAGTAATAGAAGAAATGGCTTCTTTCCCGTACGGAGAAAACGATGACTTTGCGGATTCCGCAACCATGGCTCTAATGAGAATTAGGCAAGGTGGTCTAATAGAGCTAGGCACAGACTATCAAGATGAGGTATCATTTGACAGAAGGAAACTAAGTTATTATTGATGAAAATATTTGTTACAACTTTTTACCATGACGGTCAGTCTTTTGATGGACCAAAGATACACGCAGAAAACTTAGAAACTGCTGAGTTAATCGCTGAGGTAGATGGATACATTATTGAAGGCGAATTAACAGACTTGGTTCAAACCAAACAAGATAAAAGAGTATTACATTAATGATTGAAAATAAAGGCGATAACAGCCGTTTCTCAAAAAACAAAACCTTCTTGCAATCGTATCACAATGACGTGGTCGGCTCTGGTCGACAGGGTTTAGAAGTTTCTCCCAGAGGTGGAGAAACAGTAACAATGAAAATTATGGGGTTAAATATTAACGGCAAAGAATATTTATTGCCAAGCTATAATCCAGAAACAAAGCAGATTATGTCTCCTCAAGAAATGGTAGAGAAATTTAAACCAGTAATTGAATCAGGCATAATAGAAGGATACAAAAGTCCTGATGAGGCTGAATTGGATCGTAAAATCATGTATCCTACTATTGTTGGTAACTTACCATCAGTGGCAAATAATATTAAAAAATTATCACAATCATTAATGGCAAACAGAAAATAATATGGCAATAGAAAGAAGATTAGGCACAGAAGAAAACCCAGACATCATTGATCAAGGTAAGTCAATTGAGATAGAAGCTGAGGCTCCTAGCTTTGAAGATCAGCTCATGGAGTCTTTAGAAGTAACCATTAAAGATGATGAAATCATTATTGATGAAGCACAGGTAGAAGAGGAAGAACAAGTTCCATTTGAGGCTAACTTGGCTGAATACCTTGACGATTATGTTTTAGGTTCTATTTCTAAAAAATTAATTAGTGATGTAGACAGCGACAAGGAGTCCAGAAAAGAATGGATGAAGACCTATACAGACGGTCTTAAATATCTTGGCATGAGATTTGACGAACAAAGAAGCCAACCATTTGAAGGCTCAAGTGGCGTTATTCACCCTATATTAGCCGAATCTGTTACTCAGTTCCAAGCTCAAGCCTACAAAGAACTTCTCCCAGCACAAGGACCAGTCAAGACACAAATTATTGGTCAAAGAAATGCTAACACAGAGATGCAGGCTGAAAGAGTTTCTGAGTTTATGAATTACTACATCATGAACGAGATGCCAGAATACGATCCTGAATTAGATCAATTGTTGTTCTATCTACCGTTATCAGGAAGTGCATTTAAAAAAGTTTATTACGATGCGTCTAAAAGAAGACCTGTATCCAAGTTTATTCCTGCCGAAGATTTGTTGGTGCCTTATGAGGCTACCGATCTTCTAAGTGCAGAAAGAGTAACGCATATAGTTTCTATGAGTAGCAATGAGGTAAGAAAATTACAGCTTTCTGGATTCTACATGGACACTGAACTAACAGGAAACGATGTAGAAATTAGAGATACAGTATCAGAAGAAATTGACAAAATACAAGGCATAGAGCCAGAATACAGCAACGATGAGCAAAGAAAATTGTATGAAATTCATACAGTTGAAGACATTGAAGGATTTGAAGACTTAGACGAGAATGGCGAACCAACTGGATTAAAACTTCCATACATCATCACTATAGACGAATCATCTCAAACTGTTTTATCCATTAGAAGGAATTACGAACCAGAAGACCCCATCAGAAACAAAATTAATTATTTTGTTCAGTATAAGTTCTTACCGGGTCTTGGCTTCTACGGCTTAGGGTTATCACACATGATTGGCGGTCTATCAAAAGCCACCACATCTATTTTGAGACAATTGATTGATGCAGGAACATTGTCTAATCTGCCAGCAGGGTTTAAAGCTCGTGGCATAAGAATTAGAGATGAAGCATCTCCATTACAGCCGGGTGAGTTTAGAGATGTTGATGCACCGGGTGGAGCTTTAAGAGATTCTCTCATGCCACTGCCATACAAAGAACCAAGTTCTGTTTTATTTAGTCTGTTAGGACTATTGGTTCAAAGCGGTCAAAGATTTGCTTCTATAGCAGATATGAATGTTGGTGACTCAAACGCAGCTATGCCAGTTGGAACAACAGTAGCCTTATTAGAAAAAGGAACAAAAGTTATGAGTGCGATTCATAAAAGATTGCACTATTCACAAAAAAGCGAATTCAAAATATTAGCCAGAGTCTTTGGTGAATTCTTACCGCCTGTATATCCTTACGAAACAGGAAGTGGATCAAGAGAAATTAAGTTAGAGGATTTTGATAGAAAGGTAGATATTATTCCTGTATCAGACCCTAACATTTTCTCCATGAGTCAGCGTGTTGTTTTAGCTCAAGAGTTACTGGCGATGGTTCAATCAAATCCAGAGATTCATGGTCCACAAGGATTGTACGAAGCTTACTATAGAATGTACGCAGCTTTGGGCGTAGATAACATCGAATCTTTGTTAATGCCACCACAAGACACAACGCCTAAGCCAGTAGATGCAGGCATAGAAAACAGTGGCTTATTGCAAGGAATTCCTGCCAATGCTTTTGAACAACAGAACCATGAAGCACACATAGAGGCTCATAAAACCTTGTTTTTAACACAAGGCGTACAAATGAATCCTCAGCTACAATCAATAATCATTGCTCATGTCATGCAACATTTACAGTTCTTGGCTAATCAAATGGCAGAAGAACAAATGCCACCAGAAGCAAAACAACAGATTGAGCAGATGATGCAACAAGCACAACAAATGGATGTACCATCACAACAAATGGTTCAGCAACAAGTGCAGTCAATGATTGAGGGCATTAGCTCTCCAATATTGGCACAGCTATCAAGTCAATTCTTATCTTCAATTCAACCTCCAGCACAACAAGACCCACTGGTTGCTATCAGGCAACAAGAGCTTGGATTGCGTGACAAAGAGATTGAAATGAAAAACCAACAGTTCTCTTCTAAAGAGCAACAGGATGCAATGGAAAAATCTGCTGAACTGCAATTACAAAAACAAAAAGCAGATCAACAAGCAATGAATGCATCAGACAAAAATGACATTGCAAAAGACAGACTCAAGCAACAAGCTGAGTTAAAACTAATTGACCTACAAGCGAGGATGAATAAATGACAAGTTCAATCAACAGAAAAATACAAGAACAAATAAAAGAAAAAAAAGCTCTTGAGAAACAAAAAACAGCAAATGCTGAGGCATTAATTAGCAACGTAGAAATACTTGAGCCAGAGCAAATGGCTGAAGTTGAAGTGGTTGCTGAGAAAGTGGTTAAAGAAAAACCAAAGCCTAAAGCTAAAGCCAAACCAGTTGCAAAGAAAAAGAAAGTTGCAAAAAAGAAAAAATAAGTGGGTAGAGACTACAAACAAGAATACAAAAACTATCACAGCTCTCCAAAACAAAAAGCTAGGAGAG
>Ga0070754_10003188_pt1 | contig 11684 bp, 8 predicted proteins | sample VirMetDEL_Sep_01_FD_75181 | JGI IMG/M metagenome (GOLD analysis project Ga0070754, IMG submission 75181) | Aqueous microbial communities from the Delaware River and Bay under freshwater to marine salinity gradient to study organic matter... | ecosystem: Environmental > Aquatic > Marine > Coastal... | reverse complement strand
CATACGGCGCATAGCGTGGCATCTCCGCGACCATTCGCTCGCGTAGCGGCAGCGGATGCGTTTTTGCCCAGGCGGCGCGGGCCTCGATTTTCATCTTCGCCATGTCCACGCCAGTCGGGCATTCGCGCTTGCAACCCTTGCAGGACACACATAGGTCGAGCGCGGCCTTGACGTCCTCGCTGGCCAGCCCATCGGGACCCAGCTGGCCGGATAACGCCAGACGGAGCGTGTTGGCGCGACCACGGGTCAGGTGTTGCTCGTTGTGTGTCGCTCGGTAGCTTGGGCACATGGTGCCGGCGTCGAATTTGCGACAATGGCCGTTGTTGTTGCACATCTCCACGGCGCCGATCAGCCCCCCGGTCGGATCGGCGCCACTGCCGGGCGCGCTCTGCTTGCCGGTAAGTGGATCGCGCAGCACGTTCCATTCCGACCAGTCGAGCACCGGCATCACCGGGATCGGCTGATAGGTCTTGGGAAAGCGGAAATAGCTGTGGTCATCCATGCGCGGGGTATCGACGATCTTGCCCGGATTGAGCAGGTTATCCGGATCGAACAGCTGCTTGATCTCCTTGAACGCGGCATTGAGTTGCGGGCCGAATTGCCAGGCCACCCATTCTCCACGGCACAGGCCATCCCCGTGCTCACCGGAAAAGGCCCCCTTGTAAGCCCGCACCAGCGCGGACGCTTCTTCGGCGATGGCGCGCATCTTTTGCGCGCCATCGCGGCGCATGTCGAGGATCGGCCGTACATGCAGGGTGCCGACGCTGGCGTGGGCATACCAAGTGCCTTCGGTGCCGTGCTTGTGAAATACCTCGGTGAGCTTGGCGGTGTATTCGGCCAGGTGCTCCAGCGGCACCGCGCAATCTTCGATGAAGGACACCGGTTTGCCGTCGCCCTTCATGCTCATCATGATGTTCAGACCGGCCTTGCGTACGTTCCACAGGGCCGTCTGCTCCGCCGCCTCGGTCATCCTGACCACACTGCCGGGTAATCCGAGGTCGGCCATCAGCTCGCTCAGTCTGCCGAGCTGCTCATGCAGACCCGCGATGTCCTCGCCCGCGAATTCGACCAGCAGCAATGCCTCGGGCTGGCCGATCAGCGCCTTCTCGATCACCGGCCTGAAGGATGGGTTTTCCATCGACAAATCAATCATCGTGCGATCGACTAGTTCGACCGCCGTCGGGTCGAGCTTCACGATGTGCTGGGTCAGGTCCATCGCCTGGTAGAAGGTCGGGAAGTTCACCACCGCCAGCACTTTTTGCCGAGGCAGCGGTGCCAGCTTGAGCTTGATTCGACGGGTGACCGCGAGCGTACCCTCCGAACCGATCAGCAGATGGGCCAGGTTGACCTGGCCAGCCGCGTCGTAGGGGAGCGGATTCTGGCAGTCGAACAGATCGAGGTTGTAACCGCCCACGCGGCGCAGCACCTTTGGATAATGCTCGCGGATATTGGCATGCTCGCGCTCGGCGATACGCTGCACCTCATGGGCGATCTGCCGTACCCGATGCCCCTGGGCCAGCTCGTGGAGCAGACCGAAGCGAGCCTCGCTACCGTCCGCCAGCAACGCATCGATGCCCAAGACGTTGTGCACCATGTTGCCGTAGCGGATCGAGCGCGAGCCGCAGGAGTTGTTGCCCGCCATGCCGCCCAGGGTGCACTGGGCTGAAGTCGATACATCTACCGGGAACCACAACCCATGCGGCTTGAGCCAGCGGTTCAGCTCATCGAGCACCACCCCCGGCTCGACCACCACGGTCAGGTTTTCTGCGTCGAATTCGACGATCTGGTTCAGCCAGCGGCTGGTGTCGACCACCAGCGCATCGCCAACCGTTTGCCCGCACTGACTGGTGCCGCCACCGCGCGCCAGCAACGGGACCTTGGCATCCCGGGCGATATCCAGTGCCACTTGCAAGTCATGCTGATGGCGCGGAATCACCACGCCGACCGGCGTGATCTGGTAGATCGAAGCATCCGTCGCATAGCGGCCACGTGACGCCCGATCGAACAGCACCTCGCCGGCGATTTCGCGCTGCAACCGCGCCGCCAGCGCCGAAGCACGCTCTGACGACACTTTGCTGGCCGTTATTTTGGGTTCGGTAAACGAAGTCATCAGGACCTCCCATGTCAGCCATCAAAGGGGAATGTCAGCGCGCGTCGTCCAGCGGGTTCGCTGCGAAATAGTCCAGCGCGGCGAGTACACCGCTGCCCTTGAGCGACACGCCGGACATCTTCAGGCCGGCCTCGCAACCGCCGAGGGTGGCGATCAGGGTGAGATCGTTGCAATCACCGAGATGGCCGATGCGGAACATCTTGCCCTTCGCCTTGCCCAGCCCGGTGCCCAGCGAAAGGTCGAAGCGGCGGTAGATCAGGCTGCGAACCTCGTCGGCATCCACGCCTTCGGGCATCACCACACCGGTCAGCACCGGCGAGTAAACGCTCGGCTCCTGGCACTGCACCTCCAGGCCCCAGGCTTTGACGGCTGCGCGCACCCCGGCGGCCCAACGCTGATGGCGTGCAAAAACATGGTCGAGCCCCTCTTCCAACAGCATGTCGAGCGCCTCGTTCAGCCCGTACAGCAGGTTGGTGTTGGGGGTGTACGGCCAGTAGCCGCTGCGGTTGAGTTCAAGAATCTCATCCCAGGCCCAGAAGCTCTTCGGCAGCTGCGCGCTGCGGCTGGCCTCGATCGCCTTCTCCGATACCGCATTGAAGCTGATGCCCGGCGGCAGCATCAGCCCCTTCTGCGAACCGGAGATGGTGACGTCCACGCCCCAGGCATCGTGCTGGTAATCGGCGCAGGCCAGGCCGGAAATGGTGTCCACCATCAGCAGCGCTGGGTGCTTGGCCGCATCGATGGCACGACGCACCGACGCAATGTCACTGGTCACGCCGGTGGACGTTTCGTTGTGCACCACGCAGACAGCTTTGATGATGTGGCTGCTGTCCTCCTTCAGGCGCCGCTCGATCATGTCGGCCTGCACACCACGACGCCAACCTTCGTAACCCGGCAGCCCGATGAATTCAGGCTCGAGCCCCAGGCGTCGGGCCATCTTTTCCCACAGGGTGGAAAAATGCCCGGTTTCGAACATCAGTACCCGATCGCCCGCTGACAGCGTATTCATCAGGGCCGCTTCCCACGCCCCGGTACCGGACGCCGGATAGATCACCACCGGTTGCTGCGTCTTGAACACGCGACGGATTTTGCCCAGCAGTTCGCGGCCCAACGCACCGAACTCGGGGCCACGATGATCGATGGTGGGCAAGCTCATGGCACGCAGAATCCGGTCCGGAACAGGCGAAGGACCTGGGATTTGCAGGAAATGACGTCCGGACGGGTGAAAGTTGAGTTTCAACATGGCGGTTCTCCAAATCTTGTTCTTGTATTTTGAGTTTTGAATTCACAACAAATTAAAGCTCAGACGTCTTTCAGCGGATGCAACCCTCGCTTCGCAGACTGCCGATGTCCTCATCGCTCATGCCAATCCCGTGCAGAACCTCGTCGGTGTGCTCGGCGAACAACGGAGCTGGTCGACGGATCTCCAGGGGCGTTCGGGAAAACTTGGTGGGAAAGCCGATCGTTTTCATCTCGCCGATCACCGGGTGGTTGACTTGCTGGACCATGCCGCGTGCCAGGTAGTGTTCGTCGTGCATGGCCTGGGCGAAATCGTTGATCGGCCCTGCCGGCACCCCGGCCGTGTCACACAGGTCGAGCCAGTGCTTCATGGGCTGCTGGGACAGAATTCCTTCGAGAAGGTCTTCGAGCACCTCGACATTGCGGGCTCGGTCGCTATTGGTGACGAAACGCTCGTCGCCGAGCAAATCCTCGCGCGCGATCACGTCGCGGCAGAGGCGCTCCCAGGTTCGCTGATTGGCGCAGCCGAGCATCAAGTAGCCGTCCTGAGTTCTGACGGCCTGATACGGCGCCGAAATGCGGTGACGCGATCCGGTAGGCTGCGGCACGGTACCGTTGGCGAAATACGCCGCTGCCTCCCAGGCGAACCAAGGCAGCCCGCACTCGGTGATGGCAATGTCGATGTGCTGCCCTTCCCCGGTGTTCTGCTTGTGGATATAGGCGGCGAGAATCGAATAGATCGCGGTAAGGCCAGCCCCGATATCGTAAACCGCTATGCCGGTCTTCAACGGACGCTTGCCGGGCTCGCCGGTCATCGACATCAGACCGCTCATACCCTGAGCGACTAGATCGAAACCGCCTTTGTTGCTGTAGGGACCGGTTTGGCCATATCCGGAAATTGAGCAGTAGATAATCCCTGGATTGATTGCACGGATCGTCTCGTAGTCGATCTCCAACGATTGGGTCACGCCAGGCCGGTAATTCTCGACGATGACGTCGGCGTCAGCGGCCAGCCGATAGAAAATATCCCTGGCCCGTTGGTCCTTCAGATTCAGCGAGATGCTCTTCTTGTTTCGGTTGATCTGAAAAAAACAGGTGGATTCGCCGTTTACATAGGGGCCCATTTGCCGGCTGTCATCACCGCCATTGGACTTCTCCACCTTGATCACCTCGGCTCCGAGATCGCCCAGCACCATGGTGCAATAAGGGCCCGCCATGATTTGCGAGATATCCAGAATTTTCACGTTGCTTAGCGGAAGCATGCTTGGCTCTCCAAAACTGGGACCGGCGAGACGTTACTCACCGGTCCATTCGAACGGGGTCTTGCTGACGAACTTGCCGACGGCGGCCTTGAAGTCGCGGCTGCCGTAGCAGGTTCGTATCCAGTCATCGCTGGCGTCTGCCGGAGTGCGCCGATGCGCCAGTACTCGGTTGATGGTCTCCTTGGTCGCTTGCACGGTCAGCGGTGCGCGACCGGCAAACGCCTGCGCCTTGCGAGCGACCTCCGCACTGATGACGTCGGGCTCGAACATCTCGCTGACCAAGCCGGCCGCTAGCGCCTCCGGTGCCTCGATCAGTTTGGCTGCCATCAGCACTTCCTTCGTCCGCGGTACGCCGAGCAGATCCATGAGGCGTGAAACATTCGTCACCGAGAGGCAGTTGCCAAGCGTCTCGGCGATCGGCACGCCAAACTTCAGCGAGGGCGTGCAATAGCGGAAGTCGCAGGCCAGCGCGATGGCCGCGCCGCCGCCGACACAGAATCCCTCAAGCATGGCGATGGTCGGCTTGCGCAGGTTTTCCAGTCCTGCGATCACGCTGTCGATCCGACGCTCATAGTTCACGCCCGCTTCACCACCTTCGAAATCTGCGAACTGCTTGATATCGGTGCCGGCGACGAAAGCCTTACCGCCACATCCATGAAACACCACGGCGATGATTTCGGGGTCCGCCTCCAATTCCCGGCACAAACGCTCCAGTGCGTCGTACATGGTCCAAGTCATCGCGTTGCGACTCTCCGGCCGGTTGAAGCCGATCCAGGCGACGCCCTGATCGATGCGACAGTCGACCTGCCCCTGAGACATATCACTCATCTTCGTCTCCTCTAGCTCGATGCCGCTCACGCGCCGTAAACGAAATTCACCAGAGCCATGGCAATGGCCGGGATGTAGGTGTTGATCAGCAGAATCGCGAAGAGCACCCCGAGGAACCACAGATTGGTACGGGAGGTGGCCCAAATATCGGACTTGGCGATCGAGCAGGACGCGATCAGCACACTGGCGACCGGTGGAGTTTGCTGGCCGATGGCCAGGTTGAGCGTGACAATCAGACCGAAGTGAATTGGATCGATACCCACCGCAAGCACCAGCGGCAAAACGATCGGGACCACCAGAATGATCGCGGCTGCCGAATGCAGGAAGACGCCGAGAATCAGGAAGACGATGTTAAGCAGCGCCAGGATCACGTACTTGTTGCTAGTCCACTCGCTGATGGAGCTGGCGAGTTGCTGCGGCAGCTGCGTTTCAGTCAGGTAGAGGCCCACCACCGCGGAACTCGCCACCAGCAGCATCACCACAGCGGTTTGCACGCCGGCATCGAGGCAAGCTTTGTAAAAGGTTCGTAGGGTGAACTCGCGATAAACGAAGGCACTGATGAAGATCGCCACCACCACTGCCAACGCCGCTCCCTCAGTTGCAGTGACGACCCCGCCGAATATTCCACCGAGGATGATGACTGGAATCGACAGCGCCCAGATTGCCCCCTTGAACGCCTCCCACAACCGCTTGGTCTGGAAGGCCCCTTCGGATGGAAAGTTGTTCTTCCTGGCCAGGTAATAGCACATGCCCAGCCCCATGGCACCGAGCAAGCCTGGGAAGATGCCGGCGACGAACATCTTCACTACCGACTCTCCAGACATCACGGCGTAAAGGATCATCGGAATCGATGGCGGCAAGATGATCGCCAGGCTGGCCGCCGAGGATGACAATGCCGCCGCGAATTCCTTGGAGTACCCTTTCTGGGTCATCGCCGGAATCATGATGCTGCCGATAGCCGATACGCCCGCTACCGCCGAACCGGAAATCTCTGCGAAGAAGATCGAGGCGCCGATGGTCACCATCGACAACCCACCCTTGATGAACCCGAGCATCGTCGAGGCCAAATCGATCAGACGCCGCGAGATGCTCGAGGCATTCATGATTGCGCCAGCGAGAATGAAAAGTGGGATGGCAATTAGAGGGAAGCTGGTGGTGCCGTCGTACATCACCATCCCGATGTTGGGAAGAGCCAGCGCACCGTAGCTGGAGAAGATTGCAACCGCACCGACGATGCCCAGCGATATGGCGACTGGGACATTGATCAGGATGAGGAAGATCAGACCCAGAAACATGTAGAGGATTATCATCTTGTTATTCTCCCAAGCGCCTTAGCAGGCGCTCGCTCTGAACTGTCCCAGTCATGCCTTCACCGGCTTGACGCCTACTTCTTCCAACTCGTGATCGACGAATCCATCGCCTTTCGCGCTCTTGATCACTTCAGGCAATCGCAAGATCTCGGCGATGATGAAAAGTACCGATCCAATCGGCAGCACTGATTGCGTCAACTGCAGCGAGACGTTGGTGAGACTGACCAGTGAGGAGCCTTCCAGGATGAGCACGACCTGCATGCCGGTATAGGCCAGCAGCACGAAGAAGCTGATCGTGATCGCCTCAGCGAGCAGAGCGATTGGCAAGCGCAGCGTTGGAGAGAAATAATTGATTACGCTAGGGCAACCGATGTGGGCGCCCTTCGCCGCGGCCAACGCCGCGCCGTAGTAGGTGAGCCAAGCTAGACCGACAGAGGCCACCTCGTCGTACCAGCTGAACGGCGAGCCGGCCAGCCGCGATGCGAAGCCGATTGTAACGACCAACGTCAATGCGATTACGTTGGCAACCACGATGATTTCCAGAAGTTTGGAAAAACCCTTTCTGAAAGCGGTGAAGGAATCCATCAGCTCTCTCCGGTCTGCCTGAAGCACCGCGGTGCTCAGGCGTTAATCAGAATGCGATCGTGCAGACGCGAAGTCGGTTACATCTGGCGAAGCTGTTCGACCTCGTCGAGCATTTCCTGGCCACCTTCGACTTCCTTGGCGAACTTCGCGTAGATGGCCTTGGAGCCGTCGATGAAGGCCTGCTGATCGACCTTGTTCACCTCCATGCCTGCCTCCTCCATTTTCTTGACGAGGCTTTCATCGAGCATTTCCCCTTGTTCAAGCGCATAGGCTTCGGCTTCCACAGCAGCGTCGCTCAGGACCTTCCTCACGTCCTCGGGAAAACGCTTCCAACTGGCGCCAGCGAGAACGAACGCAGGGGTGTAGACGTGATTGGAAAGGGAGAGGTATTTCTGCACCTCATGGAAACGCTGGGAATAAATCTGCACCAGCGGATTTTCCTGACCATCCATGGCACCGGTCTGCAGCGCCACAAAGGCTTCGGAGAGCGCCATCGGAGCCGGGTTGGCGCCGTAGCTCTTGAACATCTCGACACGCCATATGCCGTTGGGCGTGCGCAGCTTGAGCCCTTTGAGATCCTCCGGTACGACGATCGGCCGGGAGTTGTTGGTGATTTGCCGGAAGCCGTTTTCCCACACCCCGATGATCCGGTAGCCCTTGTCTTCGGCGGTCTTGTACATCACGTCACGCACCAGCTCGTCGCGAACTCGCTTCATATGCTCCCGATCGGTGATCAGGTACGGCATCTCGAATAGCGAAAACTCCGGCGCCACGCTGCTCATCACCGTCGACGGCAAGGCCAGGTCGAGCGAGCCCAGCTTGAGCTTGTTGAGCATCTGGGAGTCTCTGCCCAATTGGCTGGAGCCGTAGGTCACGACCTTGGCTTTGCCCTTGAGCTTTTCGTTAACGGTCTCGGCGAATTTATTGGCGGTGATTTCGAACAAAGATCCCGGTCCGCCGACATGGCCGAACTTGATCTGGAGTTCGGCCGCCTGGGCTGTGGTCGTGGCTAGACCGAACAGGGATGCGATCAAGGCTGTTTTCAATATTTTCATGCTGACCTCCACTCTTGTTTTTATCGAGGCGTACCGCAAAGACCATCCTTACAGTCGAGGAATAACCCGTCCCCACTGCAACGCCGGTAGCGGCTGAACCGGCAATCGCGCCGGGAAACGAAAAATGAATTCATTATTCATAACCCGATCCAGACCTTAGACCAGCTTTTTGCGGTACGCCAGGAATGAGGCAAGAAAAATCGCCACCGTCTGTCTCTTTCGCCGGACAAGGCGAAGCGCAGGCCGATGCAGGAGCAGCGCTCCGTCGTCAGTCCTGGCTACCTTGGTTCAGAAAAGGTTTGGCGGGTTATCCGGCACAGCCGTTGGGAAAGTGGCAGCCGCGATGAATGAGCGTCGATGCGAGGCGCTGGTGCTAATCGTCAGCCGAAAAGCGATCGTACCCATGGCGAGCAGATCGATGCGAGGCGATCTGCCAGTGCCGATCGCCAATCCCACTGAAGGCGGGCGTCAGGCCGGAACGATACCGGCCCGGAACCCTGCCGCTTCTATTCCCAGAATAGCCACTCGCTCGTCCTCGTCAGAGGACGCACCGCTGGCTCCCACGGCACCGATCACTTCGTCATTGTTCGAGAGAATCAACACTCCGCCCGGTACGGGCACGAAATGCCCGTCGGAAGCCGCCGCCACCGAGGCTAGAAAAGCAGGACGTGATTCGTTTCGCTCGCCGACCGTACGGCTGGATACACCGTTGCCCAGTGCGGCAAAGGCTTTGCCCCTGGCGACCGGAAAGCGCAAGGGGGCACAGCCATCTTCGCGTTCGGCCGCGATGAGGTTGCCGCCGGCATCCATGACGAATAGGGTGAGCGGTTCCATATCCTTGGCTCTTGCCTCGGCGAACGCGGCATCGATAATTCGCCGGGCTTGTGCCCGTGATATGACTACGTTCGAACGATATACCTTGCCAGCCATGTTATTTCCTCTGAGGGCCCGGTGCAGAGCCAGGCGAACTGATCAGGCCCGTGCATTGCAGCGCAACAGCGCGGAGCCAGGCTTTGGCGTGGCGCATATGCGCCTACCTTTGTTACTCCCTTTTAGCGTATGTCGCACTTTTGACCTATTTTGTATTCTTAATTCAAACGCTAGCAGACCTTTCACTGATATCAACAGCGGACGTGATTCAGCTATCGGTGTGCCTCATCAGGAATACGCCCCCTTGGAAAAAATTCAGCACAAGATCCTGTATCAGGAAGCCGCAAACCGAATCCGTGAGTTGATCGAGCACGGCTCGCTGGTCGCAGGTGAAAAAATTTCCGAGAAGCAGCTTTGCGAGACGTTCGGTATTTCCAGAACGCCGCTTCGCGAGGCGCTGAAGGTTTTGACTTCAGAAGGACTAGTGGAAATTCTGCCGAATCGGGGAGCGCGCGTAAGCCGCTTGTCTCTAAGCGACGTGAAACACACCTACGATGTCATGGCGGCCCTGGAAGGGCTGGCCGGCGAAGCCGCCTGCTATCGTCTGAACGACGAAGAGCTGGCAGCCCTCTGCGAGCTTCACCAGAAAATGGTCGATTACTACGAGCGCAAGGACCTGCAGGCTTATTTCCAAGCCAACCAGCAAATACATGAAAGGATTCTGCTGGCTTCCGGAAACCCGATTCTGCTGGAGATGTACAACAACCTCAGCCAGCGAGTGAAAAGAATTCGCTACACGATGGAAATGAACGAAGACTTTTGGCGCAAGGCGGTGAACGACCACGAGGAAATGATCGATGCATTGCGGGATCGTGACGGCAAGCGCTTGGGCAATATTCTCAGAGGCCACCTCAGCCACAAGCTCGAAGCGGTCAATCTTGAGGGAGTAATTGTCGTGGGCTGATGGCTGTGGAGCTGCCGGCTCGATAGCGCTGTAAGACCGATGGCGGACCCGTGAGCAAGGAACGCGCGAACTCAGCGCCTTGGATACTCTGCCAGTTCCCCGCTGCTCCGCTGAAAGCGGTTGGCCACGTCGAGCAAGGTAAGCAACGACGCTCCGGTGAAGCACAGCGTTTAGCTCGACAAAAGCTGACCGACTTGCGCTTGGCCCCGTCACGGAAACCAAGCGCTTCCATCGGATGAATTAGCGAGTCAAATCACAGCGGCTTGCCGCGATTGCCGTGCTCGCCGACAAAGGCCTGCATCGTCTTGAGATCATTGGCCAGAACCGTGCAGCGCTCCGGCCGATCGAACAGGTCGGCGAGGTGGGTCGGAAGCTCAAGCGCCTTACCAACACCAGCCTTCTCGACCGCCTCGGGGAATTTCACCGGATGGGCAGTGGCCAGCGTCACCATGGGCGTCGACAGGCTGCGACGGCATTCACGCGCGGCATAAACGCCGATCGCAGTGTGCGGATCAAGTAGCTCACCGGTGCTGGTGAATACTTCGGCAATGGTCTTACAGGTCTGTTCGTCATCCACGGCCAGCGAATCGAACAGCTTGCGTGCCTCTGTCCAGCGTTCCTCTTCCACCGACAGTTTGCCACTGGACTTGAAGGTGTTCATCAGCTCGGCCACGGCGGCGCCGTTACGCCCGTGCAGATCGAACAGCAGGCGCTCGAAGTTCGACGACACCATGATATCCATGGAGGGTGACAGCGAAGGATGCAGAGTGTCCTTGTCGTAGCGGTTGCCACTCATGAAACGATGCAGAATGTCGTTGCGGTTGGTCGCGACCACCAGTTGGCTGATCGGCAGGCCCATGTTGCGCGCCAGGTAGCCGGCGAAGATGTCGCCGAAGTTACCGGTCGGCACGGAGAACGCCACCGAACGTGCCGGACCGCCCAACTGTAGCGCGGCGTGGAAGTAGTAGACGATCTGGGCCATGATCCGCGCCCAGTTGATCGAGTTCACTGCCACCAGACGAGTTCCCTTGAGGAAGCCCTGATCGGCAAAGCTGTCCTTGACCATTTCTTGGCAGTCATCGAAGTTGCCTTCGATGGCGATGTTGTGGATGTTGTCACCGTAAATGGTCGTCATCTGCCGGCGCTGCACTTCCGATACGCGGTTGTGCGGATGCAGGATGAAGATGTCGACGTTGTCGCAACGGCGGCAGCCTTCGATCGCCGCCGAGCCGGTATCCCCAGAGGTCGCACCGATGATCACCACGCGCTCGCCACGCTTGGCCAGCACGTAGTCAAGCAAGCGGCCGAGCAGTTGCAGGGCGAAATCTTTGAACGCCAGGGTTGGGCCGTGAAATAGCTCCAGGACCCATTCGTTGCCGTTCAGCTGACGCAGGGGAGCGACCGCGCCATGTGCGAAGACGCCGTAGGTTTCTTCGAGAATCTGCTTGAAATCGGCATCTG
>Ga0070754_10003183_pt1 | contig 11688 bp, 9 predicted proteins | sample VirMetDEL_Sep_01_FD_75181 | JGI IMG/M metagenome (GOLD analysis project Ga0070754, IMG submission 75181) | Aqueous microbial communities from the Delaware River and Bay under freshwater to marine salinity gradient to study organic matter... | ecosystem: Environmental > Aquatic > Marine > Coastal... | reverse complement strand
GCGATTGATACGCAGATCGTAAGTATTGAAACAGACGATGGTTCTATACATCCCGTCGGAGGTGTTATTATAACGGTACGGATTGAATACCAATTCACCAGAGGCACAACTTAGAGGATTTCTAAATGGCTACCACAAAAGGATCAAGCGGCGTTGTAAAACTCGCTGTAAGCGGCGGCACTGTTGCTGCTATGGGTGAGGTTCGATCCTACACCCTGACACAATCTGCTGACACAATTGAAGACACCACAATGGGTGATACTTCGCGCACCTATCAATCATCCTTGAAGACGGGCACTTTATCTGCCGAGGTCTACTGGGATGACGCCGACGCGGTTCAGCTAGTAATGGATGCTGCGGCTTCTATTATCTTTGAGGTCTACCCGACAGGCACAGGCACCGGAGAGAAGTATTACAGCGGCGGTGGTGTAGTAACGAGCAACGAAATCACTGCATCTTTCGATGGAATGGTTGAGGGTTCGTTTGAAGTACAAATCTCAGGCGCGGTAACAGAAGCAACAGCATAGGGGTAGCACATGGGTCTAGCTAAAGAGCTTAGAAACAGACGCACAGTAACCCCTCGCACGATAAGCGTTGATGCATGGGCTGACTCAGAAGGTCAGCCTTTTGTCATGTACTGCTTTCCGATTACCTGTTACGACATCAACGAGTTACAGAAGAAGCATCCCAAGTTCTTAGAGAACACGACCATCGCGGCAATGGTTGACCTGATTGTGATGAAAGCGGCGAGCGAGGATGGCGAAAAGCTATTCAAAGCTGCCGAGGATCGGGTTGATCTGATGGGCGAAGAGACTGCGGTTATATCCGCTATCGCCGAGCAAATGTTTGCCGAGATACAGTCGCCGGAGGATGCTGAAAAAAACTAATGTCCGATCCGTTGAGGATGAATTTATTATCCTTGGCTGATCGGTTACATATGAGCATTGCAGAAGCCGAGCAGATGTCGCTAAGTGAAGTAAACGAGTGGGCGGCATACTTTAAGATTTTGAGGGACAGAGATGGCTAACCAAGATGTAAGAATCAACATCAAGGCGGTTGATAAGACCAAGGCTGGCTTTTCTGGCATAACAAAAGGCTTGAAGAAGGTATCGGGCGCTGTCTTCAGCATGAAGAATGCTTTAGTCGGCGCTGTAGGTGCTGCGGGGTTTGGCGCACTTATAAAATCATCCATTAACGCTGGCGATGAGCTTGCAAAAACTGCCGATAAACTGGGCGTTACAACTCAAGCACTAGCTGGGTTGCGTCACGCTGCGGAGTTAACAGGCGTATCTACTGGCACGATGGACATGGCTTTGCAGCGATTTACGCGCAGGGCTGCGGAAGCTGCGCAGGGTACGGGCGAGGCCAAAGGCGCACTCCAAGAACTAGGTATTGACGCTGATGAGTTGGTTAGACTGCCGCTCGATCAGCAGATGAACGTAGTTGCTGAGTCTATGGCTGGCGTTAAGAACCAATCGGATAAAGTTCGGTTGGCGATGAAGCTGTTTGACTCGGAAGGTGTTGCGTTAGTTAACACGCTGGGTGGTGGTGCTGAAGCGTTACAGAAGATGACCGAAGAAGCGGAGCATCTAGGCGTAACGTTAAGCCGTACTGATACTGCGCAGATGGAAGCGGCAAACGACGCCATAACTAGGCTAAAGGCCGTATTCACTGGATTAACTAATCAACTGTCCGTAGCTTTTGCGCCAATTATCACTTTTGTGGCTGATGGCTTTAGGCAAGCGGCTTTAGATTCTAGCGATTTTGGTAATACCGGCCAGAAAGTAGCAAGTGCTGTAATTAAGGCGTTTGGGTTCGTTCGAGATATTATTCACTCGGTTCAAATCTTCTTCTTACAGGCAAAGCTGGGCGTTCTGGAGTTTGCAGATAGCATTGGCAGCAAGCTGATACCGTTCTTGCAAGGGTTTATAGACGTTTATAACAAGATTGCGCGTCTTAATCCGTTTATGGATGAGATCACTGAATCAGCCGAGCAGATAATAGGCAACTTGCCACAAGGAATTGCAGCCACTTCTGCTGAGATTGATCGACTAAAAGCGTTAAAGCCGGGAGAAGCGTTGGTCGCGGAAATGGAGCAATTCATAGCTTCTAATCGAAAAGCCGCCGAGTCTGTTGCTGAACTAAAAAACGACATCGCCCAGCTACCACCGCCAGCGGTTTCTGGCTTTGAAAAGATGGGCAAAAGCGTTACTGACTTCTTAGCCAAGATGCCGACGCTTAAAGATAACCTCGATGACATAACCAAGACCACGTTTAAGAATATGTCCGAAGGGTTAATGGGAATTGTTAAAGGCACTACATCCGTTGCTGATGCGTTTAAGCAAATGGCAGCGCAGCTAATAATGCAAGCCATCCAGTTGTTTGTTGTAGATAAGATAACAGGCGGGTTTTTATCGTTTGCTAAAGGCTTAACGGGTAAGGCGATAGGTGGCCCAGTACAAGCTGGCAGTCCGTATATGGTCGGCGAGCGTGGGCCTGAGATGTTTATTCCAAACTCATCGGGGTCGATTGTCCCTAATGACAAGATGGGCGGCGGTATTACTGTCGTGAATAATGTTAATGCGTCTGGCGCTGGCCCTGAGGTGGACTTAAAGATCCGAGCGGCTATGCAAGAAACGTCCCAGCAGACTATTCTATCAATACAAGATTTGATGCGTAGAAGGCGCTTTGTATGACCACTTATTCATTCCCGTCGATAACGCCATCAAGCAGTACGTTTGAGCTAGTTACTAATACTAGAACCTACCGATCACCGTTAACTAACGCGGTGCAGACTGTAGGGCGCAAGGGTTCGTTATGGCGAGCCACGTTGCAGTTCAACAACCTTACAGGCGCAGATCGTGCGGCCATGCAAGCGTTTGTTACTAAACTAAACGGACAAGAGCATCGCTTTAATCTACACGACCACTCTTTTACCCGACGCGGCACCGGAGGCGGTACGTTACGAGTGAACGGCGCTAATCAGTCTGGCGCTAGTTTGGTATGTGATGGCGCAACAGCTAGTGTTACTAACTACCTCAGAGAAGGTGACTATGTGTCGTTTGGTAACGAATTACACCTAATCACGGCAGATAGTAATTCTGATGGCTCTGGTAACGTCACGTTGTCTATTGCTCCACCGATTAGAAAGTCACCAGCAGACGATACGGCTATTGATTACACCTCGCCCGTTAGTGGCGTGTTTATGTTGGCTAGTCCTGCATCTTGGTCTAATCAGCCGGGAGTCTTTTCTAGCTTTAGCATCGAAGCAATCGAGGATGTTCTAGCGTGAGCCGTGATTTTCCGACAAATGTAGCTGCGGCGTTAATCGCTGATCACGTTGCGACGGTTACATTCGTTAAGCTAGAGTTTTCTAGTGGCACGCTATACCTGCATAACTCGATTGGTACTTACACTTGGGGCAGTCAGAACTGGCTAGGCGTTGGGGATCTCGGAGACATATCCGCGATAGAAGAAGGGGCCGAAGTTAGCCCTTACAAGATTACGTTAAGTCTTTCTGGTATCGACTCGACCATCAGTAACGCGGCGCTAAATGAAGATTACTACATGCGTCCGGTTACACTGTATATCGGTGCGCTGGATTCTGACGATGATTTATTAGCTAATCCGACTGAAGTCTGGACGGGCTTTATTGATCAGATGAACGTATCGCTAGGCGTCGAAGGCGGTGATGGCATTTCTTTAATCGCCGAGAGTGAATTAGCAAAGTTTGACCGCGCATCGAATCGTAAATATACCGACGCACATCAGCAAACCACATTCTCGGGCGACCTATTCTTCGGGTTCTTGAAAGACATAGAAGGGGCCAAGATTCAGTGGGGTAGCGCAGGCAAGGAAGGTACTGCGGGTACAGACTCAACTGGCCCAGTCAGACCGATGTATGATGAAACGCGCTAATGAAGGTACTAGCCGCACTCAATAAGTGGCAACGGCGCGAGTTCAATTACGGCGATGCCGATTGTTGTCAGTTTGCAGCTTTTATAGCCAAAGAACTAACTGGGCAGGATTACGCTGCCGATTTCCAATATAATACCGAGCAAGAAGCCGATGAGATTGTAAACGGTGATCTTAAAGGCTTGATCGTGTCGATTCTGGGTAATGAGTCAGACCAGCTTAAAGATGGCGACCCCTGTTTGATTGAGGTTCCTATCGTTGGTCAGTTAATGGGCGTAAAGCTGGGCGATAAGATTGTTGCCCTAACGCAGAAAGGGCTAATCAGAATCAGTGATCGTTATTTAGTCTGCGGTTGGAGCGTGTAGTAAATGCCTCAAATTATTCCAACATTAATTACGATTGGATCAGCGGTTACTTTAGGTGTGGCAACAGGTAGTGCTGCGGCTGCTATCGGTGCAATCGTGGCAACTGCTGCTGTTGTTGGTGGCGCAAGATTAGCAACGTCGATGATGGCACCTGATTTAACCAGCGCCATTAATGACAACTCTTTAGCTAGACAGTCCACAGTCAGAAGCACCACAGAACCACAAAAGCTAATCTATGGCGAGGCTTTGGTGTCTGGGCCGATTACGTTTGTAGGTACGGCTGGTGATAAGAACCGCGACCTATACCATCAGATTGCATTGGCTGGCCACGAAGTCCACAGCATCACTGATATTTATTTCGATGATCAGGTTATAGCTAACTCCACTATTAATTCTGGCAACGCGGCGGGTGGTAATGTCACAAGCGGCGACTTTGGCCCCATCGACAGCACTGTTATTTGTAAGATTAACAAGCACCTCGGGACATCGACCCAAGCGGCAGATGCAGACCTAGTAGCAGCGTTTAGTGAATACACTAGCGCCCACCAAGGTAAGGGGATTGCCAATATCGTAACCAAATGGATTCTAAACGATGAGTCCCAATCCGTATGGGATCAGAAACGCCCTAACAACATAAAAGCCCTAGTTAAAGGCAAGAAAGATATCTATGACCCGCGTCTGGATACATCTGCGGGGGCCAATCCTACCAATTCGAGTTATCAGGCATGGACGGACAACCCTGCGCTGTGCATAGCTGATTACTTGATGAGTTCGACCTTCGGGCTAGGTATCGCTGCCGCTAAGATTGATTGGGATGCGATAGTTACTGCGGCGAATGCTTGTGATGTAAGCGTATCAATCCCCGGCTCTACCACTGAAAAACGTTTCACGTGTAACGGTGTAATTTTTGGCACCGACCAGCACCGCCAAAACATCGACAAGATTCTTAGTGCGATGAATGGCAACCTGACCTATACATCGGGTAAATACACGGTCAGAGCGGGCGTGTACGCGGCTCCTAGCGAGTCTTTGGGCGAGGATGATCTATCTGGCCCTGTAATGGTAAAAACGTCTGTAGAACGTTCTCAGCGGTTTAACAAGATAACAGGGATGTATATAGCGCCAACTGATAACCACAAGTCGGTAGAATTCCCGCCAGTACAACTGACTGCGGCCCTACAGCGTGACAACAACGAGACGCTAGTCCGCAACATCAGCTTACCGATGACCAATACCAGCTACATGGCACAGCGTATTGCCAATAAGCTGATTCAGCTAAGTGACCAGCAGAAGGTAATCACGTTCCCAGCTAACTTATCTGGGTTGCGTGTGGCAGTAGGTGACCGAGTAAATATCACCCTTAGCGACTTGGGGTACTCAAACAAGGTATTCCGCTGCGTTGGTTGGTCGTTCTCAGAGTCCAACGCTAACGGCGTTAACTTAACGCTGATCGAGGATGACTCAGGCAGTTACGCTGACCCTGCGGTTATTGAATACTCGACGGTAAGCCCTACTGGGGTTATTACGGCTGGATTCCCCGGCGTACCCGATCCCAGTAATTTAACGGCTACGGCTGGCTTGAAGAATATCGAGCTTAACTGGACTAACCCCACTGAGACTAGCCGATTCAACGAGATTGCTGTTTACGCCTCGCCTAACTCTAGCTGGGCAAGCAAAGTAGAGATTGGTCGTGTAAGAGGTACGCAATTTATTCACGATGCCTCTAACGCCGCTGACGCGATTGTGCCGAACGACACTCGTTATTACTGGATTCGCGCATTAGCTTACGGCGCGGGTACTGGCGCAGGGATCGAGTCGGATAGAACCCCAGACAATGACACCAGTACGATTAGCGCCACCTGCGGGCGGGTTAACTGGTCAGATGTTCGAGGTTCGACAGATGCCCCCGATGACAACGCAACAGTCGGCGGTACGTTTGGCACTAATATCTATGACGGTTCTGGAAACATCGTTGGGTTTACCACTGTTCAAAACAGCGTCCTAGCACAACAGATTCTCAACGTAGAAGTCGAAGCCGGACAAGTTCTTGATTTAGAGACTGGCGCTGATGTCGATATTCAGAATCTTGGCGACGTTGCTATTTATGTCAGCGACAACTCAACGACATTACAGGGCAACATCAACACGGTTAGCACTAGCTTATCTAACCTAGAAAATACCGTTGCAGATATCACATCTGGAACATCTGATGTTTTTGTAAGCGCATCGGCACCTGTCGCGGGTGTTGGTGGTGTACCTGATCCGATACCTACGTTTAGCCGTTGGTATGACTCGGATGACAACAACCATCCCTATTACTGGACGGGCAGCGCGTGGGTTAGCTTAGAAGACCCGCGAATTGCTAGTAATGCGTCATCAATAACTAGCCTAAATGCCAATCTCAGCACCACGAATACTAATGTAACGACTGCCCAAACAACTGCGGACAGTAAAATCGTCGCATTGTTTCAAGATGATGAGCCATCAACGTCCGGCAGAACTACGGGTGACCTTTGGTTCGATACAAATGATTCCAATAAGGTCTATCGGTTTAATGGAACCGCATGGGTTTCTGCGCGTGATGCTGGCATTCAGACTGCCATCACTAACGCGGCATCAGCGCAATCTACAGCAGATGGCAAGATTGATTCGTTCTACCAAGACGATGAGCCAGCAGGATCGGTCAGCAGTCTAGGTGACCTTTGGTTTGATACCAATGACGGTAATAAGGTCTACCGATATAGCGGCAGCGCATGGGTCGCGGCGCAGGATTCACAGATAGCTACGGCGATTAGCAATGCTGCCACAGCTCAATCTACTGCCGATGGAAAGGTCACTACATTCTTTGGCGCAAGCGCCCCAACAGCAGAAGGCATTGGGGATCTTTGGTTTGATACCTCAGATAAGAACAAACTTCATCGCTGGTCTGGTAGTTCATGGGTAGAGTCACGCGATACCGACATCCCCACAGCAATTGCTAACGCGGCGACTGCTCAGGCTACCGCTGACGGTAAAATCGTTACTTTCGTACAAGATGATGCGCCTACTGCCACGGCTACGGGCGATTTGTGGATAGACAGCAACGATAACAACAAACTCTACCGCTGGTCGGGTTCGGCTTGGGTTGCTGTTAGAGATGGCGGGATTGACGCAAACACAAGCGCGATTAATGTCCTAGATACTACAGTGACTAACCTAGATGGCACTGTGACTGCTCTATCAGCGTCGAATACTACGCTGGTAAGTGACCTAAAGGTTCGCACAAAAATACAAGATGAATCCAACGACAACATCGAAACGGAGGCTAGTGCCGACGTTGAAACCGAAACGCTGGATAACGTCACGGCTGCGCTATCGACTGCCGACCAAACATTGCAGACGCAAATCACAGCGACTGATGAAACGGTAACCCAGCAATCGACCCAGCTAACTAGCCTGAGTTCGTCTTTAGATACGGTAATAGCAACCACTGGAACAAATACCACTGCTATAGCAGCTAACTCTACCGCTGTCAGCGGATTAGATACCCGCGTCACATCGGCAGAAGGCTCTATTACCTCACAAGCATCGGATATTACTTCCCTGCAATCGGATTTGACTACGGCAAACAACAACATCACAACCAACGCCACAGCGGTCAGTGGGCTGGATACTAGAGTCACTACAGCCGAAAGTTCGATCACTTCTCAGGCGTCAGACATTACAACGCTGCAATCTAGCGTGACCACAGCGCAAAGTGACATCACAAGCAATGCGACTGCGATATCAGGATTAAGCACTAGGGTTACATCAGCCGAAGGGTCTATCACAAGTCAGGCTGCGGATATCACAACCCTGCAATCTAGCTTAACAACAGCGAACACGAACATTACTGCAAATGCTACGGCAGTCAGCAGCTTAGGCACTAGGGTTACCAGTGCAGAAGGCAGCATCACAAGCATTTCCAGTGACGTTACAACGCTGAATACAACGGTAGGTAACAACTCTGCATCTATAACAACGCAAGCGACTTCGATTAACGGGTTGAGTGCGCAGTACACGGTCAAGATTGATAACAATGGCCGCGTTGCGGGTTACGGGTTGGCGTCAACAGCGGGCAATGCTACCCCGACTAGCGAATTTGCCGTAGTCGCGGATAAGTTCTCAGTTGTTAACCCATCGTCAACATCTGACAACCCGATCATCCCGTTTCAGATTGCCAATAATAAAATCTCGATGACTAGCGACGTTGAGCTAAACGGCGACTTAATCGTTGCCGGAACTATTAGCGCCAACCGCCTAAGTATCAGCGGAGTCTATCTTGCAGTAGTGAATGGACAGTTAACAGTTATAGGCGCGCCGGGAACCACAACAGGCCGATCCTTTGGCACAACATCCACATCTGGCGCGTATGGTTCACCTTCAGATGCCGTGACAATTACATCAACGCAATCTGTTAAAATAACTTTCGATTTAAGCGCGGATGGTTCGCCGACGTTTGGAGGTACTACCAACTTCCCCGCGACGTTTATAATTCAGAAATCGACAGATGGCGGCTCGACATATTCGACAGTTAAGTCTATTAAGATGAATCCAACTGCTGCGAATAACGTGGACTTGGTGACGGGCTTTTATACCCCATCGCCCCAAGGCGGTGAGCCGGGAATAATGTATCTAAGTGCAGATGGTGCCTCGTTATTAGATGGGCCATCGTCAGGATCAGAAAGCGCAAGGTTCAGAACCGCGCTACAATTTAATAGTTATGATGGTATCAACACGGTCAGCGTCAGCTGTTTAGTAGAGGTCTTCTAAAATGAGTAAAATTAGCGAACTATCAAACGGCGGCGCGCTGTTATCCACGGATGATTTAATCGTTGTTCGGTCAGGCGGCAACGTCAGGGCGCAACTGTCATCACTAAACGGCATAGCCATCGGGTCATCTACCCCAGCGGCGGGAAGTTTTACGACGCTCACCGCAAGCGGTTCCGCAACATTAAACGGCGGCGTAACAATAGACCCAGCAGACGGTGTTGCAGACGATGCTTATGCTTTAACCGTTCGCAACAATGAGGCAACTGACGGTAGAAATTACGGGTTGTGGGTTCGCGCTGGTAGCAACTCAAGCGATGAGTCGTTCAGTGTTAGAAACCACGACAACTCAGCGACCTATTTCAAGGTTCGCGGCGATGGAGCGGTTGGAGTGGGCACTAGCTCACCCCAAGCTAAACTTCACTCCTACACCAGCGGGACAGGTTCAATTCCTACAGGTCAGTTCAACCAGACCGCTGATGACAACACTGCCTTGACACTGATTAACGCCAACAATTCAGCCACCTATTCAGCGATCAAATTAGAAACTAGAGAAAGTCAAGCCGCTGGCTGGATGATTGCAAATGAGTTCCAGAGCGCGTTTAACGGCGACTTGGTTTTCAGAGGTCGCGACGGTGGCACATCCTCAGCGGAAGTTTTAAGGCTGAAATCAAACAGCAACGCCACATTCAGCGGCTCCGTGGGCATCGGGACTAGCAGCATAAATGCAAACTTAGAGATTCGTGGTTCGTCCAGTAACGGGCAAGTGCGGCTGGGAGGAAGTACCTCCGGAGTCTACGGAAAACTTTACAGTGACAACGATGGGGTATTCATTGTTTCGGCAGACTCTGGGAATGCGGCGGCAAACAGCTATTTCGGCGTTGAAGTTGATGGCAGCGAAGCCATGCGCATAAGCGGCGGCGATACAACATTCAAAACAAGTGCTGGGCATTTATCAGTAGAAGCATTGGGAGGCGGCTCAGTATTGCTCAATTCTAATGGCTCAATGGGAATGAATGTTGCTTCTGGTTTTAGCTACGAAATAGATGTCGGTGGCAGTGAAGTCATGCGCATCAACAGCACTGGCGTGGGCATCGGTCAGTCATCGCCCAACAGAAACCTTCATGTCAGCGGAGGAAGCGCAGACACATCCATCGGATTAACCAACACGGCTTCTGGTCATAACGCCGCTGATGGCTTCAGTATTACAATTGAAAATCCTACTCCAGAAGTTGCTATCCGTCAGCGTCAAAACCAACCGATGAAGTTCTACACCAACAACATCGAACGCATGCGCATCGATAGCAGCGGCAATATCACCCAAACATTTTCAGATGGTTCAAACGTCACTGCTGGCAACATGCCTAGCGTTACCGGCTATACGCTGACGAACACAACTAACTCCAATGGCTCTGGCGCTAAATTAGAGTTTTCGCTGAACAACGGTAGTGCTAAAGCAGCAATTGCGGCAGAGCAAAGCGCGGCAACTTCTTCTAGCTTGAATTTTTATACAGAAAACAGTGGCACCTCGGCCGAACGCCTACGAATTGACGCGGCTGGGGCGTTTCAGATCGGAGGTACGACGAACGCTGCATTCATAGATTTTGATACCAACGCTTTGCAATTCAACACGCAGCGAAACCCTAATACTGGCGCTTTTGTAAACACCGGCAAATCCCACGCGGGTATTACGTTGTTTGGCGGAAGTGGCGACAGCTACATAAAGTTTTATACCACTAATGCCAATAACAGTGCTGCTCCGGAGCGCATGCGCATCGACAGCAATGGCAGATTGCTAGTCGCAAAATCATCCTCAGCATTTGGAACGGTAGGGCATGAACTTGATGCTCTTGGTCAGGTTAGCACAACGGCAGACGGTAGGACTGCCGTATACTTAAACAGACTAAGTAGTGACGGAAACATTTTGCAGTTTCATAAGGACGGGACAGAAGTTGGCACAGTTGTCTCTCGTGGAAGTGTCGCTACATCGTTTGTTTTTGATCCACGCTCAAATGGCTCAGGGTTGAGTGGGGGTACGAGGCAAATTCAACCCACAAATGAAGACGGCGCAGTTGTCGATAACATACTTGATATTGGTTTAGGAACGACTCGTTTTAAGGACATATACGCCACTAACGGCACCATTCAAACTTCAGACCGTAACGAAAAGCAGGACATAGAAGAACTATCCGACGCAGAGCAACGTGTGGCTGTAGCCGCTAAAGGCTTACTACGCAAGTTCCGTTGGAAGTCTTCTGTAGAGGAAAAGGGCGACGATGCCCGTATTCACTTTGGAATCATCGCACAAGACCTGCAAGACGCATTCACAGCCGAAGGCTTAGACGCTGGACGCTATGCAATGTTTATTTCAAGCACATGGACAGACGAAGAAACAGGCGAAGAATGTACACGGCTTGGTGTGCGCTATTCAGAGCTTTTAGCGTTCATCATTTCAGCAATTTGAGGAGAACAACTAATGCAATGGCAAGTATCAACAATGGAAAGAACCCTAAACGACTCAGAAAGTGGTTTAGAGGGGGTGGTCAACATACTGCACTGGCAGGTAACGGACAGTCAGACAGTGGATGAGATTGTCCACTCAGGCCGCTGCTACGGCACT
>Ga0070754_10003180_pt1 | contig 11696 bp, 26 predicted proteins | sample VirMetDEL_Sep_01_FD_75181 | JGI IMG/M metagenome (GOLD analysis project Ga0070754, IMG submission 75181) | Aqueous microbial communities from the Delaware River and Bay under freshwater to marine salinity gradient to study organic matter... | ecosystem: Environmental > Aquatic > Marine >... | reverse complement strand
TTAATAAGGCATAATCACCACTATTTCTTAATTCAGCCATTCTAGTAACTGTATTAGTACCATTAGGTGTAGTAAATAAAGCTATACTAGTACCTTTTGCAGTAGGTGTAAAATTCTCACTTGCTTCAAATTGTATTCCAGCATCCCTATTACCAAACGCTGATCCATCATAACCAGCACCAGCATACTGGACTAAATTATCTCCAGTTAAAATAGCAGTAGGAGTAGCAAAAGTACCTCTAGCTTTTAATGATATATAACCAGCACTATTTTGATTATTGCTATATCTGGTACTACAAATTCTTGATCCAGCACCACTAGTTGATACAAGATCCAAAGCACAAGTAGGTGTATAATTTTCATCAGTAATACCTATAAATCCATCCCTAAAAGTTAAGGTATCAGTTATTGTAGCTATTCTGTTTGATCCAACTACACTATCACCATTATAAATAGTATTTGATATATCACTTAAAGTAGCTAAAGTATCAGTTACACCACTTGGTAATGAAAGTATAAATTGTTGATTTGTACCAGCACCAACTGGTACATTAAATGCTAGTACTTGTTTATCAGCAGTAAGACCAGAATTACCCGTTAATTGCATACCTGATATAACTGATCCAGTACCATTACTTATATCAATATTTGTACTTAATGTAGATCCACCAGCAAATTCACCAACATCAATTTGACCAGCATAAACTACGGTAGATTGTGTAGTAGTATCTGTAAATTGTGCCATTGCCGTATTAGGAAAGGCTTTAGAAAAAACTAATTGATCAAATGGTGATCCTTGTGTTACTGTGGTTATTCCAGTTTGCATTGTACCATCACCACTATAAATTCCATCAGCATTATCAATGAAATTTAAAATACCAGCACCATTTGTACCTATTACTTGACCAGCAGTACCATCAGCAGTAGGATATGCTAAACCTTTTATATTTACATTACCTACGGCAACTAAATTAATATCAGCACCAGTAGTATTTAATGTAATATCACCACCACCAATATTGTTTATACCTATTGTACCAGCAGTGCTATTAGTTAAACTAATTCCAGCATCACTATTTAATCTAGCAACACCACCACCAGTAGTACTTAAATTCATATCTACACCAGTACTAGTCAAATTAATACCACTAGATATAATTCCAACTGTACTATTACCATTAATAGCAAATGCACCAATATTATTAAACTCTAAAATATTGTTACCAGCATCTACAAACCTATTACTAGATATTGTACCATCAGCACTATATAAAGTATCTATTGGTAAACCACCACCACCAGCATAACTACTTGACGGAAATAAAAATGTTTTTCTTGATATGTTGAATTTATCCATTAATACGTATAATATTGAACATTAATACCACATGGTGATCCATTGGTAGCATTTAATATTTTTACTCCTGATCTTAATTCTGCATTTGAAAAAACAACTTGATCCTGATCACCAGCTTTAAAACCATTACTTGGATTTGCTGGATCTTGATCTGGATCAGCATCCATACGATTATATGTTGCAATATGCTTTTCAGCACCAATGTAAGATCCAGCATCATCAACAAATTGAACTACGGCATAAGAATATCCAGATTTTTTTAAAGTAATAACACTATCATTTAATGGTATTTGTTCAAATAAAACTGGTGTACCTTGATTAAATTCATTCATCTTTAATGTTTTTTTTGGATTTTTTGATATCTTTTCGCCATTTCCATATAGTATAACCACATGAAAGTATCAATGCAGTTATACCCAATATTTCTTTTAACCAGATCATCTGGATCATGCTAGATCCAACATTGACTAATATGGATAAAATAAATACTGAACATACCTTGACTATATCAAGATCTATATGTTCTATGATTTTTAATGGCATTTAAAAAACTTTGCTAACTTTTCTACATAAGTAATAACCAATAGCTAAACCTAAAACTAATATAATTAAATATTTCATTTTAATAACCTCTAGCTAAAATGCTCATTGCTTCAGTAGTATCACCCATTTCATCAGCTAATTTCTGATCAACTTGTGCATTGATTTTTTTTGTTGCATTTTTCTTTTTATACCATTTGTATAAAATGTATGCACCTACTATTGCTATTGCGTAATATATATAATGCTTTTTCATCTTTTAAAAATTAAACTGTTAATACTTGTGTAGTTTTAGTAACTAATTTATCTGTACCAGATCCAGATCCCTGATCACTTTCAGTCGGTGCTGGTGGTATAATTGTTTCTGCTGGTGCTACAATAGTTTTAGGTGCGTTTTTTTTTGACCACCATTTGTAGATTAAATATGCACCTACGATAGCTATTGCCCAATAAATGTACTTCTTGTTTTTCATGTTAATTTATTTACGAGTTATTAAATTTCCTAAAATTGTACCTAACAATATTGCACCAAAAATGTAAAGTGCTAACCTTTGTAGATCTTGTGGTGCTACTCTTACTTCAACACCTAATTGTTTGTTTCCACCTAAAACACCACCTAATTGATCAAATAGTGATTGTGGATTTTGCGTTTGATCATTCATTTAATTTAAAATTTTAATTAGATCCTTAAATGTATCTTTATCAATCCATCCTTTCATAACACCAATAAAACCTAATATGGTACAAATGGCAACTACTAATCGGATATAATCAACTTTACCAGATCCAACTGGTGATCCATTTTGATCAACATTATGATTATAATCTTTATTTGCTTTTAATACGCTTGTAACACCAATAGCATCAGTTATTCCTAAACCTATTCGTTTTAGTGTATTTAAAAATTTTGCTTTTTTAAGTATTCCCATAACTATTAACAAATTAAACCAATTTTGGTACACTCTGATATTGGTAAAATTGTACCATTACCAGATTTGCAAGTATTACTTAAACAATCTAATGATTTTGCTTTATTAGATCTGGTGATCCAAACAACATAAGCTATCATTATTAGTACTATAACACCTATTGCTATATATCTACCTTTCATCATTCTAATATTCACGTATCATTCCACCACCTTGATTAAATGGCTCAATGTATATCTGTTCTTTTCTAGCTTGTAATGGTACACTCATATATCTTGGTGCAGTACCATCATAAGCATTAAAACCTATTGCATTATTGCTTACTTGATAATCTGGTAATATTTCATTCGGTAAAATATTTAAGCCAGTACCAATAGAATTATCATCAATAGGATCTGGATCAGGTAATGGCATATCAACTATTATATTAGTATCACCAGATCCATCAGAAATTGGTATATTTCGCTTTACTATTTTAGAATTATCTTTTGACTTTTTACAGATCAAATAAATAACAATAGCTACGATCAATCCACCTACTATCCAGATTATATTTTTTTTGATAAATTCCATGTTTTATTTAAAAAGGTTTAGTACTAGCCTGTTTATTAGTACATAAAACTGCCTCTTGTGGGTTTGATTTATGTTCGCACCATACTGCTCTTTGGTTGCCACCTAAAGATCCACCTAATGAAACATCCATAGCATTTGCTCTACTTACTCTTTGCTCTGTACTTTCAAAAATTGGCATAATTGATCGTGCAATAGTTGTATCTGTATTAGATCCACTTTGACTTTCTACTGGTGGTACAACATTATTTGATCCACCAATTATACCAGCACCAGCCATTGATAAAGGTGATCCACCATTACCATTTCTTTTTGACCACCATCTGTAAAGTAAATAAATACCTACTAATGCTATTGCCCAATAAATGTACTTTTTATTCGTTTTCATCTTTTTTTGTTTTTATGATTAAGTTTTAATAAATTAAAATTCTACCTGATCCAGATCCAGCTACACCTGATCCAACTGGTGAGTTTTGAAAATCTGTATCACCAATTACTTTTGGCATTGTTTCAACACCTATATCAGCTTTACCAGATACACCAGCAAATAATTTTTTATTTCTATATTTTTTGATTTCTTCAATTACTAAAAAAGCAATAACAAATGCTATTACATAAGTTAATATTGCCCAAAGATTAATTTTACTTGTTGTTGTTGTTGTCATGTTTTTTTATGATTAATTAATTATGCTACACCTTTTGCATTTAAACGATCAATTATACCTTGTACTAAACCTGACAAAGTAAGATCTGGAAACGACTCACTATTTAGCCATTGCCTAAATGTTTCGCCACTTTCAACTTCATAGTAATGATTAAACAAATTGCTTAATGCTACTAATTTTGTATCAGATAAATTAGCAACTTGTTCATACAAAGTATCATTATGTCCTGACCAGTTTAAACCATCCATATCATCATGGATATTTTCTGCTAATGCTTTTAATTGTTGTTTTTCTTCATCTGTTAATTCTGATCCAATTACATCATCTGGTACTTTAATACCATGTGGTTTTGTACCAGCTTTTTTACCAGATTTATATATGTAAATTAATATTGCTAGTATTACTAAACCAGCAACAAACCAGTACCAATGCTTTTTAAAAAAATTGCTAAAATCTTTCATATTGACCTATTAATTATAACTAATAATATTATAAATGTTATTACTATACCTACATATAATAATACCTTTTGTAGTTCTTTTGCTCTACGTTCATCAGCACTTAATTGTGCTTGTTGCATTTGAAATTGTGCATCAAGTTGTTTCTGCATCATTTCATTTTGGCTTTTTTGCTGGTTTTTACCACCAAAAAAACTAAATGCACCACCAAACAAAGTAGTACCAGCACTTATTAAAGGTATTGCTAATGGTAATGGCATATTTATTTTTTCTTTTTAACCATCTTTAATATTATAAATAACATTAAAAATGCAACTAAACCACCAACAACGATCCAGATATAACTACTGGCTTTGCCACCAGTATAATTATTAGCTATAACTTTTACACCGTTTGCTTTTATATCATCAATAGATCCTTTAATATCATTTACAGTACCTAAAATTTCATAGTTAACCTCTAAAAGTTCCTCTGTATTATCTAAGATCTGATTTGTAACATCTAGGATCACTCCTTGATTTGTAATTATAATTTCTTGATTTTTTAATATTTCACCAGTATTATTAACAATAACACCTAATTGTGCTATCATCTTTTTTTGACCAGATAATAATTTATTTGATACATCAAGTATTTGTTTAACATCCATTGATAATTCAACAAACATTAACTTTTCTACCCAAACAGTTTTATAGATCCCTTGCCACTCTAACTCATCACCAGCCCAATGATTAAGTTTCATTTCATTTAAGGCTAATCTAGTAGCAATAGCTTTTTTTTGATCATCTTTTTCACCTTGTAATTGTGCGAAACGATCAACGGCAGATCCATATTTCAGTATAAAGTCTTGACCTCTTTGCATATCTTATCGTTTTTTCATGGCAAATATTACTACCACCACTAGGATCACAACTACTATTGCTCCTAAAACATACCAGATAGTATTATCTTTTTTTGCTGGTGCTGGTGCTATATACATAGGTTGATTAGATCCACCTTGCATTTGACCACCTAAAAATGCACCACCTAATGATCCAATGGCACTAAACATACCACCTGACCAGTCTTGAAATGCAGTTATGGTAGCTCCACCATCAGCAACACTAGATACTTGACCTTTTACTGTTTCCCATGCTTTTTCTAGTTCTGGACTAGCATTTGTAGATAAAAAAGGTACGCTTAAAATATAATTAACCAGATCATTATGTTGACCAGTTTCAGCTATTTCCATTACACTATCATAAAGTGCATCTACATTTTCTGGCTCACCTTTACCCCATACTTCTAACAATCTAGTTGTTACTGCTTGTGGGTTATTTGCAACTATTGTAGCTACTAAAAATGGAAAGTCATTTTTTAATTTATATACGATTTCTGAACTTGTCATTGTATAAGTATTTAAAAAAAAAGCCAAACCAAAAAATATGGTTTGGCTTTTTTAAGGTTATTAAAGATAAAGTATATTAAACTGTATATGCACTTGGACTCATAGTTACATTAACTTCTTCACCAGCTAATACATCAATCACAATACCTCTGTGAATATCTAAGTAAAACTGACCAGTTAATGTCAATAAGTTAAAGTTAAATGCACTATTTCTAGTAGCACTTGCTAAATTTAAACTTTCACTAGATACTTCACCAGCCATGTTAGTGATATAAGTTTTAAATTGTTGTGCAAATTGGTTAGGAGTTGAACTTGTTTGAAAGTTAATTGATCCAAAAATAATTCCTACACCAAAGAAAAAGTTTTTGTTTGGTACTACTAAACCAGCTTGACCTTGAACGGCACTTGGGTTATCTACTGTAACACCACCAGTAGCAACTAATTGTGCTATCATAGTAGTTGGATCACCAATTACATATCTTACTACTGCACCACCACCAGAATTATCTAGTGTATAAGTAATAGCTGGTAGTCTAGGCACTTGACCTAAAAACATTCCCATATCTACTTGTGATCCTGAAATATTTGCTTTGCTTGTGTCGGCTACTTTTACGCCAGTTGATAATTCACGTGCTTTTTGAATATCACTTGTTTGATTTCTCATCATCTTTGAAAGTTTTTTAATTTAAAATTATTGAACAACAAAAGTGATAAGAAAATCTGATCAAAAAAACACTTTCTATGCAATGGCATATAGTACGTTTTTATGGTATATGTACTATGGTTTGGATCAGGTTATAAAAAAAGCCAGTAACAATAATGCTACTGGCTAAAATCTAAACGATCTATACGGCAAATATAGAACTTTAAACAAAGGTACTTTTTTTATCCAACAATAGAAATTTTACCTTGCCAAACATAATATTCCATAGTATCACCATCTTTAGCAATAACATCATATAAAGGAATCCAATATTTATTCATAAAACCACCAGCATCATAAAATCCAAACAATTTAATTGTTTTAGCATTAGTAATTATATATTCTTCTCTAGCACCAAAAGGTGAATTGGATCTTTCTCTACCAGTAGGTGTAAAACCTTTATTGTAAAGATACTCCAAACCTTTTTTTACATGATCTGGTGTTAATGATATACCATCATTATTGTTTACATTATTATCAAATAGTTCAGATACTTGCTTTGCCAATTCTGGATCTTTACCACTATTTAAAAAACGCAATAAAGCATTCATTTCTAATTCTGTTAACTTTCTAGCTTTTGCTAGTTTTTTATAGTCATATTTCGACTTTGTTTTCTTTGCCATAATTCAAATTTTAATCATATAAATTTTTTAGATCTGATCTAATTGCATCAAAATCTTTTTCAGTTAATTTACGATCCCATGCTTTGTTTAAAGCATCACTTTCGTTTAATAATTCTTCACCTTTAATGTAAACATACATATTGGTTACTCTTTCTGGCTCACTAAAATCAGTAGTTACTTCACCAAAATTATTTTCTTCATACTCTTTAATATCATAAATAGCATCATATACACCACCATCTACATTATCTTTTAGCCATTTGTCTGCTTCATATCTACCAATTATAAAATAATCAGTATTAAACAACTCATTATGTAGATCAGCACCATATACATCAGCATGATCTTTAATATCATCTATTGTATCAATAGCATGATCCAGTATTTTATTATTTGCACTCATATCATTTAGATTTTTAATTATTACTTACCATTTACGTTTAATTCTTAATTTATTAAGGTGATCAAAAAAATATCTACCTAATGATCCACTTGCACTTTTAGGTTTTCTATAACCACTCATTTTTGCTAACTGACTTAATTCAGTTCCATAACTTTGAGCATGAAAGTCTTTGTTAAAGTTTACACCTAATTTTTTTGCCATTTTATAAGCATCTAGTTTACTAATTTTTTTTGCCATAATTATTCATTTAGTTTTTTTCTAATATTTTTCAAATTTAGTTTATTTCCTATACATCTCAAAGATATTATAGCATTAACCATTTCATCTTTATGTTCATTACCTCTGGATCTTAGTAATATATCATTTCTTAGTTGATCTATACCCATGTTAACTAGATCACTTAATAGTTCTATTTCTTTATCTGTTAAATTATCCATAATTATTCTCTAAAATCTTCTTCAATAGTAATGATCCAGTTATCACCTAAAAGATCTTTTAAAAACTTAAATAGATCTGTAAAACTATTAAAGAATTGACTATTTGTTTTGTGTTGATAAGATCCACCTATCCAGATACGACCATCAGCTACTAGATCTAAACCAAACGCTAACCACCAATAATCATCACCAGATCGTTTAGATCTTACCATATACTTTGTTGGTATTTGTTGATCCAGTAGATCATGTTGATCACAAATAGATCTACCAGCAAAGTATATTATACCATCAGATATGTTTACACTAGGAAATTCATCAAATGTTAATTGATAGTACCTTTCAGTTTGTGTATGCTCTGGTTGATCCAGATTACCACAACATTCACAATATGTTTCTTGAACATGGTAATGTTGTTCACTTGTAATTACTCTTTTCTCAATACGATCCATAATAAAAAATTTAGTTATTAATTAATTATGGAACAATATTAAATTCTAACTGTGCAGTGTACGTTCATAGTTAAAATTAATTGAATAATTTATCTATTAAATTGGTTTGTTCTGGCTTTTGTTTTACGACTCTTTGCCTTTGTATTACTGGCTTTTTACGATTTATTCCTTTAGCTACTTTTTTTGCAACTTTTTTTGTTGCTGGTTTGCTTTTTTTATTTGCAGTGTTACGTGGATAACTTTTAGGATCAGGATAATCACGATTATATCCTTTCACATCATATCCTTTTACCTTTATTTTACCAGTAGCATTTTTTTGTGTTACTGTTTTAGATCTGGTAACTTTTTTAGCTGGTGCTGGTTTTTTAGATCTAGTAACTTTTTTAGCTGGTGCTGGTTTTTTAATTGCATCAATATAAGTTACATATCCATTTTTAGAATTACCTTTTTGTTTAACATAACCATTTTTCAATAATTCTTTAATAGCTAGATCATTCATAGCCATGTTACTATTTTTAGGTGAATTAAAATCAGTTACATAAGTTTTATTACCTTTTAATATTACTTTATAATATAGGTTTTGTGCATTTAAACTTAAACTTTCTGGTTTTGGTAAAATAACTTCACTCCATTTAATAGTTTTTAAACCAAAATTATCAATGGTATATGTACCAACACCAACATTTATAACATCATTATTTCTAAATGTTTGACCACCTCTTTTATAATCAATAGTATCACCTTTTTTAAAACCTTTTCTAAAATCATTATCAAATGGTAGATCAGGTTGTTTTTTAGATCCAGTAGATTTTTTAGCTGGTGCTGGTGTAACTGATCCATTAGTTACTTCTAACATTTGTAATGGCATAGTAAATTTAGTATCACCAGATACAATAGTAGCACCACCTGATATACTAGCACCTTTAAATTGTTTCCATTTTGGATCAATACTTTTAACTACAAATATTGTTTTCTTATGTTCATCTGGTACACCTAAACCACCATATTCAATCATCTTAACCTTTTGACCAACTTTTGTAGGTTTTAGATCTGGTTTTTTTTCTTTTTTAATTACATCTGGAAATTGTTGTTTTAGGAATTTTTTATGTTGATCAGGAGTTAATTTTGCTTTGCCATTTTCTATTGATAAAGTTACTTCATAATAATCATCACCACCATCATAAACCATGAATTCATAGCCTAATTGATTTAACTTTTTTTCTACCTGATAAACTTCTTCTTTTGTAAAATCATCACCAGATCCAAAAGGATATTCTTCAATAGAAAGGTAGGCAAATTTATATTTTTCATCTGCTTCGCTTGTTGTTAATTCATAACCTTTAGACTCCAGATCCTTTTTAATTTTGTATAGTAATTTATTACTATCCCTAATTGATTTTTTCTCTGGACTCATACTACTTCTTTTTAGATCGTTTTCTTGTATGTGCTTTAACTGTATATCCTTTTACTTTTACTTTAGTTGTGGATCTACGTTTTTTGCTAGTAGTAGTTTTGTTTGATCTTTTTTTTCTTGTTGCCATCATTTAGATTTTTTAATTAATAATTTATTCTTTTTTACATATAGGTGATATTTTAGGATCACCAGCATACATCACAAAGATATTAATTAATTTATCGTTTACTTGTGTAAAGTTGTAAACAGTAAACAATTTATCATCATAAACTATCAATGGTACACCTACTGGTACACCTATTTCGCCTTGATTAAATATCATTATTGGCATTTTTAATGGATAGTTTTTACATAGTATTTCCAGATCTTGCACCATCTTAGGATTGTTAGGATCATCACTAACATTTATCATAGCTGGTGGTGAATTTGGATTTTCTGGATTTTCTCTTTTTGCCTCTAGTAATTGGAAACGTACTTTTCTTTTAAACATATCTTATTTTTTTAGTATTTGTATTTCATTATTAAAAACAAAGTATTCAAAATATATTTCATCTAAATAAATTGCTTTGTATTGTGGAATGTAATGTTTTTTAAATATAGTACCAGCATCAACAATTTTAACAACTTCAATATCTGATAAATTAGCAACTACCATAATTTGTAATGTAGTTTTAAATGGTGTATTATCATGTAATATACCATGTTTAGTCATGTGTTTACTAACTAAATATTTTTCAGCTTTTTTAAAGTGATCATTATCTAGCTGGATAGGATCTGATTTTAATCTAGCATTAAATTTATTAACCAGATCATCTACTTGATCTTTACTTGACAAATTTATAAAGTCAAGTAAACTATTTATTTCTTTATGTGATAATTGATCCTTTTTTATTAGATCTAAATATTTATCAATTTTCATCTTTATTAATTTTAGTAAAAAAAGGATCTCTTTTTACTTTTTCATCCTTTATCCATTTAGAGTTTTTATAAGCTACTAGTGATAAACGATTAACATATTTCTGCATACTGGATAAACTTTTTCTGATCCTTAAACAATCATATATTAAATACCCATTTAGTAATATTAAAACTATTATTATTATTATCATCATCTACCTATTATTTCACCATTTTTTAAAAAATATACAAAGTTGTAATACTCTGGTTTTGATTTATCCAAACCAGCAAATTTATTTACTGCATTTCTCATTCTGCAATGGATATCAAAATGTTCACCAAGTTGTTTTCTACGATTGACAATTTCTGCTTCAGTATAACCTAAACCAAAAATTGTTATGTAAGGAAAAAATATAGGTGGTACTTGATCATAACTATGTGAATTTGAAAAAATATCTATTGCCCATTGACGTTTTCTGGCTAATATCATTCTGATTTCTTTTTCTGGACGTCCTTCTGCATAAAAAGGATCATCTAAAACCAGATTTAAGTTAGCTAAACCATCATGTTTAAATTTCTTATATAAAAAAGGAAAGGTTAAATTTTCTTCATACTCAATACATAAAATACCCTCAAAATTTATATCAAAATCTGTTTCCAGATCATCAGAAAATATGGTTGGATAGTCAAACCATGCTTTTTCAGATCCATCAGGTATAACTACTAAACATCGTTCACCTTTTTTTTGAACTTTATAATTAAGTATATTTAATAATTGAGTCGTTTTACCTCTACCAGCCGTACCTATTATTTCTGTAAAATCAGCATATCTTTTAGCCATATTTATTTAGTTTTTTTTTGTTT
>Ga0070754_10003179_pt1 | contig 11697 bp, 5 predicted proteins | sample VirMetDEL_Sep_01_FD_75181 | JGI IMG/M metagenome (GOLD analysis project Ga0070754, IMG submission 75181) | Aqueous microbial communities from the Delaware River and Bay under freshwater to marine salinity gradient to study organic matter... | ecosystem: Environmental > Aquatic > Marine > Coastal... | reverse complement strand
GCAGGTTGCACTCGGTCAGCAGCTTCTCCTTGATACGGCTCTTGATGCCCTCGCCAAACAGGAAGCCATCCGGCAGCACCACGGCGGCGCGGCCACCGTCTTTGAGTAGCTGCATGATCAGCACCAGAAACAGGTCAGCCGTCTCACGGGTGCGGAAGGTGGCGGGGAAGTTGGTTTCTATGCCGTCTTCTTCCATGCCGCCGAAGGGAGGGTTGGCGACGATGCAGTGCACGCGCTCGCTGGGTGTCCAGCTGATCAGTGGGCGGGCCAGGGTATTGTCGTGGCGGATCTGGCTGGGCACTTCGATGCCGTGCAGGATCATGTTGGTGGTGGCCAGCAGGTGCGGCAGCGGCTTTTTTTCTACGCCAAAGATGCTGGCTTGCAGGGTGCGTTCATCGTCTGCGGTTTTTACATAGCGGCTGCGCTTGTGCTCGATAGTGCAGGTAAGAAACCCGCCGGTGCCACAGGCGGGGTCCATGACCTTTTCATCCAACTTGGGATCGACCATGCGCACCATAAACTCGGTAACCGGGCGCGGCGTATAAAACTCTCCGGCGTTGCCAGCAGTCTGCAGATCACGCAGCAGTTGCTCATAGAGATTGCCGAATTCGTGACGCTCCTGGGCCTTGTTGAAGTCGATACCGGTCTGGATTTTATTTATCACCTGACGGATCAGCTGGCCGGACTTCATGTAGTTGTAGGCGTCTTCAAATACGCCGCGTACCACATAGGCTGCCGGGGTGGTGCTGTATTCGTTGAGGCTTTGCAGGGTAGGGAAGAGCTGGCGATCAAGAAAGTCCTTCAGCTCTTCGCCGGTCATGCCTTCCGGGTCGGCCGCCCAATTGCGCCAGCGGCAACGTTCGGGAATGGGCGACTGATAGCTGTCATCCATCAGCTCCCATTCCAGTTCGCGGTCATCGAATATCTTGAGAAACAGTAACCAGACTAACTGGCCGATACGCTGGGCGTCGCCATCAACGCCAACGTCCTTGCGCATGATGTCCTGGATGGATTTGATGGTGGAGCTAATAGACATGAACTGCTTTCCTTACTCGGTAATGCTGGTTTCTGGATCGTCCAGAAAGTAGCTGTCGTCAATCTCGATCAGCGTCAGCTTTTTTTGTTTGACCGCGACGCTGTGCTTGACCAGCAGCTCGATCAGCTTGTCACCGTCAATCAGCGTGATGGGTGCCGCGCCGGGAAACAGCGCTACATCCTTGCACCCTTTGGCGAAGCCGCCGATGGTGATAATAGTGCCGCGCAGCGCGCCATGCAGCGGTAGTACGCCGCGCAGTTGGTCTAATACCGGACGGCCCAGATTGGCTCTATGCCGTTTGACCTGCACCACCTCTTTGATTTCGGTAATGCCGAACTGGAAGTTGGCCGTCACATCCACGCCTTTGTCGCCGCTCTGCTTGGTAACCATGACGTTTTCATAATCCATGGCCTCCAGCAGGTCCTTGATCAAGGCCTCAAAGCGGTAGGGGTCCATGTTCTCCAGCTGGGTGCGCAGTAGGGCGGTCTGGGTGTCGTTGTAGACTTTTACTGCGTTTACTACGCTGTGATGCGCTGCGGGTGTGCGCTGTGCACCCTGAGGCGCGGCGTAGTTTACGCCTTTGCTGGTGATGCTGTAACTGTTGCCTTCGCGCTCTACATAGCCGCGCTCCACGAGGTTAGCCAAGCGGCGGCGAAGTGTGTCTTTGAAGGTGGAGGGTGTTTTGTAGTTGGAGTTTTCCAGCAGAAAGTCAGACCATTCTTCCAGCAAGTCGCCACGCCGTGCGGGCGAGCAGGTGGCCAGAATTGCCAGCAGCTGTGGCAGGCCCTCTGCTTCATCCAATTGGCGAATGATTGTGGGTTCTTCCTTCAGGAATGCCCTGCCGGCTGTGGTTAGTTGCCAAAGGTCGTTGCTGTCGATGTCTAGCAACTGAAAACCGTTTATGAACAGGTAACTACCGTAAATGTGACGCGGGTTGACGTGATGGCCGCTCTTTACCCAGATGTCGCTGGCCAGCTTGCGGTCGTCTCCAGAGAGCTTTTCGTCGATCCATTCATCTGGGTTGCTCCAGTCTACGTTGTTCTTAACCGTACCCACCTGATTATGCAGCGCTTTGATCAGACTCAGGACCTGCGCCTTTCGGTAATTGGGGAAAACCTTGAGTAGCGCGGTTACCTCAGAGTAAGTCGGAAACAGCGGCGTGCGGACAATGCGCGGTCGGGTGTTAGTCATTTTTATACTCTTTGGGGATGCTTTGCTTCAGGCGCTGTAGAGCTCGTCTTCCAGCTCGTGGATCGCTTTGGTGTAGCCTGCTTTGCCGCCAAATGCCTTGACCAGCTCGACCGGTGCGCCAATTTGGCTGAACGGGTCGAGCTGAAGGATTTTGATGTCTTCGATATGCTCGATGCCGGTATCCGCATACTTTTCCAGCAGGGCTTCGAGTACCTGGCGCGCGGCGCCGGAGTATTGGGCGAAGTAGTTGCGCTTTTTCACTTGCTCGGCGCGCTCTTTACGCGTCAGTGCGGGCTGATCGAAGGCGACGTGGCAGATCAAATCGAAGGGGTCCAGCGGTTGGCCGAGTTTCTTTTCTACTTCTTCGGCCAGGGCTTCCCACATCACGCCTTGTACGGCCATTTCTTCGATGATTGCTTTCTTCTGCTCTGCGCTGCTCCAGCGCTTGAGGAAGTCATCCAGCGAAGCGAAATTTTTGGCGACGCAGGAACGGGTGTAGTCACGCAGCGATTCGGTAATCAGTTTGCCGTCGGGCCCGTAGTATTGGACGCGCTCGGCGATAACGGAAATGGGTACGTTATCGATCACGTATTTGATGCGCCTGGTACCTTCCTCGCCTTCAGGAAAGTCGACGTCACCGGGCTGTCCGCCATCGCCTGCGTTGCCTAGGTCTTCGCCATCAATAAGATCGTCCGGCGGAACTGGGGAGTCCTCGGCGCCCGGGGTATAGATCACGACAGGGTCGCCATCGAAGGCCGAGTCGGCAAAGAGTTCGGTGGCCTTTTTGAAGTCCATGATGGTGAACCAGTACTTGCCGAAATCTTCATTGATGCGCGTGCCGCGACCGATGATCTGCTTGAACTCGGTCATCGACTTGATGTGCTGATCCAGCACGATGAGTTTGCAGGTTTGCGCGTCTACGCCCGTGGTCATCAGTTTGCTGGTGGTGGCAATGACGGGGTAGCGGGCCTCAGGGTTGATGAAGTTATCCAGCTCGGCTTTGCCTTCCTGGTCATCGCCGGTAATGCGCATGACGTACTTGCGGTTCTCCGCTACGCGCTCGGGGTTCAGGTTGACTAGTGCCTGGCGCATGCGCTCGGCGTGATTGATGTCGTCGCAGAAGATAATGGTTTTCTGGAACGGATCGGTCGCCTTGATGAAGTCGGTTACCTTTTGCGCCACCAGTTGGGTGCGCGCCTCAATGACCAGGGTGCGATCCATATCCTTGAGATTGTAGATGCGGTCTTCGATCAACTCGCCGTTCTTGTCGAGCATACCTTTGGGTGGCCGCCAGCCCTGCAGGTCTTTATCAAAATCAATACGCACTACTTTATAGGGCGCCAGAAAGCCGTCTTCGATGCCTTGTTTCAAGGTGTAGCTGTAAACCGGCTCGCCGAAGTAGGTGATGCTGGAAACTTCTTTGGTTTCTTTGGGCGTAGCGGTTAGACCCACGTGGGTAGCGCTGGAAAAGTATTCAAGTATTTCGCGCCAGGCGGAGTCTTCCGCAGCACTGCCCCGGTGGCACTCATCAATTACGATCAGGTCGAAGAAGTCGCGCGAGAACTGTTTGTAGATGTTCATCTCTTCTTCATTGCCGGTAACGGCCTGATAAAGAGAGAGGTAAATCTCATAGGAAGTATCGATCTGCCGTTTGGCGATCTTGGTCATCGCCTGACCAAAGGGTTTGAAATCGTTGTTTTTGGTCTGGTCGACCAGGATGTTGCGGTCAGCCAGAAACAGGATGCGTTTCTTCTGCCGGGACTTCCACAGGCGCCAGATGATCTGGAAGGCGGTGTAGGTTTTGCCGGTGCCGGTTGCCATAACCAGCAGGATACGATCCTGCCCGCGGGCGACGGCCTCGACGGTGCGGTTGATGGCGTTCATCTGGTAATAGCGCGGGCTGCGACCGGAGCCGTCATTGTAATAGGGCGCTTCCACGCGCTGCTGCGCTTCGCCCTCCAGCCCTTTCCACTGGCAGTAGCGCCGCCAGAGTTCGCCGGGGCTGGGGAACTGCTCCATGCTCAGAGCGGTTTCAACCTGGCTACCAGTGCCGCTGCGGTCATGGAACAGAAAGCCGCTGCCGTTGCTGGAGAATACGAAGGGTACGTCCAGCGCTTCTGCGTAGCCGAGCGCCTGTTGCATGCCGGAGCCAACTGAGTGCTTGTTGTCCTTGGCCTCGATAACGGCGATAGGCAGATTGGGCTGGTGGTAGAGGATGTAGTCTGCCCGGCGAGACTCGCCTCGGCTATGCAGCTTGCCGCGCACGATGATGCGGCCCTTGGTAAAGCTGACCTCTTCGCGCACCAGCGGTGCATGTCCCATCCAGCGCGTTGGATGGCGGGGGCAACGTACTTGCTGCAGATGTCCCTTTCGGAAAGCAACTTCTTGTCCATGATCCAGTCCTGGCTGGCACTAAAAAACGCGCCTAATCCTGCAATACGCAGAAGGTTTGAGCTGACAACGATAAGGATCAGAGGCGCTTATGGTTTCGCCTGCGCCTTTCTAACGTCATCCTTGAATGCTATGCAGCCTGCCATGATGCGGGCGGGTTCACAATATCAACCCCACTAAAGATGGGTAAAGCGCGAGATTTGCCATGATCTATTTAGGCTGGGGCTTAAGCTCCACGCTCTTAGCGATTTTTTGCAGGCTGCGGGCTAGAGCATCCTTGGCATCCAATGCGTAACTGTATTCGAAGCGAGAGCCGCAGGCCGCTGATGGCGTTATAGCTGTTCTCGTTGGTTAAGCGAGTTATTGCTAGTACCCCCGGATCGCCCGTTTCGCGCCCTTCCCAGTGCACCCATCCATGCCAACGCGCTTTATTGGGGCGGTCTCTAAACATTGATTTAGACGCGTCGCACCATTTCATTGCGCCCGCCGCCTACTCCTTGCTTTATTTTCGCTGGCACAGCCCTTGCTTTAATCGGTCTGCGCATCAGGGCGAGCGGTTTTCAGGTACGCGCGGATGTTGGGAAGTTGCGCTTTGGTGTCTGCAAGCACTGCATTGCGCCTTGGCTTGATATATGGACGACACCAGAACCGGTCGGCTTTATCTCTGTTATCCAACTCGTCTCAGTTTTCTCTTCTGCTCGGCGCGTCATAGTGCGCTGGCCGTGTACTGCTCCCCATCATGTATAGCAGTATCAGGTACATTGTAGAGAAAGGGCGTCATTCTCCTTTTGCCAGCGTGACCGGCTTTCGGTTGAGCTCCTTTCTCATAAGCAAAAAATATAAGGATTCACGATGTCGATGAATGTACGAGTAGCAGGTGGTTTGTTCACTATGGCTTTTGGCCTTTTGGTCGGCGGCTGTGCTCAGACTGCAAGTACGCCAACTCCGGTGGCGAGCGACTCAGCCATGCACACTAAACCCACCTATATTGGCCGCGCGCAGGACCTGTACGATTTGACGCCGCTCTACCAGCCGGACACTTACCGCAATATGGACCAGCTGTATTTCACCCGCAATGTGGCGCGGGGTGAGCAGGTCTATCCGCTCCCGCAGTTACCCAATATGGACGTCACCTACGAGGCCGATGGTAGCGAGAAGAACGTCGATGACTTTATGCGCCGCAACCGCGTTGGCGGTGTGCTGATCATCAAGGACGGCAATGTGGTGCTGGAAAAATACGGCCTGGGTAGCGATGCCAATACCCGCTGGACGTCCTTTAGTGTGGTCAAGTCCATCTCCTCGACGCTGGTTGGCGCCGCCGTGGAGCAGGGCTTGATCGATGTGCAGGCACCTATCACCCAGTACGTGCCAGCTTTGGCGGGCGGTGCCTACGATGGCGTGACCGTAGAGCAGGTGCTACATATGAGCTCCGGTGCGGACTGGAATGAAACCTACCGCGACCCGACCTCTGACCGCCGCGAGCTGTTCACCCGGCAGCTATCCAATACGCCGGGCTCACTGGTTGAGCAGATGAGCCAGCTGGAGCGTAAATACGAGCCCGGCACGGTGTTCAAATACAGCACGGGCGAGTCGCACCTGCAAAGTGAGCTGATTCACGCTGCCACCGGCATGACCACCAGTGATTACTTGTCTGATCGCATCTGGGCGCGCATGGGTATGGAGCAATCGGCCTATTGGCAGCTTGACGCGCAAGCGGGTCAGGAAATCGGCAGTAGTGGTTTTTCCGCCACGCTGAAAGACTATGGCCGCTTTGGCCAATTCATTCTGAATGATGGTGTTATCGATGGTGAGCGCATTCTTCCCGAGGGCTGGATGGCGAAAGCCACTGAGGTTGATCCGGCGTCTTATCTGGCACCGGGCAAGTTGTACGGCGGGGATTACATCCTCGGTTACGGCTATCAGTGGTGGTTATTCCCTACTGGCGAGCAGGCGCGTGATCAGCACGATGGCGCCTTTGAAGCGCAGGGCATCTTTGGTCAGTTTGTTTACGTGAATCCCAAGGAAAATGTGGTGGCGGTGATCTGGAGCGCGTGGCCAGAACCTGAGATGGATAAGCAGGAAATGGAAACCTATGACTTTATTGCAGCCGCGATCAAAGCGTTGAAATAACGGGGCCTGCACTGCGAGGCATTCAGCCTCTCAGTCGCTAGCGGTTTTATAGCGCCCGATGCCTTGCGTCGGGCGTTTTCTATTGTGGTTTCATACTCAGGCATGGAGCGGGTTCACTGACATGTCTGCCAGGGAAAATTGGCTGTTTTACGGCCAACGCTGATCTATGTCATCGAACGTTCTGCCTTAGCTGCTACACTCGTGCTTCTCATCTAGACCTATCTAGCACGCGGCTTTTCATTAAATTGAAGGAATTGGCATGCAACGGGCTTCTCCCAGAATTATCCGTATTCTTGCCGCTGTGGTCATTGCGTTGCTGCTGCTGGGCTTTTATGCCTGGTTTGAGCTACGACAAACCGGCTATGGCGAGGCATTCGTCAGCGGTAACGGGCGCATCGAGGCGACCGAGATTGATATCGCGACCAAGCTGGGCGGGCGGATTGAAAGCATTACGGTCAAAGAGGGCGACTTTGTTAAGCCCGGCCAGCTGCTGGTGCAGATGGATACCACCACCTTGCAGGCGCAGTTGAATCAGGCTCAGGCGCAGCAGCAGCAAGCTGAGAATGCAATCGCCACGGCGGTATCTCAAGTGCGACAGCGTGAAAGTCAGAAAACCGCAGGTGAGGCGCTGGTGACGCAGCGTGAGGCTGAGGTTAATGCGGTCAGCAAGCGCTATGAGCGCGTGCGGGTGTTGGTCGAGCGCAACGCCATGTCGCGTCAGAGTCTGGATGATGCCTTGGCCACCTTGCAGAGTGCCAGGGCGGCGCTGGCTGCAGCGCAGGCGCAGGTGCACGCCGAGGAGGCTGGTATTGCTGCGGCGCAGTCGCAGGTGTTTGGTGCGCAATCGGCAATGGCGGCAGCTCGTGCTGCGAGCAACCGGGTAAGTGCCGAGATTACCGATAGCCAGTTGCTGGCTGATCGGGTGGCGCGTGTGCAGTTCCGCACGGCTGAGCCGGGCGAGGTGCTGGCAGCGGGCGGCCGGGTAGTCAATCTGGTTGACCTGGCGGATGTCTACATGACCTTTTTCCTGCCCGAACGTGAAGCTGGGCGGGTAGCCATGGGCGCAGATGTGCGCCTGATTCTGGATGCGGTGCCGCAGTACGTGATTCCGGCCAAGGTCAGTTATGTGGCCAGCGTGGCGCAATTCACGCCGAAGACGGTAGAAACCGAAAGTGAGCGCGAAAAGATGATGTTTCGGGTCAAGGCGCGGATTGATCCCGCGCTGCTGCGCGAGCATATGGAACAGGTTAAAACCGGCCTGCCCGGTATCGCCTGGCTCAAGCTGGATGCGGACGCGCCGTGGCCTGACGAGTTGGCAGTGAACGTGCCTCAGTGACCGCCTGCCGATGAGTGCCATCGCCGACATCAAGCAGATTGCCCTGCGCTACGGCAAGACCTGCGCGCTGGATGACCTGACGCTGTCGCTGCCTAGCGGTCAGATGGTGGGCTTGATCGGGCCGGATGGCGTAGGCAAATCCAGTTTGCTGGCGCTGATCGCGGGTGCACGCAAGCTGCAGGAAGGCCAGCTACAGGTGTTGGATGGCGACATGCGTGACGCGGCGCATCGTCGCCGCGTATGTCCGCGTATTGCCTATATGCCGCAGGGCCTGGGTAAAAACCTGTATGCGACGCTGAGCGTGCGCGAAAACCTGGACTTTTTTGGCCGCTTGTTCAACCAGGGCAGTCAGGAGCGAGAACAACGCATTGCGTTGCTGCTGGCGAGTACCGGGCTGACCGACTTTATTGAGCGTCCGGCGGGCAAGTTGTCTGGCGGCATGAAGCAGAAACTGGGTTTGTGCTGCGCACTGATACACGACCCTGACCTGCTGATTCTGGATGAGCCCACCACCGGGGTAGACCCGCTGTCGCGCAGCCAATTCTGGGATTTGATCGGGCGCATACGTCAGGGGCGGCCGGGCATGAGTGTGCTGATCGCCAGCTCTTACATGGATGAGGCGCAGCGCTTTGATCACCTGGTGGTCATGGATGACGGCAAAGCGCTGGCTTGCGGCAGCCCCGACGAGTTGCTGCAGCGCACCGGTACCAGCGATCTGGAACAGGCGTTTGTGGCCTTGCTGCCGGAAGAGAAACGCCAGGATCACGAAAAGCTGGTTATTCCACGGCGTACCGCTGATGGCGAGATTGCGATTGAAGCCCACGACCTGACTCGGCGATTCGGCGACTTTACTGCGGTAGACAAGGTCAACTTTCGTATTGAGCGCGGGGAAATATTCGGCTTTCTGGGCTCCAACGGCTGTGGCAAATCTACCACCATGAAGATGCTGACCGGCTTGCTGCCGTCCAGCTCAGGCGAGGCGTCGCTTTTTGGTAAGTCGGTGGACCCCAAGGATATCAATACCCGTAAGCGGGTGGGTTACATGTCGCAAGCCTTCTCGCTCTACAGCGAGCTTACGGTGCGCCAGAACCTCAACCTGCATGCGCGGCTGTTTCAGTTGGCGGCCGGCTACCGCGATGAGCGCGTTGCTGAACTGATCGAGACGTTCAATCTTGCAGAGGTGGCAGATAGTCTGCCCATGAGTGTGCCCCTGGGCGTCAGGCAGCGCCTGTCGCTGGCGGTCGCGGTGATCCATAAACCAGAAATTCTGATTTTGGATGAACCCACGTCTGGCGTAGACCCCATCGCCCGCGATGCGTTCTGGGCGCTGCTCGTTAAGCTGTCGCGGGACGACGGCGTGACCATTTTCATCTCAACCCACTTCATGAACGAGGCTGAGCGTTGCGACCGGATGTCGTTGATGCACGCAGGCAAGGTGCTGGCCAGCGATACGCCCGAAGCGCTGCGGCTGGAGCGTGGCAAGGATACGCTTGAGGAAGCCTTTATCGATTGGCTGCGCGAAGCCAGTGACGCGCAGGCAACTCCGGATGCTGAGGCCGCCTCGCCAACACTGCAGGTGGTCAGTTCAACGGCAAGGTTGCCGCGTTTCAGCCTGCGCAGGCTGATGAGCTATGCCCGACGCGAGACGATTGAACTGCGTCGTGATCCGATCCGCGGCCTGCTGGCGTTGCTGGGGTCGGTTTTTCTGATGTTCATCATGGGCTATGGCATCAATCTGGATGTGGAGGATCTCACCTTCGCGGTACTCGACAACGACCGCACCACCTACAGCGAGCGCTACATACAAAACCTGTCTGGCTCGCGCTACTTTGTTGAGCGCCCGCCGCTGGTGAGTCATGCCGATCTGGAGCAGCGCATGCGCGAGGGCAGCATCAGTCTGGCGTTGGAGATTCCACCCAATTTTGGCCGCGACTTGCTGCGCGGCGACACGCCACAGGTGGCTTATTGGGTTGATGGTGCCATGCCCATGCGCGCCGATACCCTGCGTGGCTATGCGCAAGGTATTCACCTCAACTACCTGCGCAGCTTGGCAGCAGAGCAGCCGTATACGGTCAGTATGGAATTCAGCAAGGTGGCCACGCGCTATCGCTATAACCCGGATGTGAAAAGCCTGCCGGCGATGGTGCCGGCGGTTATCCCCATTCTGCTGATGCTGATTCCGGCGATGCTGACGGCGCTGGCGGTAGTGCGCGAAAAGGAGCTGGGCTCGATCATCAACTTCTACGTTACGCCTGTGACCCGTCTCGAATTTCTGCTGGGCAAGCAATTGCCTTACATCCTGTTGGGCTTCATCAACTTTCTCACCTTGCTGCTCTTGGCGGTGCTGGTGTTCAAAGTGCCGGTGAAGGGGAGTTTGCCTACGTTGCTGTTGGCGGGGCTGGTCTATATCACTTGCGCGACGGGCGTTGGCTTGTTCATGTCTTCACTGCTGAAAAGCCAGATTGCAGCGATTTTCGGTACGGCCATCGTCACTATCGTACCGGCGGTGCAGTTCTCGGGGCTGCTGCACCCGGTATCCAGTATGGAGGGTTTTGGCGCCATTATCGGTGAGCTGTATCCCACCACCCATTTCCTCATCATCAGCCGGGGTGTGTTCTCCAAGGCGCTGGGGTTGAGCGAGCTTTATCCGTTCTTTATTCCAATGTTGCTGGCCATACCCGCCCTGACGCTATTCAGCGTGCTGGGTCTCAACAAGCAGGAAAAATAACATGCGCTCCCTCGGCAATATTATCCAGCTAGGCATCAAGGAACTGCGCAGCCTGTGGCGCGATCCGGCGCTGGTGTTGCTGATCATTTATGCGTTCAGCGCCAATATCTACTCCAGCGCCATGGCCATTCCGGAAAGCCCGCATCGAGCCAGTATTGCGGTCGTCGACGAGGATCGCTCACAGCTCTCTGGGCGGCTGCTGGATGCCTTTCAGCTACCGTATTTTGAGCCGCCGGTGCGTATCGATCAGGCCGCCATGGACGCCGGTATGGATAGCGGCAAATACACTTTTACGCTGGATATTCCACCGAATTTTCAGCGTGACGTACTGGCGGGTAAACAGCCGACCATTCAGCTTAATGTCGATGCCACGCAGATATCCCAGGCGTTTAGCGGCGCCGGTTATATTCAGCAGATCATCCAAGACGAGACGACGACCTTCGTCAGCCGTTACCGGGCAGATACCGTGTTGCCGGTCGATGCCGTTGTGCGTATGGCCTTCAACCCGAACCTGGAGCGGAGCTGGTTTGGTTCGCTGACCGCGGTAATCGATCAGATCACCATGCTGTCGATTATCCTGACCGGCGCGGCGCTGATACGCGAGCGTGAGCACGGCACCATAGAGCACCTGCTGGTGATGCCGGTTACGCCGCTGGAAATTATGCTCGCCAAGGTTTGGTCGATGGGGCTGGTGGTGCTGGTCGCGTCAGCGCTGGCCCTGCGCTTTGTTGTCGAGGGACTGTTGGCGGTGCCGGTGCAGGGCTCTATTGCACTCTTTCTGCTGGGCGCTGCGCTGCATCTGTTTGCCACTACCTCGATTGGTATCTTCTTTGGCACGGTGGCGCGCTCTATGCCGCAACTGGGCCTGCTGATCATTCTGGCGTT
>Ga0070754_10003176_pt1 | contig 11699 bp, 14 predicted proteins | sample VirMetDEL_Sep_01_FD_75181 | JGI IMG/M metagenome (GOLD analysis project Ga0070754, IMG submission 75181) | Aqueous microbial communities from the Delaware River and Bay under freshwater to marine salinity gradient to study organic matter... | ecosystem: Environmental > Aquatic > Marine >... | reverse complement strand
TGTTGCATCGCTTCTGGTGGCATTTGCTGTTGAGCAATGGCATCAGCTTTTAATTGTAAATGCTGCATAATATGAGAGATTATGTTGGCTTGCACTTGAGGATTAACTTGTACAGGTTGCAAACTTAATAAACTAGCATGAGAAGCAATATGGGCATCGTGATTTTGTTGTGGGAATGCCTCTGCTTGACCGCCCATCAATAAGGTACTGTTTTCCATACCAGCTTCAATAGGTGATGGTTCACTCGGAGGTGGTGGTAATAATAAACTATCAATATTATCTACACCTAACGAAGAATACATTCTACGATACGCTTCATACACACCGCCTGGACCGTGTATATCAGGATTAGATTGCACTAACTGCATCATTTCTTGAGCCATTACAATACGTTGGCTAGTAGAAAATATATCTGGATTACTAACAGGGAATATATCTACTTTGCCATCAAAATCAGATTGTTTGATTTCATTCTGACCGCCTGACACTTGATAAGGATAGGTAGGTGGCAAACTGTCTGAAAATATCTTAGCCAGTAAAGAAAACTCTTTCTTTTGAGCGTTATGCAGACGTTTATGTATGGCACTCAATACTTTAGTGGATTTTTCCATCAAAGCAAGCGTTGTGCCTACAGGTGCTTGAGAGTTACCTTCGCCTACCGCTATCTCTGCGATAGAAGCAAAGCGTTGGCCTGATGAAACCAATAATCCTAATAGATTTAATAGTGTGGCACTAGGTTCTTTGAACGGTAATGGTTGAATTGCATCACGAAGTGATCCTGCGGGTGCATCTACATCTCTAAACTCACCAGGTTGTATCGGTTCATCTTCATTTCTAATCCGTATGCCTCTGGTTTTAAAGCCAGCAGGCAGATTAGCAAGCGTTCCCGCATCAATTAACTGACGTAATATAGACGTAGAAGCTTTAGATAAGCCACCAATCATGTGAGATAAGCCAAATCCGTAGAAGCCTAATCCTGGTAAGAACTTGAAATGCACAAAATATTCAATCTTATTACGCATTGGGTCTTCTTCTAAGAAATTGCGTCTGATTGACAATACATTTTCTGTATTAGAGTCAATAGTTACAATATAAGGCAACTTAACGCCTGACTCTTCACCGTTTTCATCTACATCTTCAAACCCTTCAAGGTCTAAATTACAATGAATTTCGTAAAGCATACAGACTTCGCCTGTATCATAAGAGGGCTCCATGCCCTCTAGTTTCTCTTTTTCTGTGTTTAAAGATGAATAATCATTAGCATCATCATCGGGCTGCATATCAAATTTCTTATAGAATCCAATTGCTTGTAACTTGCGTATATCATTCTCTGGCATCTTAATAACATGCGTGATGCGTGGACAAGATTCTAGATCAGTAGTGTAATAAGGAACAATCAAATCTTCAGGTGCAACAAACTTAGAAACAGGACGCTGTAGATTCTCATCGTAATACACTTTCTTAAACGCAGAACCTGCTAATGGTAAATAGAACAACATCTGATCTAAGTCTTCGTCATACTCTTCCATGACATGCAAAATTTCATAGTTCATAAACTCACGTACACGTTGGGCTTGTTCTTCAACAGCAGAATCATAAGCGCCTACGACTTGAGTTTTAACAGGACCGCCTGCGGGTAATAATTCTTTGTACGCTTGCGCTTGGAACTGCGTAACGGCTTCACCCAATAACGGATGAGTTACGCCACTAGCGCCTTCAAATGGCTCGGATCGAGTTTCATCAAACTTCATGCCTAAGTATTTTAAGCCATCCGTATACGTTTTTTCCCAATCTTCTCTAGAAGACCTATCGCTATCAATAGCACTGGTTAAATCAATGTATATTTTAGCTAACTCGGAATCAGAAACTACATCAGCTAAATTTTCATTAAAAGTTGTGGTGACTTGCTCATCGGGTTCTGGACCTAATAAAGCAGAGCCGTCTTCTTGCATGGTTACGTCAGATTCTTGAAAATCTTCTAGAACTTCAATAATTTCGTTATCTAGTTGGTCATCAGTTGATTGACTTGTTGTCATATCTACTGGGTCTGATGTCATTCTCTCAATTGCCATTAGTAATAAATCCTTTGTCTTACGCTTCTGTCTTCATCTTCATAGTCAGAAGATAAACTTAAAAATCCACCTTCACGAAAACGCATGATTGCTTGCGTCATAGTATCACACAAATCATCGTTTTTTCCAAAAGGAAAAGACGCACACTCTTCAATCATCTCTTCTGCAAACATTCTTTTGGGTGCAAAAACCATTCCTGATTCAAATACAGGTGCAACTGAATGCATCCGTGTGGTTTTGTCATGCCCTCTAGTGGGCGAGTAATTTACTACAGGAATACCCATTCTTCTAAGCTCTTGCGTTAGCGGTGTCCCTGATGCTTTTGCTTCAATTAATACCATGTCAGTCTCCCAATAGTTGTACTCACGCATGGCTATCTCTTTAAGTTCTGGAAAATCCCAGCGTCCTTTTTGACAATCCAAAAGAATAATACAATCTGATGCAGTTGCTTCATTCCTAAATACACCCCACGTTGATATAGCTGAGAAATCAGCGGTTTCTTTTCTAGAGAAAGCCGTATCGTAAGATTGCATAATGTAATCTACATTTGGCAAGGATTCGTTTTCCCAACGCTCCCACCATTCTCGTTTTATAATTGCGCCTTCTTCTGCCGTAGGATTTTGCATCCACTGAGCATTCCATTTCATACCAGGCAACGAAGCTTTAACTTTAAGCAATTCATCTTCAGGCCAATACTCAGGCCATAATGGTTTATTGGTATCAGGAAATATAGCAGGGAATTCAATTACTTCCCATTGATCGGCTAAAGGTTCCTTTTGTGAATCTAGTAGTTTTGCCGTTAAATCAATGGCACTCCATCGCGTCATTACCAAAACAATTGACCCGTTTGGTTGTAACCGTTGACGAGGACCAGAGGTATACCATTCATAAGCAGACTCTAAAGCGGTTGGACTAAGAGCATCTTGCTCAGAATGCGGGTCATCAATAATCAATAAATCCGCACCACGACCTGTTACTGCACCGCCTACACCCGCAGCAAAATACTCACCGCCTTTATTGGTTTCCCAACGACCTGCTGATTTGTTATCGGATTGTAATTTAACTTGCGGAAATATTTTTTTGTATTCTTCTTGATCCATCAAGTTTCTGACTTTACGTCCGAACCTAACGGCTAGTTCCCCTGTATGCGTGGTTTGCATAATCTTCATCTTGGGTTTAAGTCCCATAATGTAGGAGGGGAAAAACGTAGAGGCAAACTCACTCTTAGTATGTCGAGGTGGCATATTAACAATCAACCGTTTTAATTTGCCTTCTGCGACCAATTGAAGCTTCTCGGCAAAAATCTTATGGTGTCTACCGCAGATAAACTCAGGCCAGATATGATTGACATAGTTAAAGAAACTACTTTGGCATTGTTCTTGGAGTTGGTAGTTGTCTAGTTTTTCTTTGAGCATCAAAGCTTCTTTAAGCTCTGATTCGGTTAGACTGGCTAGATTCATTTAGATATATTTTTGGTCAGTGTATAAGGCTTTATCTACTGAACCACCTTTAGCTAAATTTGGTTTGGCTTTAGCTAATTTTTCTAAGCCAGCTTTATTGGGCATATAGAAAGTTAGACCCATATTTATCATTCTATCACCAATTTCTTGGAAAACTTGATTTTTCATTATAGGTACACCATCAACAGTTCCAGTTGTTAGTTTAGATTCTCTCCTACCCCAATCTGGGTGAACAAGTAACTCTTCTTTAGTTGGCGTACGATTTATTTTTTTTACAGTAACTGTTTTATCAGGTGCATCATCTAATTTTTTAAAAATATCTCCTGCATCATTAAGACTATTTAATGTATTTTCTGATGCACTAGATGTTTTTTTCATTATTGGGTCAAACATCTTAAAATCATCAATTGCCGAAAAATCTTTTGATTCTAAATTATGAGTTTTTTGAAACTTAGACATTTGTTTTGTATTTATTGTTTTCAAATCGTAATTGCTTATAGAATCGCTATATCCTATTTCTGGATAAAATTTATCAATAGCTTCTGCCCTTTTGTTGCTACCATACTTCCCTGGATTCATTTGATCTCTGCGTTTAGAACCAAGTAAATAAGGTTCAAGATTATTCATAATACCTTTAAACTTACCTATACCAGCTAGGATTCCTGTGCTTTTCGCAACTGGTGGTATGGACTTAGTTACATCAGTAACTATACTCATAGGAACTGCTAGACTGGCAAGACCAGCACCAGCACCTTTTAACACATCCCTTCTGGTAATTCCTTTGCCAACTTCACTTACCCCTCTACCAGCGATGACTAATGGGTCAGTTGCTATGCCAGCTTTAGTTGCAATCTGTCCAGCTTTAAAACCAGACTTAGTTGCTAGATATCCACCACCTAATAATATTCCAGACACATCTGCTAACACTCCAACTGGATCTTTCCTTAGTGTTTCTTTCGCTGCTTCTAGACTACCGTACCTGTCTTTTACATACTGACCTACAGCTAGTGCTGCTTCTTGTGGCTTGTCTAATTTTTTTTCTTGATAAGCATCTGGAATAACTAAAGCAATTAAACCAAGACCAAGATTACCAATAGCATCTAAAGTTTGTACTGGGTTGGTTACAGCTTGCGCAACATCAGAACCAAGCTGATAAGAACTAGAAGGAACATTACTTAAAGTGTCAGCTAAAAAATTTGGTTGACCTACGCCTGATACTTCATCACCTTTACTGTAATTTTTTTTTTTCGGATCTATACCTAAATTTTTGCGTATTTCAGCTAAAGCCTTATTTGCCTCTTCTTTTGAAGGAGTCAGGGTTTTTTCATAATCATTATATATTTTTATCTCATCTTCAGGAACAGCTTTAACTATCCTAGCTGCTTCATTATTCTTGAAGTTTGCTGTTTCTCGCTCTATTCTGCTACCCGATTCTCTAGCTGATTTAAAAAAACTTTGCGCTTCTGCTCTCAACTTGTTTGCTCTATCAAGTATTTTCTTTACTTTGTTGTAAACCATAACAGGCGGTACTGCCATCATCATTACATCAGTAGCATCTTGAGGTAACATTATATCTGCAATACCACCGCCTACTTTTTTTATTATCTCAGTGGCTCGTTGTGGTTCAATATCGTAATATTTTTCAGATTGATACACCGCATTAAATGGCGTTATCTCTGGTAACTCATTTGCCATTACATCATCTGCGATAATTCAGCGTCTATCGCGGCTCCTGGCGCTGGCGCTTCTTGCATTTGTTGAGCTACTATTTGCATTACCATTGCAATGTCTTCTTGGTCTAAGCCCATTTGTTGTAATGCCATTACAATTTCTTCTTCTGACGCACCTTGAGCAACCATCTGCATCACAGTTTCCATCACTTGCTGCACCATAGTAATTTCTTCTTGTGTTGGTTGCATTTCTTCTTGTGCTGGCATAGCCATTGTTCCACGTGAAACATCTTCTAAAGCCATATCTATTTCTCCCCCATTAGCCATCTTTACGCCTCTACCTTTAAGAATATCAGCTTGAGTTACTTTACCATCGCCTGTTAAATCAGGAAAAGACCTAGCTTCACCGCCTTTGTTCATTGTTAAACTTTGTCCAGGAAACATCTTATCAAAAGGATTTTTGTCTTTGTTTTTTATCATGTCTTCTATTATTTTATTAATTTCAAGCATTCTTTGATTAACACTTTCTGATGAAAGAATACCAGCATTAACGCCTTCAACTAACCTCAGTCTCTCATCATTTAAAATTTTTATTTGCTCGTCCATACCTTATCCTCTAGTAATACTTCTAATTCCACCTTGACCTGGTATACCCATATAAGGTGAAGGATTGTTTGTTGGAACGCGGCTTGATTGTCCCATAGCACTCATAATAGCATTATATCTCATTGGATCAGTCATTGATAAATTATCCATATTAAGTGGGGTGTTGTCTCTGCCTTTAGCAGAAATCATTACTGGTCCAGCTATACGTGATTGCAAATCCCTAACTGCTTGTTGAGTTTCTTCTGCAGTTAATTTTTTATAAGGCTCTCCTCTAGCAATACGATCTCTTTCATTTGAAGCATCAAACGCAGCTTGTCTAGCTTCTCGATCTATATCGTATTGGCCTGATTCTGTATATTCATTACGCCCTGACTCAAAGCTAGAACCAGCACCACCGTATAGTGTATTCATTGCTGATCCTTTGTCTCTTGCTATTCCAGCCGTCATAGCTGCATTCATATCAGCAGAACTTCCTCTTGTTGATTTTCCACCACCTAATCCACCTTTTGTAGCTCCAGGACCAAAATTACCTTGTGTAAAGCCCATAGTGCCTGATGACATAGAATCACCTCTTGCATCAGTACGACTAAGCCTTGATCTAGCAGGATTAACTGTACCTCTACTGGATAATTCATTTAATAAATCACCTACTGTTAAATCTTCTGAAGCTCCTCCTGATACTGCTGCTATAAGATTAGAACCTACTGCTGAATCTGTTGGCGTTATTGTTGTTGGTGCTGCATCGCTACCTTTATTGCTTGTATATTTGTCATATGCAGAGCCAGCTAATTTTGAAGCAAGCATAGCACCAGGACCAAAAATCCCTATATCAGCCGCTTTCCTACCTAGACCAAGTGTTTTCCCTAGCAAAGTTTTCACTCCAGCCGAGAATCCTGAACCACCACTCCCTCCTGACATTGAACCTGAAACACCCATTGAGCTAGTTATAGGACTACTGCCACCTGAATAAAAAGCCATCGGTGAGCCAAGTCCCATTGAGCCTCCAGTACCTACATCTCTTGAATACATAGCTGCAGTTGGATTAGATAAAGATTCTAATTCATTATCTATAAAACTAGGGGCTGGTTGCGGTTGTATTGGTTGTGAAATTAAAGTTGGTTGTGCAATTGGTGTTGGTTGCGGAATATAAGGAGCAACTGGATCAATAATTGGATCTGCAACTGGATCTGCAACTGGCTCGCCTTCCTCTGCTTTAACTATCTCTTCCATCTTTTCTTCAGCATCTATCAATGCAATCGGATCTTTATTTACAATTGCTTTTTCAATATCAAATTTTATTTTTTCTTTCATTTGTTTCAAAAATTCTGAAAAATTTTCTGCCCCTATTAGTCCTTCGTTATTTACATTTGGATCGAAGGGATCAAAATTAAGGGGGGTATCCATTTCTGGTAATTTTATGGGGGCAACTTTATTTATTGCCGCAACAATATTAGGCGGTAAATTAAATGTATTAATAGGACTTCTAACATCTGAACCAACTTCAGGTAGATTTAGAAAGCTATAATCATTATCAAAAATATTTTGTTCATTAACAGCCATATTTTTTCCTATATAAAAAAAAGTTGCAGGTAGGTGGGAACCAAACTTTTTCGGAGAAAGTGTGAACAAAGCAACCTTCTACCTGCAACTATTTAAAAAGTATAATGGTTCTATAAGGTTCCTACAAGAAAAAAATGGATTGTTGAGATACCTTTGCTCAACTATGTGTTTTATTGTCATGGTAAGGATGTCTAAGTACCTAACCTGATATTGGGGTGTCGGTTAATATCCGACCCGCCCGATTTACCGATTTTTCCAACCTCATAGAGTCCCTAAAATAAATCAATTAGTTGTATACATTATGTTTCTAATGCTTCATAATAGAGATTCATTTAAACAAATAGCCTCGGAGGGCGAACAAATGAAAGAAGCAATAAAAGAAGTAGAACAAACTCAAGCAGAAGTATTATTATTTAAACTTCAATTTATGGGTTTAATGATGGCATCGGGTCGGCAAGAAGAAGTTGACCAATTATATGTTGATGCTAAAAAACTTTGCCAAGAAATGATTAAACAAGGACTATAAACCAACCAAGTCCCCCTCATTTCGAGGGGGTATTCTTAGCCTCGGAGGGCAGCAATATGTACATAGCAAGAAGACCAAAAAACCAAGCAATAGCTTTTAAATCTTATTCATCAATTAAAGCTTTTAATGAGAAATACAAGCCAGCGCAATTTAGAAGTGATAGGCACGCTCAAGTATTAAGTAAATCGTATCCAAATTTTAATGAGCATTTTATAGCTTTTAAAAGAAAATCAGATATTTTAACCGCGAACTTCACCTATTATAAATGGAATGGTGAACAGCTTATTAAAATTTCTGAATGGGATGATTACGTTATGCCAATGGGAAGACATACTTGTGGCATGTAATTAGTTAGTCTTATCGAGTGCATCAGGCAACTGATGTACTCTATTAAGATTAATTCCAATCTTAACTAAGCCTTCGGAGGGCTATATAATGAAACTTAACTTAATATCTAATGGACGAAGCAATCCAAAAACCGAAAAGAGCAATAAGCAAAGCGATAAATATTTAACCTTTATATTGCACTTACGCCCAGTCAATACCAAAATATGCCCATTTCAAAACGTGGCTAAATGTAAAAATGCCTGTTTAAATACTGCGGGTTTAGGTGGCGTTTATCCATCCATACAAAAGGCAAGGCAACGTAAAACCGATCTATTCTTAAATGATCGCAATGAGTTTATGCGCCAATTATTCGCTGATATCGTAAAGATAGAAAAGCATTGTATTAAAAAAGGCAAGGTTGCAGCCATTCGTTTAAATGGTACTAGTGATATTCAATATGAATTGATCAAGGTTAACGGTTTAAATGTATTCGATACGTTCCCAAATATAACGTTTTACGATTACACTAAGATACCGAATAGAAAAGTATCCAATATTAAAAACTACAGTTTAACTTGGTCTTATTCTGAGGCTAACAAAAAATATAGCAATTACTTTAATACTGTACCCAATAACAGCGCGGTAGTGTTTCGCGATAAATTGCCTGAAACATTTAAAGGTAAAAAAGTTATTAACGGTGACTTAACCGACCTTAGGTTTTTAGATCCAATTAATGTAATTGTAGGACTAAAGGCCAAAGGAAAAGCCAAAAAAGATTATAGCGGATTTGTTGTTAACTAATTAACCTCCGTGGTAAATGAGCGGCGGTCTCATTTAAATAACCCGCCATTAACCCCTTAACTGGGGTTTTTTTATGCCTGGATAATATAAACGGCTTCGCTAGGTTCGATATAAGCCATTAAAACCAGGTAGCCCTAGCCCTAGCATGGCAAAAAAGAACCATATATATCATCATCATCTATCATTCATTAGTCTCTCTGGTGGTCATGACTAGTGCTATAATAATAAGACCCGACCCGACAGCCCGACAATATCAATATCATCACTCTATATATCAATATCATCTCTATATATATCATCCCTCAAATATAAGACCCGACCCGACAAGTTAAGACCCGACCCGACCAAATGTTAGCCCGACATTGGGTCTGGATCTCTTTTGTTTTAGATGCATGAGGACAAGAACCCCCTCTAATGCGATTATCCCCCACATTTTCACGCTTATAGTAAAGATAAATATCATAAGTGGTGACAATTTGTTTATAATAATGATACAATTGACGCTAGACTTTTAATAACTACGGAGAAAGAAAATGGGTAACAGAGCAGTAATAACAATTAAAGAAGAAGATACACCACAAGAAGATTGGAACTCACTATATCTACATTGGAATGGCGGGCGCGATAGCGTTGAACCATTTTTATATGTAGCTAAATTATATGGGATTCGGTGCAATGATGATTCAAATTACGGGATCGCTAGACTTGCTCAATTAATTGGTAATTCATTAGGTGGAACTCTATCTCTTGGAGTTGGTGCTTATAAATCTTTAGATACTGATAACTGTGACAATGGAGTTTATGTTGTCAAAGATTGGGAGATTGTGGATAGAGAGTTTTTTCCCTCAGAATATCAAGAACAAGACAGATACGATTTTGATGAAATGGTAATAGATATCAGAAAGGTAAATGATTCCATATTCAAATATAAGGAGAGCCAATCATGAATAAAGATAAATTTATTGAGGAGATTTTTGAAATAGCCTTTGGCGAAACCAAGTTAAAAGATGAACTTTTGGAAGAAAAAGATTATCAAACTGTTATCGCAAAGATAATGGAATTTTCTGATAATGCTTTGAAGTGGGAAGAAGCATACCCAACACTATTTCAACAGTTTCAAAAAAGTTTAGATTTAAAAACTGAGGAAGATTATCTATTAGATGAACGGTTAGATCAATTCAAAAAGGAGATTTCTGATGACAGTTAAACAAGTGGAAATAAGATTAATCGTTGATGTAGATATTACAGATGATTTCACTTGTCATACAGGTGATCCAGTAACGAGTAATTGTGTTTTAAATTTGATAGAGGATTTTCAAGAAAAAGATGCGTGGTATTCGCCAGTAAAAGTGTTGGAAGTGAAGGAGATTTCTGATGAGTAATCAAAAATCAAAATTGATATACGCAGAATTAAAGAATGGCAGATCATTCAAATATGTGTGGTTGGGTAATGATACTTTTGCAAAAGAGTATGAGGAATGGGATCACGATTCATCAGAGGGTAAATGGGAAAGTATGTATTATTTTGATGAAAAGATTTCTTATCACTTTGACGCTGACGAATTTAAAAACGAAAGCGAAATAATCGGTGTAGATGTAGAAGACGGATTGGTGGACGCTGAGATTGTTTATTATGAACTTGAAGATATTAATTGGGAGATTTCTGATTCTTGAATATATCGAATCTACCAGAGATGGTGGATTCTATTATGTTTAATAATGGGAGAAAGTAAGATGAAGGAAATAAGTTTAAAATTTGAGATAGATGATATTTATGGTCTTTACCATACATCTACACGTAGTTTTTATTTTGACCAAATAGATAGATTTGAAACTATAAGTAATTCACCAATACTTTTTAAAAAAGATAAAGGCAATTACATGTATTGGATGGATGGTTATGCAAATATACTGTTATTCACAAAAATATTAACAAGCTTTGGGTATAAGACATTTATATTAAACGATCTAGCAAAAGAAGATCCCAATGAATATGTTGTTTTAACTGATTACGCTGGTTCATGGAGTGAATTTGATAAGGAGATTTCTGATGATAATAGTTAAGATAGGAATACAAGACGGAGAAAGAGAATATGACGAATGGAACTATTATAATACCTTTACTGAAGATGATTATCTGAAAGGCAAAATAACAGATAGAGAAATCTTATCTGAGTTTTATGGTATTGAGTTTGGAGATAATGATTACTTTGATAAAGATAGAGAGAAATATTGGAATGATACAAGTGCTGTTTGGGTTAATTCTGTTATGAATATATCCGAAGAAGAACTTAACACTTTAAAAAAATTTTTAAGATAAAAGAAGAGCTATCTAATGAATGATGCCGACTGGCAGCAAAGAACGGATGCTTGGGTGAAAGCCCAACACAATGAGCGTAAAGAAAAAGAACGCAAGCGCAAAGAAGCCGACAATCCCGACTAATAACCCGACCTATAGACCCGACTACTTACTTTCGATTTGTTTATCACCCGACTGATGCTCAATTGACCCGACTACTTTTTGTCCGAGTAGGTCTTGAAGCCGTCTTTCTACTTCACCCCTTGACATTTGATCTATTTTACCGTGCAAGACTTCGCGCCTGTCAATGATAAGTCCCCCGACCTTCAATAACAATCCCTGGGCTTGTATAGCTGCATTGAATGCACCTTTACCCCA
>Ga0070754_10003175_pt1 | contig 11700 bp, 12 predicted proteins | sample VirMetDEL_Sep_01_FD_75181 | JGI IMG/M metagenome (GOLD analysis project Ga0070754, IMG submission 75181) | Aqueous microbial communities from the Delaware River and Bay under freshwater to marine salinity gradient to study organic matter... | ecosystem: Environmental > Aquatic > Marine >... | reverse complement strand
TTAAATATTTTCCCGATGCAAAGCCCCTGGTGTTGCTCGGGGAAAATGTCAAACGATGGCTAAAGCACACTGCCTTTAGCCATCGTGCTAAATCCTAGTATTTATCTAGGGTTTAGGCATTATTTTAAAAAAGTTTTTTGACTCTTCGGGATTTACAGAAGATTCGCAGTAATGCCTGTGGAAGGTTTTGTAATTGGAGTGACCTGTATACCTCATGGTTTTTTCCATTCCCATCTCGAAATAAGCATAGGTGCAGAACGTGTGCCTCATGGCATCATGGGCCATTGACCCAAAGTATCTTCTGCGAGCAAGCCTGAATGCATTATAGGTAGTTTCTGGCAATGGATATTTTTCAAGCCACGCTAGTAAATTATCAGGTAATTTATGGAGCATCCGCATTCTTCTAAGCTTTGAGTACCTGCCCTGGATGGTTAATGTCTTACCTTGAAAATCTAAATCTGAGCGTTGGATTTTCACGGATTCATAGGGTCTTACGCCTGTGAATAGTTGCAGGGCTGCTCGAGCTTTAAATCTATCAGGCAAAACATTCAGGAGTTTGGTTGCCTGCTCAACTGACAATATATCAATCGGATTCTCATCTTGTAAAACATCTAAGATTTTCACCTTGTAAAACTTACCCTCCTCGATGTAACCCATCTGCCCACACCAATTCAGAAAGACACAAACATCATTTCTGTGTCCGACTCTAGACCATCTTCCCGTAAAGGATTCAGCAAAATTTTTCACATCTTGGCGTGTCACTTCGTGGACATACTTACACTTTGTCCACTTGATATAAGACCTGATGCGTTGTTTCATGGTCACTATAGACTGAGGTCTGAGGTTCCTTTGACTGCATGCTAACTCATACTGCGAACAGGCATTACATAGGGTTATTTTAGACCCTAACCCGTTAACGGGCAATATGTTACCTGTAGTGGTGGGAGATGGCAGATTCGAACTGCCGACCTCATGCGTGTCATGCATCTTTGCTAACTTATTGATTCTTAGTAGTTTAAGTATACTTTGCATTTTGTTACCTATTTTTTATGTTTACACTTGTATTATCCAAGTATTGGATTCATAGTTAAAAGGGTTATGAAGGATGAAGACATATTGAGCCATGTGGATCCAATGTTGAAAGAGTATTATTCATCTTTTCTGCTAGTCGGATTTAAAGCTGATAGTGGGAAAATGAGTTGTATTGGAGATATGGGTAAGCTTAACGACAAATCAGGCCATAGAAGAAAGCTCAAGCCCTTTTATGAATTGATGAAAAAGATGATTGCTAAAGAAAATGAGAAAGATTCGTAAAGGATGGGCAGTATTCGAGGAGTTCCCTCCGATATTTGTTCGCTTATTAGCTCGAGAAAGAATTTTAAATTCCAATGGAAAAACAAGTGCTGTTCGGGTGCTTTCTGATGAGGAGATAGCCATTAATTCGGGTATGGATATAAATAGAATAAAAGAGGTTAGTCAGCAGTATGACTGGGACGAAGTTGAAGTTGGGGAGGCTAGGCAATTTTGCTTGGGGTGCAATTTCGATTTATTCGATTGGAAGGTAAGAAACCAAGCATATGCATTGGCAACTAATGGCAGCTTTGCCTATCTGCGATCTAGTCCAGACTGGAAGAATAGATATAAACCAATGTTAATGAACTTTTTTAAGAATGCCGCGACGTCGCAAGTATAGCTTTGATCAGCTTGCCACTCTGATGCGTAAGCATGAGGGTAATTACAAGACTGCGTCCGAAGAGCTAGGTATTGCCGAGCATAACCTCAGAGAGAAGGTTAGGAGGCATCCTAAGCTAAAAGCCTTATGGATGTCTGCTGGTGAGCAAGGTCATGCTCCAAGTGACGTCGAATTAATGGCAAGAAAAGACCCACCACCCGAGCCTGACCATAAGCATTTCATCGGGGCACTTAAGGATAATGGCAAAGAGGTGTTTATGAATGACATTGAGGGTATGCTTAAAAACCCTCAGAATGTGGAGAAATTAAAAGTCTTTGAGAACCTAAAGGGTGGAGTAGGGCGATTAATGTCTAATGCCCTTGAGGTTACACAGAAGATAGCCATTAGGCAGAATATGGCTTTATTCGAAGTTGGGGAAAAGCTTCGAGATGACATTTCAAGTGGAATGTTGGATCCTGAGGAAGAGCTTTTAAGGACAAAGCTTTTTCTTCAGACAACCGAGCAGCAGGGTAAATTTTATGATCGGCTACTTCATGGGCTAGACCTCATGATAAAAATGAGTGAGAAGGATAAGAAACAGGACAAGAGGAAGCCTGGATTTAGACCACTGAAGGAGATGAAGAATGCCGAAGCTGAAGAAGATTGACCCTAAGGCTTTCCTTGGGGTTTTTGATGAAGAGGAGGAAGAGGTTACAAGTGAAGAATCTTGGTCACCTAGTCTGTCAGGAAGTCAACAGGAGTTATTTGATTCGACTGCTAAGTATGTTTTAGCCTACGGAGAGAGGGCATCAGGTAAAACTTTTGTGTTGGGTGGTCACAAACTAGTTCGGCATGCATATGAAAACTTCAATGCTCTTTGCTTAGTTATTGTTGGTATCAAGTCTCAGGCTACCCAGGGCGGTGTCTGGCATAAGTTACAGACGGAGATTCTGCCTGAATGGAAAGCAGGTCTTGGGATAGAGCACACAGATGAAAAGATGGATTTGCAGAAGGCTCCTTATATCGATGTGCAAAATAGGTATGGTGGATGGTCTAGGATAAGTTTAATGTCAGCACCCTTTGGTAATATTCTGATTGATAGAATAAAAGGTTTTGAGCCTAGCTATGTTTTTGTGGACGAATTGACGAATCTTGACACGTCAAGTTACTTTGAAGCTATTGTGCAACAGTTGGGCAGAAGGCAGGGAATCGAGGGTGTTCAGCAGTACACAGCAGCTTGCAACCCGGCAGGTAGGACACATTGGGTCTATAAAAGGTTCTTCGAGATGCCTTACGATGAAGATGGTAATTACAATCATGATTATCATGTGGTGCATGTAAAAATCTCTGAGAATGAAAAGAACTTACCTGATGGTTATTACAATCGTGTTATGGAGGCTGTTGCCAACGATCCGATAGAAGCAAAAAGAATGCTCGAGGGGCAGTGGATCGATAGACCGTCGGGCGATGCTTTATTCGCTCCGTACTTTTCCAAAACCCTTCATGTTGTGGGAGATGCGAAAAAAGGAATTGTTCCCAACCCAAATTATCCTGTTATAATTGGATATGACCCTGGTGCCGTAAATAATGCTATGGTGTTTATGCAGTGCATTATTGGTAAGGAGAAAAGCATATGGACGGTATTTGATGAATTAGTGACTATCAGAAAGAAGATTCCTTATACCACAATCATCCCGTTGCTTTACCGAAAGATGAAATACTGGAACGAACGTGTCGATAAAAAGCTAAAATTCGTACATATCTCAGATAACAGTGCGTTCAATCAGTATCGCGCAAAGACAGGATCTTATGACGTTAAGGATTTTGAGGAGATATCTAAAGAAAAGTGTGAGGTTTTCGATATGGAGCCAATTCGGATGAAGGCAGCACCAAAGTTTAGTGGGTCTGTAGAAGGTAGGGTTCGTTTACTGATAGCTAAGTTAGTTCAAGAGGAACTGCTAATATCTGCTCCATGCACCGAAGTAATAAAAAGCATGAGGAATTTATCATGCGAAAAGCAAAAAGATAATAAATACGATCCTTCTTTAGAGCTAAAACCTAAGCGTTCAGACTACATCCATGCCTTCGATGCTCTTACATATCCAATTATGTATTACGATGTTCGACCGACTTTTCCGCAAGTCTCCACAAATACCTCAAGTATAATAGAAATAAATGCTTGACCTTTTGTAACCCAAAAGATTAAGTAACAATATGCAAGATTTACTTCAATTATCGCTAGAGGATTCCGAAGTTGCTGAGCTTTTTGAGGGTGTTACAGCAGGTTCTAAAGTTAAAATAACGCTGGAGGTTACAGTTTCCGAAGTCGATGACGAAAGATTCGTTGCAACCGTAGACATGGTTGAGGACGAAGTTGATGTCATTGGTGGAGATGAACTTGAAGATGAAGAAGATTATGAATCCGAAGACGAAGACGAAGAAGAAGAGTACGAGTACGAGGAAGATGAGGAGGACGAAGACGAGTGATGATTACTCGCCTGCTTCATTAATAATTCAAAATCATTACAGGCATTGTGGGGTAAATAAGGTATGGGACAGAAATCGAGTACACAGACTGATCGGGTATCTAAGGATATCGGAAAAGGAACTCGTAGCTTTGCTCAATACCACGATGTCAGCATTCAAGGCGTGTTACCTAAGGGGGAGCGTAACAGGCCCCTGTGCGTTGCTACTAACCGTGTTGGAGGCTACTTACATGTCAGACTACATCACGGATTCAATTCCTAACATATTCGATTTCTATGGTTCATCCAGACATTCTGAGGGAGACGGGGACAAGCCAAGTAAGGCTTCGTGAAGTCTTTACCTGTAAAGAAGGCAGTAAAGATTGGCACATCAAAGAGAGACTAACTGACTTAGTTCGTAGTCGTGTGCATGAAGGTATTTACCATTCGTGCAAGAATCACTCTCTGTATTTGGCAGTAGACTTAGCATGGGATGCTCTGCCTATTAATAAATTTAGCGTACCTCTACTTCAGTATGCACAGGGTAAAATAAACATTCAGCAATGTGCTGAAAAATTAGATGATATTGATTCTAATCTGAAGGATCAGTTTGTTGAGTATGACGATGAGGGTTCCATAAAGGATATTAACCTTCTTAGGCTATATGAAGTTAATGTTAATATTATACGGAGCTATATCACTAGAAGGGTAGCTGCTCAGACATCTAGGTTCAGTAATCTATTTCCTTACTTTAAGTTTGAGTCTAGAGGTACTGATATTCCTTCTAAGGTTCGGGCAGAAGTATTGTCGCAACGCGTGGAAATGATGACCGAGCAATTCGGATATCGTCATACATTCGAGCAGGCAATCAGATCTATGTTTATGTATGGTTTTTCCATATTGTTTCCATCGGAGCCTTGGACTCGGGAGGTTCATTGGAGAAAAGGAGAAGATGGAGATATGGAAAGCTTTGCCGAGAAAGAAGGAATACATTTCATTGCTCCTCACCCAACGAGAACATTCTACGACAACTCAGCACCTATTTCTGCTATTAATACAAATCTCGGCCCATCTTGGATTGGATACTGGGATATAGTCAGGTATTCAACGGTCAGAGATAATCCTGCATTTTGGAATCTTAATGAAATTGAGTACACCAACTCACTCCATGGATTAGTAAATGCATATAAGGATTTCTTCGATTATTACTTTGATGGATCAGTATTAGCATTTCCCAAGAAAACTGACTGGTTTCCTTTCCAAAACGAAAGAACTTCACAGAAGGGATTGTACGCAGGCGAGGACGAAGATAAGGCAATGTTCCTGTCTACTATTTACATGAAGCTTAATCCGAAGGCTGAGGGGCTAGGTGACTATCCTTTTGACTGCTGGTTGAAGCTTGTTGTGGCATCTGATGAGACAATTATCTACGGAGAGTGGATGCCATCAATTCCAGCTATTTACGGGGGCATTAATCAGAATGATGACCGTATGGCTAATTGTTCTTTTGCGCATGATTTAATGCCGTATCAAGATCAGATGAATAACATAGTTTATTCTATGTTGCATCACATGAAGGTAAGTATGTTTAAATTGCTTACAATCGATCAGGATGCACTTGATGATGATGTTAAAGAGTATCTTATGGATTCATTGGCAGAAGATACATTCTATCAGAAGCCCAAAGCTATGTTTTACTCTGGAGCAAAGGCTGCTGATTTGGGGATAGATACTAAAAATATCATCAATGTCGTAGATGTTTCCAGGGAGTTAGCACAGGGAATTAGTATGTCATTAAATTCCTTGTTCCAATTACTAAACCTTGTGGAAAGAATGATGATACTTTCACCACAGGAGCTAGGACAGGCTGCTCAGCGTGAAATCTCTGCGACTGAAGTTAGTGAAATAGCTAACTCAACCAACACGATTTATTCGTTTATTTCTGAGGGGATAGACGAGATGCGCGCTGCAGCTAAAAAGATGATATACGAACATCTAGTAACCTGCTCCACCACAGAATTTAATGTACCCATTAAACAAAGGTTCTCTTTAAAAACAATCACCGACGCAGGTCTAGAGATAGAAGACACAGGTGATCAGGATGAGAATCCAAAAGGTAGAAATATCATAGGTAGTCCAACAAACTTGATTCACGAATACTTATTCAGTTCAAGAGATGGAGCAGAAAGGTCAAGAGATGTTCAGTCAGCACAGACTTTGACGCAACTATTTAGTCAAATTATGGGACTCAAACCTGTAGCAGAGGCTTTAGGAAAAGAGCGTATATTTGGAATTATAAATGAGATATTTCGCATGAGCGGTGCAGGTTACGACTTGAATCTCGAAATGGACGAGCAAGATACAGTCGATGACATCAATATGGAAGATGAGCAGTTCCTTGCTGCACTTAAGCAAAAAATGCCACAGTTCGAACAAATGCTTATGATGCTTATGCAACAAGCCCAAGGTGGACAACAAGGAGCTGGAGGTGCTCCACAAGTTCCACAGCAGGGGGGAGGGCAGCCACCACAGCAAGCCCTTCCTCCTGGGCAAGCAGCACAGGCAGCAGGAGCACCACCTCCACAGGGACAACCAATCCCACAGCAATAATTTATGAGCGAAGAAGAAAAAGAAATCGTTGAGGATGCAGAAGTAACGCAAGAGGAGCCACAGGCTGAGCAGGCTGAAGCTTCTAAGGAAGAAAATTCCAATCCTATTTTTGATGCTTTATTTAAGGCAGTGGATGAAGATCCTAAGGAAGAGGAGGAAGAAGAGGAGTTCACTCCACCTTCAAGCTTGCAATCTGCCTTACATGAAATCGAGCAGGGGGATGTAGGTGAAGAGCAGGCTGAGGAGCAACCTGTACAAGAAGAAGCTAAGCAAGAGGAGGTAAAACCTAAAAAGCGCGTAGCTCGTAAAAAGAAAATTGTAGACCCTGACTTTGAGCCATCAGTGCCGAAAAGTAAGATTCCACAACCTCCACCTCCCCGGAAAGAGGACACATCCTTTTTGACTCAAGATGAGAAGGAAAGGTACGAGCTTGCAAGATGGGCTTCACAAAATGTAGATGGTTATGCAGGAAAAGATAGCCAATACTTAAAGTTTTTTAAGGATCATAAAAAGTTTATCGAGGATAAGCTTAAAGATGATCCTGAGATTGATCTAACAGAAGATGAATCTTATAGGCAATTTCTAGCAAGAAGCCGCCCTGCATTTGATTATAGCAAGGTAAGGGAAGCGAAAATTAAGAACGAGGCAGAACAGAATGCTTTAAATAAAGTAATGCCCGAACTTGAGCAGCAGAAAAAGGAACTACAAAAAGTTCGTAATGAGCCTCGAGCAAAAATGCAAAAGCAGGCAAAGAAGTCGATTATCAACAAATCCATACCTAAGGAAATTTTGGAAGGGTTTAAAAATGATAAAGACTTTGTAAGTAAATACAAAGTGGAAGCACAGATTGTTGATAAGGTGTTAGGTGATGCCTACTCCCTAGTAGACGCGTTTTATGATATATCTAATGATCTTGCTGATTATGACCCTAATAATGGTGTACATGCGCAATTGTCTAAGTGGATAGATGGTGAGCAGACAGCATTTATAAACTCAGGTAAGACAAAGCGAAATGGTAAGACATTTATCAGACGCGAAAGAATGGAGAGAGTCCCTCAAAATGAGCGGGACAATTATTATACTTTTTCAGATGACGATTTGATGAATATTTTAGCTCAAAGGTGTCAGTCTGCTATAACTAATCAAATTAAGCAGACACTTGATTCACTAGAGCAGCAGGGCTTTAAAAGGCAATTATCTCCAATCACACAGAGAAAAGAAGAGCCTGTAGTTCAACAGCCTAAGGCAATATCACCATCACCAAGACCTGGGCCTGCTGTGCAATCCTCTAATGGTGAGGGGAAAGATAATAAAATACTATCCCTTTTGGGATTGTAGACTGACCTTTTCGTTTTCAATTATATAAGCTATTTCTAGCTTAAATTGTAAAATATAAGTTAATTTCGAGTAATTCTAGAAAAGCTAAATTTCTAAGCCTATTGTAATTGTAACCTAATAAACCAAGTTACAATTCAATTATGGCTAACGAAATATCTAATACAGGACAATTTACTACATCGGGTTATCAAAACTCGCACATGAGCCAACCATCGGCTTCAGGTGCAAGTTCCCTTATCCCTGGGTCACAGGGTTCGGGTTACGATGCCCTTCCACGCATAATCAAAGTGGATAGCTCAACAGGCTGCACTTTGACTAAAGCCCACATTAAAGGGCTTACTCCAGGCGAGTTCGAGGCTCTTGGAAACAAGGAAATTGATTTAGCCAGAGTTATTGCTTCCGCAGCTGAAGCTAAAACTCTTGGGGTAGAAGAACGTGGACTTACGACTTTACTTACAAGTTCTGTTCAGAACATTAAGCCACTCATCAATAAGCAAAATATTGCTGAGCAGTCTATTATCCTACCTTATGTACAACGCAGACAGCGTTCAGTTATCAACGCAAACTACTTTGCTATTGAGTCTGGAGTAGATGCTATTGCAGGTGATCCATACGATCCTTCATATGTAAATAAAGATGGAGACTTTAAGGTTACCGTAAACTTGGGCGGTTCTGATTGGGTTACTCCTTTAAGCAACATCGAGCGTTACTTCTTACCTGGTGGTTATGTTATTGTGAACCACTGGACATCTGCTGGAGCAGTTGTTGAAGTGCAATTTATGATCTGCGGATCAGCAAATGCTGATGCTGCTAACTCAGGTGCAACAGGAAGTATTGCAAAAGCTGAAGTTATTCTCCGCCCAATGGGTAAAGATGTTCCTGCTTCTGCATTATTCTCTACATTGCCTGCTGGTGAGCAAGCTAAGTACAAGCCAACTGCTGGTATCCTTCAAACCATTGCCAATAACATTAATGACTACGAGCACTGGTGCAGAAACCAACCAACCGATCTTAGCGTTCGTTTGCTTGTCAATTGGCTTCAAACTACTCGTGAGTCTCGTGAGGTTAATGATTCCTACAAGAAAACTCTTGAGGCAATCATGTCAGGTAAAGTTAATCCTTACCTTTCTTCCATGGAATATCAGCCTCTTGCAGAGCAAAACAAAATTGCTTCCAAGATCAGCCAAGACCAATGGAACAGAGCAGTTTGGTATAACCAAGCACTTAACGACGCACAAAAACCTGAAACTTACATGCAGCTTCCAGCAGTTACTGATCCTGAGGATACTAACTGCACCTTGGAATATAAATGTAACGCTCTTGGTATTAAATCTCTTCTTCGTGAAGGTGGACGTATCAAAGACAACGGTGGAAATGCCCTCGATCTTGATAACTTATTCTCCGATCTTTACTTCTTGAAAAGAAATCGTGAGCAGGACGGAGACACCGTTTCTGTTATCGATGTAATGACTGATCGTTTAACTGCTGTTAAAATCTTCGAAGCTTTCAATAGCTACTACAAACTTCGCTACGGCTGGGAAACTCAGCGTAACGCTAACATCAATCAAACCATTGAGCATAACGGAATTATTCTGTTTAACTACAATGTTTACGATATTCCTGATGTTGGAGTACAGCTTGCAGTATTCCATGATCCTATGTTCGATGATTTGTTGAATGTTGGATCAGGTCAAAAGTACCTTCTTGATGGAACTCGCTCAGGAGACGATGTCTTCTCAGGAGATGATGCCACAAACTTCACCAACACACATCGCATGCTTTGGCTTGTCGATTGGAGTGATGTTAAAATTGGTATTGCAGGAACTAACAGCGTTACTCGCACTCAGCCTCATCCTGAAGTTGATCGCTTGTACAGCTGCCGTATGGATTCCGTGAAGAGAACCTTTAATCTTCGTTCAACCAAATGGACTACGATGATGGATCGTCCTCATCGTCACTTGATCATCGAGAATATGAATGATCAGGTTGAGTTCACTCTTGGTGGAACTAAGCATACTTTCTGATCTTTAGAAAGCCTTCCACATCCACATATCACTCATATGCCGACGGGAGGCACTGCATCTAGCGGCGCCTCCCGTCTTTCTATAAAACGATTATGAAATTACTATTTGAGAACGCTAATAAAGATTACGATGGATTTAAGAACTTTATCCCTGCATTAATTGGATCCACATGGGTTGGACTAGCTGATGTTCCTAAGGATAAAGGAGAAGAGCTGCTAAAGCATAAAGGTGTAACAAAACTTTCTGATTCAGATTGGGATTGGTACAAAAAAAAACTGACGGACGAAGCGATAGCTTACAGGTCGTTCGGGACGGTAAAACAAGAGCCGGAGAAAAACCCAAATGCTTCGTATGTGGCGGAGGAGATAAAGGAGCTAGAAACTGGAAGTTCCGAATCTTCGGATAACCCTAAAGATTTAATTGAAGTTGATGAAGTCGAGGTTTCAGATCCTACAACCGAGGAGGATGAACCCAAGCCTAAAGGATCTAAGGAGAAGAAGAAAAATGGATAATCAAGGTACAGTAGGAATTGTAGGGTTTCTTGCATCTATTGGACTAGCTGATTACCATTTAGTGGCTGCATCTGCTGCTGCCACTTTTACGGCAGTATACATGGTTGTTGCCACCTATAAGAAGCTGAAGGATAAGTAAGTGAAAACGATTCAGCAATCGGGTTTGACTCAGAGAAAGATTAGCTCTGAAGAGCTAAATCCTCTTGTTGCAGTCAACGACAATCATTTACTTGTAAATACTAGGCCTTCAAAGTTTGGTGTTTTTCGTCAAACAAATGCAGGTGAGTTGCCCTCTATAAATGCTAAGAGCTTTAGGATAACAAACTCAGGCTCAACTGCGGTAGTTGTAACTCAAAAGACTCCTTTGTTACTAAGGACATTTGATAGCAGTATAGACATCAATGTGGACTCTAATACTATAAGGTTAGATACCGTTGATACTTATACTCCAAATGGTCAAAGTGGTGTTCTTGAGGTTAGACATGCAGGAGATTCTGCTGCCTACGAATTAATAGAAACAACCGAGACATTCTTTGGTGTTCAGGCATATTTCAAGATAACATCAATAGGATGGAATGGAGCCGATAAGCCTGACTATTCAGTTAAACCATTTGGTATTTATACTAGCAAAGAAGCAGTTGATACTAATCTGCCTGCTTTTGCACTAGGCATAAGAAAAGACTCCTCTGAAGTTGTAAGGTTTAGATCCTATACAGGAATCATTCAGGATGATTCTTTGCCTGCGGCGCTACTGAACAGATGGTACAGGATAAATATTGAAGCTACTGCTAGTAACTCAGAGTTTAAAGTTACTCTCCACCTCGAGGATCCAGATAAATCCGGTCTATGGACACAGATTTATACAGATACAATCACATCAACAGGCACAGGCATGCTTGATGAGATTTTTACCCAAAATGAATTCGTTGTTGGGATTGCTTCGGATGGTGTTGCCAATCAGTTAATAGAGTCTCTGTTTATATATAAAGATGTAAGCGGAGAGGAGGAGTTGCTTCCACAGACCACTAAAGAATACTTCTGCATACATAATCTAGATGAGTATCGTGTATCAGCAGGAG
>Ga0070754_10003170_pt1 | contig 11707 bp, 10 predicted proteins | sample VirMetDEL_Sep_01_FD_75181 | JGI IMG/M metagenome (GOLD analysis project Ga0070754, IMG submission 75181) | Aqueous microbial communities from the Delaware River and Bay under freshwater to marine salinity gradient to study organic matter... | ecosystem: Environmental > Aquatic > Marine >... | reverse complement strand
TTTTGCTCGTATTTCAGCTAGTGATGTCATATTAATTTGCCTTTCATTGCCTTTAAATATATGTTATGCCTAAATGTGTAATAAAGCATATTTCTTATACTACACAATGTTATTTAGTTTGTCAACTAAATTTTATAAATTTTCTATATAATTTTTTAGATCAATTGTCTCAGCTACCATATTAGCACTTAAAAATTTATAGTCTCTTATTTTGTTTGCGTCTTTTGTAATGTTCCTAACATCAAAGCCAAGTAATTTAGATCTGCTAAACTGTCTCAAGCCTTTCAAAAACTCATACCAGTTTTGTCTAGTTAACTCGTCTGCATCGCCTACAAGATTATCGTTATAAATTACTGTTAATTTTTCATTATCTAAAGAACAGGTCACTTGTCCAATAGCCTTGCCGTTATCTGAAAAATCAAAATCAAAAAATCTAGCATCGGTTGGTTTATTAGTCACATTGCCGTCCTTGTCTCCTATCTTACAATTAGGAGTTGTACTTTTAATTTTGTTAAAAAGTTTGTCTGCAATTGCATCTAAATTATTCACTGTCATTTTCTGTTCCTAGATAATTTCCATTTTTGTCAATTAATGTATCTAAATATTTTTTAATAAACGTTCCTGAACCAAACCCAGTTAAACTGCGTACTTCGCCTGATTCAAATCTGTCGCGGTTGCCTTGACTCATTCCGTTAATCAAACTTTTGATATAAGGATCTCGCGATGGTTGGTCTTTATATTGATTAAATCGTGTAAAGTGAGATTGACGTCTATTATATAACATTTGTCGTACTTCTTGTGGATTTTCATATCTGCCTTGACTTCTAATAAATGTTAATTTATCTCTATCTCCAATTAACTGCTTGCGATTGTTATCGTACATTGGATAACCTTTAGCATCTAGTTGCGTATAACGAACGTCCATTTCTCCTTCGCCGCCGCCTCTTGTTGGTGGAGAGCCTTGACTTTCCCAATTAAGTACTACTTTATCATATAATCTTTTAGCAGTTTCTATACTACCGCGACCTCGACCTGTGTCAGGCAGCGTTTCTAAAGGCATGTATGATATTAAATCAGAAATTCTTTTACTATGATCTTTGTATGTGTTGGATGGCTCTAAATCTAAAGCTTTGTATATTTCGCCAATTGCTTTCCATTCGTCCCAAATTCCTCGATATGGTTTGAATAGCTCCATAGTATAAGGCTTGTTATTTGTCACAGCATCTTCTAAAGTTCTGCGAATATCTCTAATCTTTTTAAAATTATCATTTAATTGATAGCTTACTTGTCTGTCGACTTCTTCTTCGAATTGATCTAAAACAGTTTCATATTGCAGTTGCATGTCATCGTCTATTACCAGTTCGTCTAGTTCGTCTATTTTTTCAAGTATATCTACAAAGTCGTCTAAATCTACATCGTCTTGTTTAATAGCTAAATTAAGAATATCTGTTTCAATTTCTCTAGATAATTTATAGAATGGATCATTGTAAATATCTAGTGCTTGATCTAATTTAGTCAATATTTTTTTGAATTCTAATATCTTGTCTTGAGTATCAAATGTGTCTACAGAAAAAGGTTTATCTATAGCTGTAAATTCTCTTTTTAAATATAAATTTTCTAAAACTTCTACATCTTTACTAAAGGTATTCTGACGTAACCCGGCAAGCACATTTCTATCTACTGATCTAGTATTTTCATTAGCTTGTGCTAACAGTCCGTTTGCTATATCGATTGCTTCATCAACATCTTTGTCTAGCACATCGAGTCTAGAAGTAATTAGTGTTTGCATTCCTTCTGCAATTTTATCAATTTCATTTATAGCTTCTGGGTCATCTAAAATTATGTCTAAATATTTTTCACCTTTGAAATTTTGCATATTAAACACAACAAAAAGATTGTTGCGAATATAGCTTAATTCAGCTACTGGTGTATTTTCTACATTATTAATTGCATTATTAATACTAGAAAGTAAAGCATCAGTCATTGCTTTTGACGTAGCATTGCGAGCAGCAATTCTAGCTGCTTCGTCTCTAATAAAGTTTCTATTTGCAAGTTCGTCTTCGCCGGCTCTTTTTCTTGCTACAGCTTCCTCCGCGGCTGCTCTAATAGCATTACGAACATCCATTTCTTCTCTAGCACTTAATTCTGATTGACTTAGAGGAGCATCATCGTCAGCACCATAAAAATCTTGTTCTTCAGCGCCTCTTTTTGATGCTGCTAAGTTTGCTGCTGTATTTCGAATTGCATTTCTTATTTCGAGCTCTTGGTTAGCTGCTTGTTTTCTATTTTGAGACAACCTGATGTCTTCGTCTCTCATATTAAACATTAACTGATCTTGTATAGCAGCAGTTAGCTCATTTTGACTACGTAATTTTTCTTCAGCAGCATCTCTTGCTTGTTGTCTTATGTAATTTCTATTTGCAAGTTCATTTTGTGCTGCAATCTCTCTTTTACGAGCTTGTGCTTGTTCTTCTGCTCTTTGACGGACTTGTTGTCTGTTAGCAAGTTCTTCTCTCTCTGCTTCATCTTCAGGACTTAGTGGCACATCATCATCTGGCCCGTATAGGTCTTGATCTCTAGCACCACGTTCACCTTGACTTAGTGGCGCATCATCATCTGTTCCGTATAGGTCTTGATCCTCAGCACCTCTAGCTGTTGCAATGCCCTGTGTAGCTGCTTGATCTGCATCACCTCTATATAATTCTTGATCCCTGGCACCACGTTCACCTTGACTTAGTGGTGCATCATCATCTGGTCCATATAGGTCTTGATCTCTAGCACCACGTTCTGCTTGGCTCAATGGTGCATCATCATCTGTTCCGTATAGATCTTGATCCTCAGCACCCCTAGCCGTTGCAATGCCCCGTGTAGCTGCTTGGTCTGCATCGCCGCCATAAAAATCTTGATCTCTAGCTACTTTAGCATCTCTGCCTGCTGCTGCTGCTTTTTGTCTTATTTGATTTCTATTTGCAAGCTCTTGTTCTGCAGCTATCCTTTTAGCTAATAATTTCGCAGCTTGTCTTGATATTTCTTGATCTTGCAAACCAAAAATAAACTGTTGAAAAGCTGCATTCAGTTTATAGAAGTTAGTAGCGTAAATTTTTTTAAGTTCGTCGTATTCACCCCGTCTTTCAAGCAAATCTTGATACGCAGACTTTAGCTGCGGCCAAATTGCTTCTATTTTTCTAGCAGTAGGCTGCAATTTCCTAGCAGTTGGTATATATACTTCTTTAACATAAGTCTCAAGTTCTTTATAAGGCGGAGCTTGTAAGTTATCGTCAAACCCGCTAATCCAAATCATATTTTGAATTTGGTACTTTTGTAGATTCATGAATACTTCTCTAGACATTAAGTATTCAGCATCTTTCCCAAAAATACTTTTTATTTGATTACCTAAATCTTTTTTTCTTTGGATATCACTAGAGTTTGAACTCCCAGAGCGTATGTTATGATATTGTTCAACTAAAAGATATTTACTTTTAATTTCTTCTACTTTTTCATACAATCCTTGCTCTACTGCTTGTAATCTTTTATCTACATCTGTTGCATAATCAAAGAATTTTTCAATTATCACTTCGCCTTGGGTTTGTGATATAGGTTGATTTGTAACTTTAGACATAGCTTCATGCGGCAAGGGGACTTGATACGGATCGACTGCGGTCATCTCTTCATCATCGGGAAGCGACCAAGTCACTTGAGTATTGGCTAATGCATCTTTTTCTTTAATTAAATTTAATGCTTGTTCAAACTGGTCAAGTGTTACGTTTAAAACTTTAGGATTTGCTGGCTTTGCTGGCTTAGATGATTGTGAAATTTGTTCACTTGATATCTTTTGAATTCTATTACCTAAATTATAAAGTTGTCCTTTAGAATAACCTATTCTGTTTATATCATCATTAGGATATTTGTTATTAACAATGCTAGGGTTTATATGCTCGTTCCAAGATACAGACATCCAGTCTGTAATTGTTTTTAATTGTTCTGTGGTAATTGTTTCTCTATCAGTGCCCCAACTAGTTGTGCCTCTCAACTGTAAATTATAAGGTGCAGGATCGCCGTAATATGTAGCATTTATTCGTGTATTACTAATTCTATTATCTACTTTAATAGCTTTAAATATATCAATTAAATCTTGTAATCTAAAGTAGATTCGTTCTTTTTGAGCACCTGCTGTTGACAGCCCTTGCTTGGCTTGCATGTAGGCAATTGTAAGTTTATCAGTAGCAGTATTTTTGTTACCAATTTCTGTTTTCTGATGCGGCACTTTAACATTTATAACGTGTTTTCTACCAGATGGATCTTCTACAATAACTTCAAACTGAAATGGTTTTTCGCTTTGCGAAAGTGGTCCCGAAGGTGCACCCTTAGTAAATTTAATCTCACCGTTTTGATTGACTTTAAATAATCGTGCATTTTTGCCCCCGGCAATTTTATAGGTACCATCGCCATCTACTTTAGGAATTGGAATAGGTTGTACATAATTTGAAAATGCTGGAAAAGTCATTTCTACTGCTTTGCTGACCTGCTCGGCTAAAACCGATTGGTATTTTTTAGTAATAGAATTTATTTTCTTTTCAAAATTTTCGAAATATTTCATTAGAACGTCCGTATGTGAATATGTAATATTTATCCATATCCGCGACTGACAAAAATAGGCATGGGAGGTTCGTAATCTTCATTTGCATCAATTGTTGTAAAAGTATTGTAAACTTTAGGATCCCAATCTCTAAGTACAGTCATCATTCTTAAGATTAAAAGCACTGCACTTATCAAATCATCTGATTCTCCAGGCTTTGCTTTAAAGCTATGACCTGATGCTACATATGCCTTTAGTTCACTTAATAATGGAGCGCTATGTATTATCATTTTACTGTTTTCTAACATTGTTTTTAATCTAGTACAAGCAGTAATTTTAGTGCCATGTGTTGTGTTGAAACCTTTGCGAAACTTTCTTACATGTCCTTTTCTTATAGGCTCTGACACAAAGTAACCAGGTATGTTTTCTTCACCTAGATCATTTATGACAATTAGTGCACCTTCACCTACACCATTGTTTTCTACACTCCAATATAGATTTGTACTACCTACTTGTTCTTCAATATAAGTACATATACTTCTTAGGATTTGAATTTGTTTTGGTATATCAGTTGTGTTATGTCTCCATTCACCGACTTGCTTGTAGGCCGGTAATTCAAAAATTTGTATCGCAGCATAGTCGCCTCCTGTACCTATTGCTGGATCAAGAGCAACAGCATAAGTTGATGTTTTGTTTAATTTATCATACCACCTTACTTGTCCCATATTCATTATAGGGTCTTTTGTAAGTGCATTAGATAGCCAAATACTGTCTATCAGTGTTTCGTCAAATACTAAGAACTCGCAACCATACTCTCTACGAAACCGTTCTTCACCAATACGAGCCATTTCAGCTTCGGCCCATACATCATCTCTATCCGGGTGCTCGTCCCAAGATGCAAGAAAGCTGTGAAATCCATTTACGCCGGTATCTTGTTCATTGCCGTATTCGTCCCATTTTTGTTCTGCTTGTTTCCATATTTGAGCAAACGTATCTTCATCTGAGTTTGGTGTTGATGTAATAATTGCACGACCACCTGTTGCAAGTGTAGGTGATATTGATGTCCAAAATTCATCTGCAATGTTTGGCTGTACAAATGCAAACTCGTCACAGTATAGTAGTGAAATTGCCATACCACGTCCTGTAGTACCTGTGGTTGTTTGACTTACAATTCTACTACCATTTTCAAATTCAATAGAGCCTTTGTTATAACTTGTTACACCTGCTCTAATATGATCAGGACATAATTCATACACATATCGTATGCGCTGCATGATTTCTTGAGCACCAGTATATTTGTGTGCAGCAATAAGAATAGTTTGATCTGGATTAAACATTGCAAACCAAGCAAGATATATAGCAGCACAAGTAGTTTTACCTGTCTGTCTCGGCATCATGTTTATGTTAAATCTATGATTATGATAGCTATCCATTAACCTTAACTGATATTCGTAAGGTTCAAAAAGCAGTTTACCTTTTACAGGATGTTGTATATGTGCAAAATTTTCTGCAAAATATAGATATCCTAAATCAGGATCCATGCATTTCATTAATTCTGCAATTTGTTGTTGTGTATAAGTTTGTTTTTGATATGGCTTTTTAACTAAAGTGCCGTCTAATGCTTTATTCATGTAGATATTTAGCAATAAAAACTAGTAAACTGCGTATTTTTTTGCTAAATTATAAATCTCAGGATTTACTTTTTCGAACTGTATACCTTGATGTTTATCCAGTATTTTACAGCTTTCTAAAAATTCTTTGAGTTTATTTGACACCGGTGCTGTAGTCATTAATATATTTTTTGCATTTTGATATGCATATTCTTCAGAAAAAAGATCTTTTTGTAAAGCAAACTTATTTCTTACCTTTAATGGCAATTGTGCAAGTTGTAAATATTGTGGAAATTTTAGTATATCACTAGCAAAATTTATTTGATTTTTATTACACCAAGACACAAGTTCATTAATTTTATTACAATTTTGTATATTTAAAGTTGCTGTGTTTACAAATCTACTTTCTTTTGCTTTTAATTTGTGCCACTTTTTGATGTTTGATTCTATAATACCAAAGTCTACACCCCATCGAATACAATTTGCCAAATCGCCGACAGCATCAATACTATACATAATTTTAACATATTTTAATTTCTCAAACAAAGCAAAATAGTCAGTAGGCACAATACTTCCATTTGTTGTAACTTGTAAAGTAAGTTTAGATAGGTCGCATTCTTCAGCAATCTTTTCCATTAAAAAAGCAAAATTTTTACTGTAAAATGGTTCACCACCTACTAATTGTAGAGTTCGTAAGTTTGATAAATCTGTATTTTCTAAAACTTGTTTTAATTTGTTTTTATAGGTATTTGGTTTTAAATCAAACGAAGTAAAATGATTGCGATCTAATTTAGAAACTTCTTGTTTTACAAATTTAGCTGCTTGCCATTTACTACTGCATGCAGGCCTGCACATCCTACACATCATATTGCAAGTATAATCAAGAGCCAGCTCTAGGTATTGTATTTTTCCGGGAGTAATTTTGTCTAGCTTCGAATTATGATCATAAGCAAATTGTCTTTTGCTTGCAATACCATGTGCTTCTTTTTGCCAGCATGCACTACAAGCGTCGTATTTTTTTCGAGAGTGCTTTAAATTGTTTTTGTAATTATTCCATGTTGACGATGTTAACATGTCATCAAGTGTATCTACATCAAAAACTGTTTTTGTAGTCAGATTAGACCCAGCAAATGCGCAACAGGGTTTTATTTCGCCATAAGTATTTACTACCGCTATAGCATTATTCATAAAATTACAATTGCTTTTATGTAACGGTAGTAAATGTTTCTTTTTTTTAGGAGGCATATTATAATTTATATAATGCTGTTAGCTCCGCTTGAATTTTAGTTTCTTCTAATGACATAGGATTGTCGCCACCGTTTGTAGGTGCATACGAATCTTTCTGCTTGTTTAATCCGCCTGCTAAATCATGAGTCATCATTTGATGATCAGCATACATTGGATCTGGCTCAGTAGTAGCATCTTCAAAGTCTTCTTGGATGCTATCTAATTCTGTTTTTGCTTTAGTTGCAAGGTCTATAATTCTATCTAAGAAGAAAACTTTCTTTTGTGGATCAGTTGAAGCATTTAATCCTTTTATAGCTTTGCTTAAAGCTAAAACATAACGGTTGTACTTAGGATTTGCATATTCAGCTGAATATTCATTTATTGTATCTATACTTTCTAAAAGCGTTTTCATTTGGTTATTGGACATTTAATAGCTCCTATAGCTTATTTATGTAATTTTGTAAGTTAGTAAACCGTGATTCTTTTACTGTTTTTAGTTGTTGACTAACTTGAGCAGCTTGTTTTTTGTAACCTGCTCTAGTTTTTTGATCTCCGGCCTGGCCTGATGCTACTGCTGATCTATTTAACATGTTACGATGATGAATTAGTTTACCTCTTTCTGTGCGAGGATTTGCTAACAAATCATTTTGATACATATTAATTAGTTGGTTTTGTCTTTGCACATCTGTTTGTGCTTGCATTTTATCTAGATTACTTAGATTGCCCTGTGACAATTTACGCTGTGCTTGTTGAAGTGTTCTTTGAGCAATGCGAAGGCTTTTATTGTAATCAGGTTCTGTTACACCAGGATAGTATTTTGGTTGTGCTGCTGGACGTGGTTTTGGAACTGGCGGCTGTTGCTGTTGTGGTGTTGTTGCTGCTGATTGCGTTGTTGGCGTGGTCGTTGCTGTACTTGTTGTATTAGTACCACCTAGTTCATTAGGTAGTACGTCATTTTCTGGATCTGCTGTGCCTGCTTGACCCTGTACTGCAGAACTTGTTGTATTAGTACCACCGTCAAATGGATTACCAATTCCGCTTTGATCTCTTGCTGGTGTTGTATTAGTACCACCGTCAAATGGATTACGAATTCCGCTTCCGCCTGTCGGCGCTTGGTTAGGCACTTTTGGTTTTGCAACCACATTGCCTTCTTGATCAAACTCACGCTTTCCTGGTTTTGGTTTATTTAAACTACCGTCAGGACCTACTGTAATATCACTATACGGATTTTTTAAATCATTTCCTTCACGTTCGTCGTCAAAATCATCTGCTGGCTGCGTGCTACCTGGTTCAAAATCGCCTTCGTCGGGCTCAGTTGCAGGATCAGGTGCTGGAGGTGTTTGACTTGGGTCAGCATTTGGTTTTTCGCCATTAGCAGAATCAGTTTGATCTCTTTTGATTGCTGCTGCTTCTCTTGATAGTTTTTGCTCTATACCTACTCCGTCAATACCGCCTAAAATTGATAGTAAGTCCGGATTATCGTTAAAAAAATCTTCAATTTCTCTTTCATCTTCGGGATCGTCTATTTCTGTTGCTTCTGCAATTTTAGTTTTAGCTTTAGCTTTATTGCGTTTGTTCCAAACATCTGCAATTTCAGGATACTCGTTTGCAACGATTTTAAAATTATCTATTATTTGAGATAATTTTTCATTATATCTATCTTTATTTTCTTCGTACCAATCAATAAATTCGCTAAATTGATCTAAGTTTTGGTCAAAGTATTGTTGAATCATTCCTGTGTCTGTAAAAGCGTTAGGAGTAGGAGACTGCTTCTTCCATGACCTATAATGTTCTCGATGTGTTTTCTTGTTATCAATCAACCATTGTTGAAAAGGACCGTAATTGCCGTTATCATCTTTTGATGCTCTGGCTATGTCAGGAAAAGCACCTAAGTCTGGCTTACCATCTTTGGTGTAATACTTCTGATTTAGATTTGCATCTTCTGTAAGTATACCAATATATTTTCTTATATCGTTACTCATGTTAACCGCCTACTACTGATTTTGCATTTTCGTCTGATGATATATCTTTTGATTCGCCCTTAGGAGCTTCTGCTACTGGATCTACTTCTCGGTCTGATCTATCTTTTTCTAGTTCCTTTAATAATTCCATTACTCTGCTAGAACCAACTGAATCTTGAGCGCTTTCGCCGCCCATGTCTTCTTTGTCTAGCAGTGTTTCGTAAGGTTCTTCGTCTTCAGATTTATCAGGCTGTTGTGCTTCGATAGGATCACCTTCTCCTCTTACTGTAATGTAGCTGTGGCTAATACCGCAACAGTCTGCTAAATATCTTTCTAATACATGCGGAGTTGTTGGATACTGCACTTCTGCTTCGTATTGTGTAACTTCACAATTTTGTAATTGCGGAAAATCTAAAGGCTTAGCTTGTATTGGTGATGTTTTTGGTGATGACAAATTCAACAGTTTATATTTGTCTATGTTTCTTTCTAAAGCATCAGCAAAGCCTTCAGGAAGCTCGCCGGCTACTCTAATAATAAATTTGTAAGTTTTTTGAGACTCTGTTAAAAAATCAGAAAAAGTTTTCATTTTAACACTCCTAATATATTATTTATCTATGTCTTTGAGTTTATCAAGCAGTGTATTGCGATCAACTACAAACTCATCACCGCTTATTGTATCTGAATCAGGAACATTTTGATCTAACTTTTGTTTTTTCAACTGTAGGTCTATCATTTTTAATTTTTTATCTAACTTAGCTACTTTCGCATCTAACCCAGTTTTCAACATAGAACCTGCTACTTCAAAAATTCTACCACTGTATCTTAATTCTGCATTCATTCCTAAATCCATTAGATCATTATAGCTTTGAACTGCTTTGTCTGCAATGTCATCAAGCTCTGTATCTGACTTTGCACCTAAGCCACTTACTCTAGGCAAAGAAGAAGATATTTTATCAACATGAGCTAGTTGGGACTCTATGTCTTCACTTTTTTGCAATCTTTTTTCGTATGTTTTAGTATTATCAGCTTGTGCTTCTTGAACTTTTTCTTCTTCGATAAATTCTTTATTTTCTGGCAAATCAAAAAGCTCTTCTAATTTTTTTGTCATAGTATATCCTATAATATACTAGTATTTATTTGCGCTTTTGGCCCTGATGGAATATATCGTCTTCTGTAATTACTTTGAATTCTATATTCTTTTGGTCACAAAATTGTTTAGCTGCTTGCCATTTTGCTTGATTAATTACTGCTTGTATTTTATCACGTTGACTACGTGCTTCCCCTAGTATTTGTTTTTTTGGTTTTATTTCTATTAGCTGAACTTTACGTTGTCCTGTTTTATCTTTGTATGCAACTAAGAAATCAGGTACATATGTAGTTTTAGTTTGTTTTACTGGATTAAAATATGGTATTCGCATTGGCTCACTCATCCATTCTGTAATATGCATGTTCTCATCACAGAATTTCATAAAAACAAATTCCCAACTACTACGATATGTTGGCGCTTTATTTCCTATATATTTTTGAGGATTTTTTGGAGTGAATTTTCCTTTTGCCCATTTGTTTGGCATTATAGTAAAATATTTCTAGCTTCGAGAGTGTTAAATGTTTCTAAGTTTCTATAACCTAGTACACTTGTACTTGCTCTGTTATGGTTTAGAATTTCAATTACTAATTGAGAAAGTTGATTTTTTGAAAATTTTGCCATTGTGTCTAAAAATTCATAAACTTTTACACCGTCAATTTTTGCTTGCTGAATCAACACCCCTGCAACTGCTTTTGCTGCTGATTTATCAAAACCTCTTTTTTCAAAAAAACCCTGTACTACTACAAATTCATCAGTTGATACTTGTATTTTTTTTGAAAAATAAGTATCAAAAAATTCTGTTGTTTTTTTATCACCTTTTATAGGTGTTGCAGGTAAGTTACTATTAGCTTGCATTTATACTCCTAAAATTTCATCTAAGGATTCTAAAAATCCTGGCTGTGGTCGTAAAATATCATATTGATTATCAGCTTCTTCAGCTCCGCCTGGATTTCCTGCTGCTTGATAAATTTTTCTATATAAATTTCTTCTAGCAGCTTCTAATGCGCCGGGGTTATTTTGTAATTCATTTATGTCTATTTTACTATCTTCTCTTGGTTTAAATTCAAGTGTACCGTATTTTTCGCCGTCTTTTTTTGGAAAAACTAATTGACCTGTTTGCGGAGTAGAAGTTGTAAATGTGTTAAACCTATTTCTTCTAAAATTTTCAAACGTATATCCTTGATTATTTCTAACGTCTTGTGTCTGTAATTGTTTTCTTCTAATAATATCAGCAATTGTTGTAGTT
>Ga0070754_10003166_pt1 | contig 11714 bp, 9 predicted proteins | sample VirMetDEL_Sep_01_FD_75181 | JGI IMG/M metagenome (GOLD analysis project Ga0070754, IMG submission 75181) | Aqueous microbial communities from the Delaware River and Bay under freshwater to marine salinity gradient to study organic matter... | ecosystem: Environmental > Aquatic > Marine > Coastal... | reverse complement strand
TATCTGGAGGGTGTGAACGTGAGCTTCGATGGCTTCAAGGCCATCAACAACCTTTCACTGGACATTGCGCCTGGGGAGCTGCGCTGCATCATCGGCCCCAACGGCGCTGGCAAGACGACGATGATGGACATCATCACCGGCAAGACGCGGCCGGATTCCGGGCACGTGTTCTTCGGCAGCACCATTGATTTACTGCGCTACCGCGAAGCCGAAATCGCATCCATGGGCATCGGCCGGAAATTTCAGAAACCGACCGTGTTCGAGCACCTCAGCGTGTTCGAAAACCTGGAACTCGCGCTGGCGACCGACAAGCGCGTGCGGCGGTCCATGGTGTTCAACCTCACCGGCGAAGAGAAGGACCGCCTGGGCGAAGTGCTGCAGACCATCCATCTGGCCGACAGCGCCGCGCGCCTGGCCGGGAACCTGAGCCACGGCCAGAAGCAGTGGCTGGAGATCGGCATGCTGCTGATGCAGGACCCGAAGTTGCTGCTGCTGGATGAGCCGGTGGCTGGCATGACCGACGAGGAGACCGAACGCACGGCGCAGCTTTTCCTCACCCTCAAGGGCAAACATTCCTTGATGGTGGTGGAGCACGACATGAGCTTCATCCGGACGATTTCGGAGAAGGTCACGGTGCTTTGTGATGGGGCGGTGCTGGCCGAAGGCACGCTCGACCAGGTTCAGGCCGACGAACGAGTGATCGAGGTTTATCTTGGGCGCTGAAAGTTCTTCTTTGGATGCTTGGTTTGGCCGGGTCTCGGCCCGGCGGCCGAGGCACTTTTCTTTGCTTCGCCAAAGAAAAGTACCCAAAAGAAAGGCGACCCTGCTGGCTGTGTCCCTCCGCTTCGCTCCGGGCAACCTGCGGTGCTTGCGTCGGGCGGGGTCTGCGCAAACTCGCTTCGCTCAAACATGCGCAGCCCTGATCCGCCCGCCGCTGCGCTCCTCGGCACAGCCAGAAGGGCTTTGGTTCCCGCTCCCCTTGCCGTCAGGAAACTGAAATGAGCCTGCTCGAAGTCAAAGACATCAACCAGTACTACGGTGGCAGCCACATCCTGCGCAACGTCAGCCTGACCGCCGAACTCGGTCAGGTCACCGTGGTGCTGGGCCGCAACGGTGTGGGCAAGACCACGCTGCTCAAATCGCTCATGGGTCTGGTGCCCATCAAGAGCGGCAGCATCACGCTGGATGGCGAATCCATCGCTTCCGCAACGCCCTACGAGCGTGCGCGCCAGGGCGTCGGTTTTGTGCCGCAGGGGCGCGAGATCTTCGGTCGGCTCACCGTGCACGAGAACCTGCAGATGGGCCTGGCCACGAAGAAGGGTGGCACGCCGATACCGGCCGAGCTGTACGAACTCTTCCCGGTGCTCAAACAGATGCTTGGGCGGCGCGGGGGGGATCTCTCCGGTGGTCAGCAGCAGCAGCTCGCCATTGCCCGCGCGCTGGCCGCCGGGCCGAAGCTGCTGATACTGGACGAACCCACCGAGGGCATCCAGCCCAACATCATCAAGGACATCGGCAAGGTCATCCGCATGCTGGCCGATCGCGGCAACATGGCCATCGTGCTGGTGGAGCAGTATTACGATTTCGCCGAGGCGCTGGCTGATCGCTACCTGGTGATGGAACGGGGCGAAGTGATTGCCTCTGGGCCGGGGAGCGAAATGGCCGAGAAGGGCGTTCGCCAGCTTGTCGCGATCTGAGTCTGGCGAAAAAGGATTCGATCAGGCCGCTTGTGCGGCATCCAGCAGGCCTTCTCGAGCGGCCGGCTTGTAGCCTGCCGGCAGCGATACCGCACCGGGCTCGGCCGCACCCACCGTTTGTTCACCCAGGCGGGCCATGCGTGCGTCGGTGTGGAACAGCGCGCGCAAGGCCTCTGCGCGTTCGTGAAGGGCCGGGAATCCGCTCATGCGTTCGCTGTAGCGTTGCAGTACCTGATGGGCCGATTCGATCAACTTGGCATTGCCGGTCCGCTCGCCTGCGTCGAGCAACTGTTCCACCGTGCCTTGCGGGTCACCTTTCAGGCTGAGCTTCATCGCTTCCTGCGTGATGCGCAGCACTTCGCCGTGTCCGGCGCGAATGCGTTCCGCGTGGTCGGCGGTGCCAGCAGCCGCGCAGGCCAGCAGCTCGGTCATGGCGCGGTTGGTGCAAAAGCGCAGTGCCATGGCGTCCACGGCGGCTTCGGCCTCGTAAAGCGGGAGGGATCGCGCCACCAGCCGGTTCATGAGTGCCAGCAGGTTGCAGGCAGATTCGAAATCGAAGGCGGGCGTGAGCACGTCGTTGGCCAGGCGGCGCACATCGTCCTGCGCGCGGGCCGTCTGCTGTTGCTGCAGCGCGAGCAAGCTCTCGGCCATGTTGAGAAGGCGGTGTGGGCGTGCCGGATCGTGACTGCGGTCGCGCAGGCGCGTGAGTTGTTCGACGGTCCGTTGCAAACCCCGCTGGTCGTTGTTGTCCAGCCGGGCGAAGGCGAGCAGCAACAATGCCTGCGGATCGAACATCTTGGAATCGAGGCCCAGGCGTGTGGCGCGGTCGAGCAATTCCACTCCCTCGCTCTTTTCGCCTGAGTAGTAGGCCAGCATGCCGTGCTTTAGCAAGCGGCTGATGGAGCCCGGTGTGAGCCTCGTGGCCATCTGGTAGGTGGCGAGTGCATTCTGGAAATTGCCCAGCTCGAACTGCGCGCGGCCCATCACGTCGTAGGCGTCGGCGTAAGCGTCGTCGTCGCGGATCAGGCTCTCCAGTGTGGTCGCAGCCTTGGCGGGCTGGCCGCTCTCCAGTTGAGCGCGTGCAACGCCCAGGCGCGCCCAGGGCAGCGTTTTGGCCTCGATCACGGTTTCAAACAGTTGCTGGGCCTCTGGAAGGCGACCCAGGCGAAGCAGCAGTTCGGCACCGATGCGCGCCGCATAGAGCCAGTAGGTCTGACGCTCATCAAAGCGCTGCTGGCAAAGCACGGCGGCGTGTTCGAAGTCCTGCGCGTCGATGGCCGAAAAGATCGACCGAAGCGCTTGTTTGCGTTCGCGCGCCTGCAGGATCCGGTCGGCCAGACGCGCGGCGGTATGGGGTTTGAGCAGGTAGGCGTCCAGCGCGGATTCAGCCGCTTCGGCGACCTTGCTGTAGGAGGCCTCGGCGGTGAGCATGACGAACACGGTGTGGAAGGGCAGCAGCTGGTTGCGTCGCAGGTCGTCCAGCAGGTCCTGCCCGGAACCCGACTCTCGCTCGAAATGCTGTTCACAGATGACGACGTCGAAGTTGCTCGCCTCCAGCTTGCGACGCGCATCCACCAGACGTGAACATTGGGCGACATTGCCCACGCCCAGCTCTCGCAACTGAGCGATCAGGATGGAGCGCGACTGCAGGTTGCCTTCGATGACGAGGGCGCTGGCGTCGTGAAGGCTGCTGGGGACGGCGGGCATGACGGAGATCGATGAAAAACGGACGCACAAAGGCCTTCTGCGCCGATTGTGTGCCGTGCACCCTTCTGACCATGCCCGGAAGAGCAGGGCAAAAACCCGCCTGATTCGCCTTGCGTCAGACGTTCCAGATGCGTGGCGGCACGCTGGTCAGCCCCCAGGCCTCGGCGCGCAGCGCGGCCCAGACGCGCTGGAACAGCGCCATCAGTGGCTCCACCAGCGGCGCCACGGCGCGCAGCGCCAGCATTTGAGGGTTGGGGCAGGTGGCGCCAGCCTGGATGCCGTGAGGCTGTGTCTCCAGTACACCGCGAACAGTTTCCAGTAGCTGCTCGCGCCGCTCTCGTGGAAGGGCCGTGCCGCAGGCCAGCCAGAGCGTTCCCAGGCAACGCTGGCCACCCAGTCCCAAGGGCGAAGCCAGCAGGCGTGTGTCGGCAGCGTCGATGCGCGCCTGCTCCAGCCACAGGCCGGGAATCTGTAGCCGCTGTGTGAGGCTGCCGCGCTCGAAGGGCAGGCCAGCGGTGGGCAGGCCGAGCGCGCACACGTCCCAGCCCAGCCATTCCGCACCGGGCGCGAGTGTGGCAGTGAGTGTGTTGTGCGCGTCGCAGCCCGAATAGGCAATGGTCTCCAGCGGGAGCCATTCGAGCCGCGAGCCTTCGTCCAGTGTCAACGCGATCTGCTGCGTGGCTCGGGGTCCGTCGGTGCGGTAGAAGCGCGTGGCGCCAGGTGTGGAGATGAGTGCATGTGTACCGCCGGCGGCGTGGACGCGCACATCCAGCACATCGCCACCGACCAGCCCGCCGGGCGGGTGGATGATGACGTTGTGGCAGATGCGCTCTCCCTCGGGGTAGAGGCTCTTCAGGATGCGCAATGGGCCGGTGTGGGCATGCCTCAACACGGTGCGCTCGCCTTCGCGGCGGTAGTTCAGATCGAGGTGGGCTTGCCAGGGCATGTGCTCAGTCTTCGTTGGGCCGTGGGGTGCATTTTTGGCCTGGACCTCGCGGGCTCGCGGGCGCGCTGTGCTCTGCTCCGCGGCTGTCCCCCGGCGGCGGGAGGCCGCCTCCTCCTTGATGCCGCTGCGCAGAGCACAGCGCGCCCGCGAGCTGCGGCGATGCTGGCGCTCGCCGATGACCGGAGCAAGCCAACGAAAAAACTCTCAACGAGAAGCCCAGAAACCAAGGTGAGGCTCCAGCATGTCGGCCTCAAGAGCAGCCACAGGCCCGATCACTTCGATCTGCTTCTGTCCCCGGGCCAGGACTTCGCGACAAGGCAGCGACAACGTCGGATTTTCTTCATGGTTCCCAGTCAGTGAGAGCAGGGCTTCCTCGCTCGCCCCATACACCACACGCCCGATGTTCGCCCAGTAGATCGTGCCCGTGCACATGGCGCAAGGTTCGAAGGTGGTCACCAGTGTGCAGCGCGCCAGGTACTCCCCCGGCCAGTTGGAAGCCGCCATGCGCGCCAGGGAGGATTCTGCATGGTTCACCGTGTCGATGTTGCCCTGCTCGGCCAGCACGGTCTCGTCGTCGGGCGCCACCAGCAGGGCGCCGAAGGGATGCCTGCCCATGCCAGCGGCTCGACGTGCCACCTCGTTGGCCCGGCGCAGGTGCCGCGTCACCTGATCTTCGGTCACGTGTTCTGCGACCCGCGATGCGCCCAGCCCGTCGTGTGCTTCTCGATGAAGCTGAACAGCTCGTACATCACCATGGCCATGATGCCCACCACCAGCAGTCCGCTGAACGCCAGACCCATCTGCATCGACGAGCCCGCGGAGATCAGCAGATAGCCGATGCCTTCGTTGGAGGCCGTCATCTCCGACACCGTGGTGCCCACGAAGGCCAGCGTGATCGCCACCTTCAGCGAGCCGAAGAAGTAGGGCATGGAACGCGGCAGGCCCACCTTGGTCAGCACGTCCCAGCGCTTGGCGCCCAGCACGCGCAGCACATCTTCCAGCTCCGGCTCAAGGGTGGCCAGACCCGTTGCGATGTTCACCATGATGGGGAAGAAGCTGATGAGGAATGCCGTGAGGATGGCGGGGCCCACGCCGATGCCGAACCACACCACCAGGATCGGCACGAAGGCCGCCTTGGGCAGTGCATTGAAGGCCGTCATGAGCGGGTACACAGCGGCATACGCCAGGCGCGAACTGCCAATCAGAAAGCCCAGCAGCACGCCCACCACGATGGCAATGCCGAAGCCGGCCATGGTCACCCAGTACGTGCGCCACGCATGCCCCAGGATGGTGGTCTTGTGTTCCAGCGTCTGTTCCCAGATGCGCGAGGGGCTGGGGAAGATGAATTCCGAAACGCCGAAGCCGCTGGTGATCACCTCCCAGACGACGATGATCGCCAGCAGCAGGAGAAACGGGGACCAGCGTTCGATGTGTTTTCTGTTCATGGCCTGGTTCCCTTCACTGGTTGACCGGTGTGCGCATCGCGCCGATATGGCCGCGCAGTTCGAGGACGATGTCGGAGAACTCCTTGGTGTAGGTCACTTCCAGATCTCGCGTGCGCGGGATCGGAATCTCGCGTTGCACCACGAAACGACCCGGGCTCTTGCTCATGCAGTAGACCGTGTCCGCAAGGAAGACGGACTCGCGCAGGTCGTGCGTGACCAGGATGACGTTGAAGCGCTGCGCTTCCCACAGGTCGCGCAGCGTGCACCACAGTTATTCGCGCGTGAAGGCGTCGAGCGCGCCGAAGGGTTCGTCGAGCAGCAGCATCTTGGGTTCGTGGATCAGCGCGCGGCAGATGCTGGCGCGCTGCTGCATGCCGCCTGAAAGTTCCCAGGGAAACTTCTTCTCCATGCCACCCAGACCCACACTGGTCAGCAGCTTGCTCGCGCGTTCCACGAACTCCTTCCTGCGGTCCTTGAACTGGCTGCGAAAGGGTTCGACGATTTCCAGCGGGAGCAACACGTTGTCCAGTGTGGTGCGCCAGGGCAGCAGCGAAGGCGCCTGAAACGCCATGCCCGAGATCTTCAGCGGTCCGGTGACGGCTTCGCCGTCGATGCGGATTTTCCCCATGCTCGGCATGCGCAGGCCGGTGGTGAGCTTCATGAACGTGGACTTGCCACATCCCGAAGGGCCGACGATGGCGATGAACTCGCCGCGTTTGACCTTGAGGTTGATGTCCTCCACCGCGAAGACGCTCTTCGCCAGCAATTCCTCGTTGTAGGCCAGCCAGACCTGGTCGAAATCGACGAAGGGCATGTCGCTGGAAGTTTCTTGCATGGGATCTACCTGAAAAAAAGGCCAGCCGCCGGAGGGGTGGCTGGCCTGGGCCAGAGAGTCTGTCGACCGACCTTGTCTTATTTCTTTGCGGGAGGCAGCACGTTGAGTTCGGCCGCCGTTGGCAGCATGGAGCCGTTCCAGATCGTCGCCGGGTCGATGCGGGTCTTGGTGTTGTAGGCGTCCGAAACCTGGGATGCCATCAGCGAGAGCCGGCCAGGATTGATCTGGCCAAAGCCCTCCTTGCGCGCGTCGGGACTGGCCACCACCGAATCGATGGCCAGGGCCAGGCGGCGCGTTTCCAGCGGCACGTTGATGATGCCGTCGCGCGCCTTCACGGTTTCGATGCTGGCGGCCGGGTTGGCCATGACTTCCTTGGCACCCTTGGCAAAGGCCGTCAGGAAAGCTTTCACGGCGGCTGGGTTTTCCTTGACCAGCTTGGGGCTGGCGATGATGACGTTGCCATACAGCTTCACCCCGTAGTCACCGTAAGGCATGATCACCACGTCTTCGGGTTTCACACCACGCGCCTCCAGGTTGAGCAGCGACGTGAACGAGAAACCGGTGATGGCGTCGATGTCGCCGCGCACCAGCATGGTTTCACGCAGCGGCGGATCCATCGAAGTCCAGTTCACGCTGCTGATGTTGTTGGCCTTCTGGAAGATGGGATAAGCCTTGCGGCCCGCATCGAACACCGGTGCGCCGAGTTTCTTGCCGTTCAGATCGGCCGGCTTGGTGATGCCGCTCTTCTTCAGTGCGAGCACTGCCGCCGGCGTGTTGTTGTAGACCATCATCACGGCCACCGGCTTGTTGGGTGCATCCGGGTTGTTGGCGTGAAATTCCATCAGCGCGGCGAGATCGGCAAAGCCCATGTCGTAGGTTCCCGAGGCCACGCGCGTCACCGTGCCACCCGAGCCGTTGCCGGAGTCGATCGTCACGTCCAGCCCGGCGGCTTTGAAGTACCCCTTGGCGGCGGGCTGCAGGAACAGAGCGGCTGGGCCCTCGAAGCGCCAGTCGAGCTGGAACTTGATGGGGGTTTGCGCGTGGGCGCCACCAAAGGCGGCCACCAGGGCCAGGGCTGCGGTGGTCTTGACGAAGTGGCGTTTGTTCATGTGTTCTCCAGGGTGGTTCGAATGGCGGTCATGCAGACTCGTCAGCAATAAAGATGCCAACACCGATTCTTTGATGTTCGGGCACGGTGCGTCATCCGGGCCAACCCTGAATGGTGCGCACCACGCCGGTGCCTGCACCAGCGTGGTGATGATGCCTCAAAAGGAGGACGCCCCACCCCGGGGACTCCTCGGAAACGCAGGAGGCTCGCTGCTCAGTGCGCCTCGGCCTGCCTGGCGGCGTGAACGGCCGCCGAGGTGTCTCCTTGGCTGCCATTGAAGAACAGGTTGAGCGCCACGGCGCTGATAGACGCCAGCAGGATGCCGGATTCGATGAGCGGGTGGATGGCGTGGGGCATCCACTGCTTGAAGTTGGGCGCCACCAGCGGGATCATGCCCACGCCGATGGACACGGCAACGATGAAGAGGTTGTTGCGGTTGCCCTTGTAGTCGACGTTGGCCAGGATGCGGACGCCAGTGGCGGCCACCATGCCGAACATCACCAGGCCCGCGCCGCCCAGCACGAAGGTGGGCAGTGACTCGACCAATGCCGCCATCTTGGGCAGCAGGCCGAGCACGATGAGAATGACACCACCGGCCACACACACGAAGCGGCTCTTGACGCCGGTGACGCCAACCAGGCCGACGTTCTGCGAGAAGCTGGTGTAGGGAAAGGTGTTGAAGATGCCGCCGATGAGCGTGCCCAGGCCGTCGGTGCGCAGGCCGGCTGTCAGTGCTTTCTGATCGATCTTGCGATCGGTCATGTCGCCCAGCGCGAGGAACATGCCTGTGGACTCGATCATGACCACGATCATCACGAGGCTCATGGTGAGGATGAGGATGGGGTCGAAGATCGGCGCTGCAATCTCGAACGGCAGCACGAGGTCGAACCAGTTCGCCTTGCCCACCTTCTGGAAGCTCATGAGGCCAGCTGCAGTGGCAATGGCTCCGCCGATGACGATACCAAGCAGAACGGAGATGTTGGCGAGGAAGCCGCGCGCGTATTTCGCGATCAGCAGGATGGAGACGAGCACGACGGCGGCGATGGCGATGTGCGGCATCTGCGCGTAGGCCGGGTTGGGCACGCTGCCGACGATGGCGAGGCCCGGCGGGACGGCGGGCACGGCGCCGCTGGAAGCCGCCTGTTTCACCGCGTCCAGCCACTGCAGGTGTTCGGGGTTGGGCACGCTGGGCGCGGTGGGGCCGAACGGGTTGCCGAAGATCCAGTTGATCCCGATGCGCATGAGGCTGATGCCAATGACCGCAATGATGGTGCCGGTGACCACGGGCGGAAAGAAGCGCAGCATGCGGCTGACGATGGGCGCGATGAGGATGGAGACCACGCCCGCGCCGATGATGGAGCCGAAGATCAACCCTGCGCCCTGCACACCGGGGTTGCTGTTGGCCATGGCGACCATGGGCGCCACCGATGCGAACGTGACACCCATCATGACGGGCAGCTTGATGCCGAACCACTGCGTGGCGCCGAGCGACTGGATGAGCGTGACCAGGCCGCAGCAAAACAGGTCGGCGGAGATCAACATGGCGACCTGCTCGGGGCTGAGCTTGAGTGCGCGGCCCACGATCAAGGGAACGGCGACGGCACCGGCGTACATGACCAGCACGTGTTGCAGGCCGAGGGCGGTGAGCTTGCCTGTTGGAAGGACTTCGTCGACCGGGTGGACTGTCGTGGACATGGATTGCTCCTGTGTTGCGTGCAAAAAGTGTATACAGTTTATGTGTGCGATCTGATGTTGGTCTGTTAGGGGAAACCCGGTTTCTGACCGGTGGTTTTGGGGGGGCCGGTCATCGGCGACCACGGGGCACGGCTCCGCGAATGTCCTCCGAGTCGGCTTCGCCGCCTCTCCCCCTTTATTTCGCTGCGCCGTACCCCATGGCCGCCGATGACCTCATTGGCGTTCGACCGATCGGTGCACCTCAGTTACTTCAGCTTGTGAAGGGGTGGGCGCTCTGCGCAGCGAAATAAAGGGGGAGACGGCCGAAGGACGTCGGAGGACATTCGCGGAGCAGAGCGCCAACCCCTCACAAGCCAGCGAGGTAGTAGCCTGAAAAAAGAAGGGACGCCAAAGCGTCCCTCGAACCGAGCGAAAAAGGAAACCTAGTTCCGCACAGCCCCGCTGGCCGCAGCCAAAGCCGTCATGTTCAACACCCGCCGCACCGTGGCCGCTGGCGTGAGGATGTGCACTGTCTTCGCAGAACCCATCAGGATGGGACCCACGGTGACGCCCCCGCTGGTGGTGGTCTTCATCACGTTGTAGAGGATGTTGGCCGCGTCCAGGTTCGGGCAGATCAGCAGATTCGCCGAACCCGTGAGCGTGGTCTCGGCCAGGTACGCGCTGCGAATCTCCGGTTGCAGCGCGGCGTCGCCATGAAGCTCCCCGTCGCACTCGATGTCCGGGTGCGCCGCGACGAAGATGTCACGCGCCTGCGCCATCTTGCGGGCCGACGCGCGCTTGCTGGAACCGAAGCTGGAGTGCGACAGAAAGGCCACTTTCGGCGGCAGGCCAAAGCGCTGCACTTCCTGCGCCGCCATCCAGGCGATCTCGGCCAGTTCTTCGGCGCTGGGCATTTCGTTGACGTAGGTGTCGGCGATGAACACCGGGCCACGGTCCGTCATGAGCGCATTCACCGAGGCGTACAGGCCCGCGCCTTCGCGCCGCCCGAGCACATGGTCGATGCGCTCCAGGTGCGTCATGAAGCCGCCCACCAGACCACAGATGAGCGCATCGGCATCGTCCAGCGCCAGCATGAGCGAACCGATGATGGTGTTGGATCGGCGCACGGCGGCCTTCGCCACTTCGGGTGTAGCGCCCTGGCGGCCCATCATCTGGTGGTAGTGCTCCCAGTACTGGCGAAAGCGCGGGTCGTCTTCCGGGTTCACGTTCTGCACGTCCTGCCCCAGCTTCATGCGCAAGCCAGCCTTGGCAATGCGCGCCTCTATCACCGCCGGGCGACCGATCAGGATGGGCACGGCGAGCTGGTCGTCGATGGCCAGTTGCGCCGCTCGCAGCGCGCGTTCGTCCTCGCCGTCCGCATACGCCACGCGCTGCTTCTCCGCCATGCCTTTGGCCGCGTTGAAGATCGGCTGCATCAGGATGCCGGTCTGGTAGACGAAACGCCCCAGTTGCTGGCGGTAGGCGTCCATGTCGGTGATGGGCCGCGTGGCCACGCCGGAATCCGCCGCGGCCTGCGCCACCGCCGGCGCGATGCGCAGAATCAGTCGCGAATCGAAGGGCTTGGGAATGATGTAGTCGGGGCCGAAGCTGAGGTCCTGGCCGGCGTAGGCGTTGGCCACCTCCTCGCTGGTCTCGCTCTTGACCAGATCGGCGATCTGGCGCACGCAGGCCAGCTTCATCTCTTCCGTGATGCGCGTGGCGCCACAATCTAGCGCGCCGCGGAAGATGTACGGAAAGCACAGGACGTTGTTGACCTGGTTCGGGTAGTCGCTGCGCCCGGTGGCGATGATCACGTCGGGCCGCACGGCCTTGGCCAGCTCGGGGCGAATTTCCGGTTCGGGGTTGGCCAGCGCGAGCACGATGGGTTTGGCCGCCATGGTCTTCATCATCTCGGCGGTGAGAACGCCCGGTGCCGAACAGCCCAGGAACACATCGGCGCCATCCACCGCATCGGCCAGCGATCGTTTGTCGGTCTTCTGCGCATACCGCGCCTTCGACTCGTCGTAGCCACCCGGCCTTCCCTCGTAGATCACCCCCTTGGAGTCGCAGACAAAGATGTTGTCACGCGAGACGCCCAGGCCCACCATCACGTCCAGACACGCAATGGCGGCAGCACCCGCGCCGCTCACGGCGAGCTTGACCGAGCCAATGTCCTTGCCTACCAGTTCGAGACCATTGAGCAAGGCGGCGGCCGAGATGATGGCCGTACCGTGCTGGTCGTCGTGGAAGACGGGAATGCCCATGCGCTCGCGCAGCTTCTTCTCGATGTAGAAGCACTCGG
>Ga0070754_10003164_pt1 | contig 11717 bp, 12 predicted proteins | sample VirMetDEL_Sep_01_FD_75181 | JGI IMG/M metagenome (GOLD analysis project Ga0070754, IMG submission 75181) | Aqueous microbial communities from the Delaware River and Bay under freshwater to marine salinity gradient to study organic matter... | ecosystem: Environmental > Aquatic > Marine >... | reverse complement strand
TCTTGCCGCATCTCGCTAGTGCACCCATGGCCATGCCTTCGGCGTCGCACCGGCTTGCCGGGTAGATGAAGGAGAACAAGATGACTCGCACAACCAAAGCTTTTTTATCGGGTACCGCTGCACTGTTATTGGGTGTAGCGGCAAACCTCGCGCTGGCTGCCGATGGTGAAAACTTCGTTGACGAGGCCTCAGCAAAAGGCATGGCGGAAATCGAAACTGCCAAGCTTGCGCTGGATAAAGGCACCGCTGAGGACGTCAAGACCTTCGCTCAGAAAATGATCGATGATCACACCAAGTCGAATCAAAAGCTTGCCGAACTGGCCGGGCAGCATGACGACCTGGAGATGTCCGACGAAGCCATGTTGATGGACAAAGCCAAGGCCATGATTCTGAAGCTGCGTGACGGTGAGAATTTCGACGAGGCCTATGCCAACAACCAGGTAACCGCTCACGAGCAGACTATCGAGCTGTATCGCGAATACGCTCAGGATGGCGAGAATGCCCAGCTCAAGCAGTTTGCCGAATCGACTCTGCAGGAACTTGAGCAACATCTGCAAGATGCCAAAGAGCTTGCGTCCAAGCACGGCGGCAAGCAGTAAGCCTACGCGGGCGACTGGCGCCACCTCGCGCGGCGCCAGATCAAACCTCGGCCGGCAACTCCCAGTCGATCGGCGCCAGACCTTGCTGCTTCAGGAATTGATTGGCCCGGCCGAAATGGCCGTTACCGATGAAGCCTCTATGCGCCGACAGAGGCGATGGGTGCACTGACTTGAGCAGCAAATGCTTGGTCGGATCGATCAGTTTGGTCTTGCTCTGCGCATGCGCACCCCAGAGCATGAACACCACGTTTGGCCGCTGCTCGCTCACCACTTCGATGATCCTGTCAGTGAGGCGTTGCCAACCCATCTTCGCATGTGATCCTGCGATCCCCTGCTCCACCGTGACCGACGTGTTGAGCATCAGCACGCCTTGATCCGCCCAGTGCTGCAGATAGCCGTGGCGAGGAATATCCAGGTTCAGGTCGCGCTTGAGCTCTTTGAAGATATTTTGTAGCGACGGCGGCGATGCAACACCCGGCTGCACCGAAAAGCATAGTCCGTGCGCCTGTCCAGGACCGTGATAAGGGTCCTGCCCGAGAATGACTACCCGAACCTGATCCAGCGGTGTCGAATTCAATGCGTTGAAGATCAACGGGCCCGGCGGATAGATAACTTTTCCTGCCGCTTTCTCGCGCCGCAGAAACGCGCTCAACTCCTTCATGTATGGCTGCTCGAACTCTTCATTCAAGGCCGCCTTCCAACTGGCTTCGAGTTTGACGCGGTCATCTTGTGTCATAGCGCTTTCCTGATCCACCGAGTCGCCGACCCTAAGGAAAGGAAACCGATGAGTCAATGCATGGCCGGACGCGAATCTCTGCTTGCTTAGCCTCAGCTGCAGCCGACAATTTCTCCCAAGAATGTCGTGCACCGCACGCCTGCGCATCAGGCCTTTGCCTACGACTAATTAAAGGGTGACGAATAGCCGCAGTGCACGGTAAAAAGCGTCTCGCCAACAAAAAATACAACAAGGATCTTGCGATGAAACGGACTACCCTCTTAGCTCTGGGACTGGGTTTCTGTCTTGCTGCCGAAGCTGCCGACCCGATTACCCTTGGCCTCAACTATCCCCGTACCGGCAGCTACAAGGAAGAAGGCCTCTCGCAAATGCGCGGCGCACTGCTGGCCATTGACGAGATCAACGCCAAGGGTGGCGTGCTGGGTCGGCCATTGAAGCTTTCCAGCCGCAACTCCGCCTCACGACCGGAGAAATCCGTCGCCAATGTCGACAAGCTGGCCGACGAAGGCGCCGCCATGCTGTTTGGAGGTGTCTCGAGCGCGGTCGCCATCGCTGCTGGCAAGCGCGCCAAAGAGCGCGGTTTGCTTTACTTCGGCACCCTCACTTATTCCAACGACACGACTGGCAAGGACGGTCATCGCTACATGTTTCGTGAGTGCAACAATGCCTGGATGAGCGCACAAGTACTGGGCCAGTATCTGAACAAGAACCTGCCGAACAAGCGCTACTTCTATATCACCTCCGATTACACCTGGGGCCATACCAGCGAGAGCTCGCTGCGCCAGGCAACCGGTACACAGGACAAGAGCAAGCATCCCGGCCTCAAAACGGCGTTTCCCGGGGCGCGCCTCTCTGATTATCGCGAAGCGTTGACCCAGGCGGCCAACAGCGATGCCGAAGTGCTAGCACTGGTACTGTTCGGCGAAGATCTGGTACGCGCGATGCGGATTGCCGATGAACTGGGCTTGAACAAAAAGATGCAGGTCGCTGTACCCAACCTCACGCTGAGCATGGTCGAAACCGCAGGCCCAGACATTATGCGAGGCGTGTTGGGCACCGAGCCATGGACCTGGCGAGTACCGGAGCTGGAGGGCTCGGTGGCCGGCCAGAAGTTTGTCGAGAATTACGACGAACGCTACCAGACTCACCCGTCCAGCTCGGCTGCATCGGCGTACAGCATCGTCTATCAATGGGCCGATGCGGCGACCCGCGCCCGTAGCCTGAATAGCGAACAAATCATCTCGGCGCTCGAAGGCCATCGTTATAGCCTGCTCAAAGACGAGCAGGAGTGGCGCGCCTTCGACCACCAGAACGTGCAGACGGTATACGCCGTCAAGGTCAAGCCACGTGAGGAAGTGCTCAAGGACCGCTTCAAGCAGGACTACTTCGAAATCGTACATCGCCTGACCGGTGAGCAAGCCGCGCCGACCTATGCCGAATGGCAGGCCGAACGCCGTGCCACCGGCCAGACACTGGCATTGCAATAGGCCACAGACGCAGCGGCACTGGGCAATCCAGTGTCGCGCCAACGTTTCGTCGCCCTCGGTCATCGCAGACGTACCGCCGCGCCAACCGCCTTCTCGTCCCGCCCTGTGCCCCATTCTCATACCAGCCAACGGCTCCGTATCAGAACTGGCGTATCGGCAGAACCAATGAATGAATGTCCTGAAACGCACGGATGATTCGCGAATCTGATGTAGACAAGCCGCACGCATTCGATCCCCGACGAGGAAGATGACCATGAGCACGACCGCAGTTGAACCTTACAAATCCGGGGTCTTCGACCTGACCCATAAGCTGACCGTGGAAAAGCACGGGCATACCGCACTGATCACGATCAACCATCCGCCCGCCAACACCTGGGACCGTGAGTCGCTCATTGGCCTCAAACAAGTCGTCGATCATCTGAATCATGATGACGAGGTCTACGCTCTGGTAATTAGCGGCCAGGGTGACAAGTTCTTCAGCGCGGGCGCCGATCTTAAACTCTTCGCCGATGGCGATCGAACCCGGGCACGGGAGATGGCTAGGCGCTTCGGCGAAGCGTTCGAAGCGCTGCGTGAGTTTCGCGGCGTATCGATAGCGGCTATCAACGGCTTCGCCCTCGGCGGCGGGCTCGAATGTGCGCTGGCCTGCGATATCCGCATTGCCGAACAACAGGCACAAATGGGCTTACCGGAGGCGTCGGTCGGCCTGCTGCCGTGCGCGGGTGGCACCCAGGCACTCGCTTGGCTGGTGGGCGAAGGTTGGGCCAAGAGGATGATCCTCTGCGGCGAGCGCGTTACCGCAGATACGGCGTTGCGTATCGGTTTGATAGAACAGATCGTAGAACCCGGCGAGGCCCGTGGACACGCATTGCTGTTGGCCTCGCGCGTGGCTCGTCAGAGCCCGGTCGCGGTGCGCACGATCAAGCCACTCATCGACTCGATGCGCAGCCGCGGCCCCGCCACCCTTGCTGCGAAAGAACGCGAGGCGTTCATCGATCTGTTCGAGGCGGAAGACACGCTCGAAGGCGTCAATGCGTTTCTGGAGAAGCGTGACCCGCACTGGAGAAACCGGTAGATCGTGCTACGAGTCCGGGAGAGAAAGCGCCGACCAGACTAGTCGTGATTCAGCATGACGGCGCTAGAAGAGAGTTCCCACTCAGGCAGGCATCTATCTCGCTGACATCAACAAGGATGCCACTGACGTTTCAACGACGGTAGCTTCGGTTATTGAAGTCCCGATGCTGATGCATGCGGTAATCGCGTCCGTCACGAACCTGCGGTGGTCGGCCAAAATTCCGATCATTGCGGTTCCAGCGCTGAGGACGATCGAAGTTCGACTGCCGGCCTTGTAGCTGATGAATCGCTCGGCGGCGGTCATTGTCCCAGTGTTGCCGGTCAGACCCACGGTGCCGATCGTAATACCGCTGTGGCAGCTGCCCCTGATAGCGCGGCGGCAAGTTCTGCGGATATTGACGGTGCTGCGGATATGGACTGCGCGGGTCGTACTGGTACGAACGGTTGTCGACGCGATAGCTGCCTCCATCCGGTTGGTAGAACCACACGCCGCCGCGCGAGTCGGCGTATGCCTGAGAGCCCAGTCCCAGCGCAAGCAACAAAACCACAATTCGAGTCTTCATCGAACACCTCCAACAGCCGCTCTACCTGAAAGCTGCGACCTCATCCCATCAGACCACAGCAAATAGCCACCTGACGATCGAACGGACGGTCGGTGCATTTCCACATATGTCAGCGCCCCGCCTCGTTCCGTGCGGATACGTCAGGCAGCGCGGCTTGTATGGCTGCCGTCGCTTCCCGATAATAGCGGCCTTTTAGCTCGGGCTCATGCAGAGCACCAGAGGAACCTCGTGATGACCGAACTCGCCCTGATCATGGTTAGCGCCATTCTGGTCAACAACTTCGTGCTGGTGCAGTTTCTCGGTCTTTGCCCGTTTATGGGTGTATCGAAGAAAATCGAAACCGCTATCGGCCTTTCGCTGGCGACAACCTTCGTATTGACGCTGGCCGCGATGTGCAGCTACCTGGTTCAGCAGTATGTGCTCAAGCCGCTGGACCTCGAATTTCTGCGCACCATTAGCTTCATCCTGGTAATCGCCGTCGTGGTGCAGTTCACCGAAATGGTGGTGAACAAGACCAGCCCGCTGCTGTACCGCGTGCTGGGCATTTTTCTGCCGCTGATCACCACAAACTGCATTGTGTTGGGGGTCGCCTGCTGAACGCCAACAAGTCGGAATTCACCTTTATTACCGCCACGGCGAACGGCTTTGCCGCCGGCCTCGGGTTTTCCCTAGTACTGGTATTGTTCGCAGCCATGCGCGAGCGCATCGCGATTGCCGATGTGCCCAAGTCCTTTCAGGGCGCTGCGATTGGCATGGTCACCGCCGGCTTGATGTCGCTGGCGTTCATGGGCTTTTCCGGGTTGATCAAGCTATGAGCGTGGTCGTGATTGCTGTGCTCGCCTTGCTCGCGCTGTGCCTGGTATGCGGCGCAATTCTCGGTTTTGCCGCGGTGCGTTTTCGTGTCGAGGGCGACCCGATCGCCGAACAGATCAACGCCTTGTTGCCGCAGACCCAGTGCGGTCAGTGTGGCTATCCGGGCTGCAAGCCCTACGCCGAGGCGATTGCCGGCGGCGACAAGATCAACAAATGCCCACCGGGCGGCGAGTCGACGATCCAGGCGCTGGCCGATCTGCTCGACGTCGAGCCCGAGCCACTCGATGCCGTTGAGGGCGAAGTCCCGCCCCGCGTCGCCTATATCCGAGAGGCCGAGTGCATAGGCTGCACCAAGTGTGTTCAGGCTTGTCCGGTCGACGCGATCGTCGGTGCGGCGAAGCAGATGCATACCGTCATTGTTTCCGAATGCACCGGTTGCGACCTTTGCGTCGAACCCTGCCCGGTCGACTGTATCGACATGATCGAAGTGGGCAGCAACCTGCAGAGCTGGAAGTGGGGCCAGCCGCTGGCGCCAGGCCATCTGATCGCCAGCGACCGCGAGCAGGCTGCATGACTTCGTTGACCGTCTGGGACATTCACGGCGGCATTCATCCGCCGGAGCGCAAGGCGCTCTCCAACCGCACGCCGATCCAGAAGATGCCATTGCCCGCGCAATTAGTTGTGCCGCTCGCCCAGCACCTGGGTACCCCGGCCGAGCCCTGCGTGACGCTCGGCGAACGTGTGCTCAAAGGGCAGAAAATTGCAGAAGCGAGTGGGTTCGTCAGCGCGTCGGTTCACGCGCCGACCTCCGGCACAGTCAGTTTCATCGGGCCACAGCCTTACCCGCACGTATCGGGGATACTCAGTGCCGCCATCGTTATCGACAGCGATGCTCAGGACGAGTGGATCGAGCTGCAACCGCGCCCTGAATACGCTCAGCTGCCGCCTACAGAATTGCTGGACATCATTCGCCAGGCCGGTATCAGCGGCCTGGGAGGCGCAGGCTTCCCCACGACGGTCAAACTGAGCGCTTCACCGAGCCAAAAGGTCCGCACACTGATCATCAACGGCACCGAATGAGAGCCCTATATCACCGCGGATGACCTATTGATGCGCGAAAAGGCTGCCGAGCTGGTGGCCGGTATCGAGATCCTTGCGTATCTGATCCAGCCGGAGCAGGTGCTGATCGGCATCGAAGACAACAAACCCGAAGCCATCGCTGCCATGCAGGCGGCGGTCGGCGAGCGGCCTTATGCGGTAAAGGTTTTTCCGACCAAATACCCATCCGGCGGAGAGAAGCAGCTCATCCAGATACTCACCGGCGAGGAAGTCCCCAGCGGCGGTCTGCCCGCCGATATCGGCATGCTCTGCCAGAATGTCGGCACCTGCGTGGCCATTCACGACGCAGTCCTGCTCGGTAAGCCGTTGATATCCCGTGTCGCCACCCTGACCGGCGAAGCGCTGGCGCGGCCGATGAACGTCGAAGCCCTGATCGGCACGCCAGTGGCGGAACTACTGGCCTTTGCAGGCCTCGACGGCAGCAAACTCAACCGGCTGATCATGGGCGGCCCGATGATGGGCTTCACCTTGCCATCGATGGACGTGCCGCTGATCAAGACCACCAACTGCCTGCTGGCTAGCACCCTGGCCGAGCTGCCACCACCACCGCCCGCCCTGCCATGCATTCGTTGCGGTGAGTGTGCCGAGGTCTGCCCGGCCAGCCTCCTGCCCCAGCAACTGCATTTTTTTGCCCTCGGGCAAGAACACGAACAGCTGAAGGCCTACAACCTGTTCGATTGCATCGAATGTGGCGCCTGCGCTTATGTCTGTCCGTCGAGCATTCCGCTGGTGCAGTACTACCGCGCGGCCAAGGGCGAGATTCGTGCGCTGGAGCAGAAGCAGCAAAAGGCCGATCACTCCAAACAACGTTTCGAATTGCGCCAGGAACGCCTGCGGCGGGCCGAGGAGCAAAAGGAAGCAGATCGCAAAGCCCGCGCCGAGCGCGCAGCACGCGCCAAGGCGACTCAAGCGGAAACCAGCTCGGTGCCCAACCAGGACGAACCGGTCGCTCGCGTTCAAGCACAAAAAGCCGGACTGTCAGAGCAGCAGAAGAAACTCAAAATCGAAGCCAGCATGGCGCAGGTCGCACTGAAAAAAGCCGAAAAGCAGCTCGCAGCGCACGCGACACTGGAGCTCGAGACACAGGTTGCCGAACTACGCATTGCTGCCGCTAACGCCCAGAAGGCCCTGGATGAAGCCAACGCAGCCGTGACGGACACAACCGTCACAACACCTGCAGCGAACGACGAAGCCGCGAAAAAAGCCAAGATCGAAGCCGCGATGCTGCGTGCTCAGATACGCAAGTTGGAAAAACTCGACGCTCGCGATCCCGAGCAAGACGCAGAGTTGAGCCGCTTGCAATCACAGCTGGCCGAGACCGAAAAGGCGCTTGCATCGATACAAGACAGCGCGCCCATCGCACCGGACAAGCCCGCTGCCCAGAGCGACGACGTAAAAAAAGCCAAGATCGAAGCCGCCATGCTGCGTGCTCAGATACGTAAGTTGGAAAAACTCGACGCTCGCAATCCCGAGCAAGACGCCGAGCTGAGCCGCTTGCAGTCGCAGCTGGCCGAGGCTGAAAAGATGCTTGCATCGACAACCGAAAGCGCTCCCCCGCCTGCCTCCAAGACAGCCGGCGGCGAAGCCCTGAAGAAAGCCAAAATTGAGCTGGCAATGAGGCGTGCCGAACTCAAGAAGGCCGAAAAAGCCGGCGCTGAAGACGCTGAGCTGAGCAAGCTGCGTGATGGCCTGGCCAGCGCAGAGCAGGCACTACATGACGTTGAAGCGAATTCCGGCAAGCCAGAGCCGGAGCTGGTGCGCACCGACAAGCGTCCGATAGACGAACTGACTCGCACGCTGAAGACCGATGTCGCTTTTGCCCGAGCGGATCTGCGCAAACTGGAGCGCGATACAAACAGCGACACCAGAGACGTCGAGGCCGCACGGACGCGTCTGAACGAAGCCGAGCGCAAGTTGCAAGAACACACTGATTCGTAGATAGCTACGCCGCCGGCGCAACTATCCGGGAGCGACGATCGGCCTGAATGCGATCTCCACCCTGCAAAGCATCTGACCGGAGAGCCAATGGCCCTGCCTCGCATCACCTCACCGCATACAAAAGGCAACAACCGCACCCAGCGGGTCATGTTGCTGGTGCTGGCCGCCACGCTGCCCGGGGTGGTGGTGCTGACCTGGCTATACGGCGCCGGAACGTTGATCAATCTGGTTTGGGCCAGTGCCGCGGCGCTCGGCTGCGAGGCGCTGGTTTTGAAGCTGCGCCAGCGGCCGGTGCAATTCTTCCTGCGTGACGGCAGTGCGCTGGTTACTGCCGTGCTGCTGGCGCTCGCATTACCGCCCTACGCTCCCTGGTGGCTGACGCTGATTGCCACCGGCAGCGCCATCATCTTCGGCAAACAGCTCTATGGCGGCCTCGGCCAGAACCCTTTCAACCCGGCGATGATCGGTTACGTCGTGGTGCTGGTTTCGTTCCCGATCGAGATGACAACTTGGCCAATCCCGCACAGCGTCGGTCTTATAGACGGTCTGCAACACATCCTTGGCTTCGCCTCGCTACCTGACGGTTGGTCCCAGGCCACCGCACTGGACGTACTCAAGGTCAATAAAAGCCTGACGATCGATGAGCTCTGGGCCAGTCCGGCCTTTGGCCACTTTGGCGGCATTGGTTCCGAGGCTGTCAATCTGGCGTTTCTTGCTGGCGGTTTGTTCTTGCTGCACAAGCGGCTGTTCAGCTGGCACGCACCGATCGGCATGCTTGCTGCGCTGGGGATAATGAGTCTGCTGTTTTGGAACGGTTCGGGTTCCGATAGCCATGGTTCCCCCCTGTTTCACCTGCTCAGCGGCGCAACCATGCTGGGCGCGTTTTTCATCGTTACCGATCCGGTGAGCAGCGCCACCAGCAACCAGGGGCGTCTGATCTTCGGAGTCGGCACCGGCATTCTGGTCTACGTGATTCGTGCCTGGGGCGGCTACCCGGACGGCGTTGCGTTCGCCGTGCTGCTGATGAACCTGTGCGCGCCGACCATCGACTACTACACCCGCCCGCGCACCTACGGCCATCGCAAGGCCGAGCGCGGCTTCAAGCTGGGCGAATGACATGATTCTTCCTGAACTCAGCCGCTCGATGCTCAAGAACAGCCTGGTGCTGGGCCTGTTTGCCATCGTGACCGTAGGCGCGGTAACGCTCATGCAGCAATTCACCGCCGAACGCATCCAGGCGTCCGAACGGGCCGCACAGCTGCGTGCGCTGAACGAAATCCTGCCCCGAGACAGCTACGACAACCAATTGCTCGACAACGGCGTTGATGTGCATGATCCCCTGCTCGAGACCAAGCGACCGCTGCCCGCCTATATCGCGATCAAAGACGGCAAGCCCAGCGCAGTGATTCTCCAGGCCATCGCGCCGGATGGCTACAGCGGTGCCATCCATTTGCTCGTAGGGATCCGGGCCGATGGTCGGGTAGCCGGCGTGCGCGTAGTTGGTCACCGCGAGACACCCGGGCTCGGTGACAAAATCGAGCTAGCGAAGAGCCAGTGGATTCGCAGCTTCGAGAACCGGTCGCTAGGCAAGCCCGACGAGTCCGGTTGGGCAGTAAAGAAGGATGGCGGCGATTTCGACCAGTTCGCTGGTGCCACCATCACCCCTCGCGCCGTTGTTGGTGCGGTGCACCGAGCTCTGCAATATTTCGACGCGAACAAGGCCGAGTTGCTCGGCGCGTCAACCAACCCGATAGCGCCCGAAGATGCGTTGAAAAGCGCAGCAGAACCCGCCGAAACGACAACCCATTCACGCGCAGGCGCCGCCGCGACCCGTGAGGAACTGCAGGTCACCGACCCGCAGCTCGAGCAGAAAGGCAATACACCATGAGCAACCCCAGTTACCGCGAACTGAGCATCAATGGCCTGTGGAAGAACAACCCTGCGCTGGTCCAGCTGCTGGGGCTCTGCCCGCTGCTCGGGGTTAGTAACTCGGCGGTCAACGCTCTCGGGCTTGGGCTTGCCACGGCACTGGTGCTGGTCTGCTCGAACATCGGCGTGTCGCTGGTGCGCGGCGTGGTCAATACCGCCGTGCGCCTGCCGGCTTTCGTGATGATCATCGCGGCCCTGACCACCTGCATCGAACTGTTGATGCAGGCCTACACCTACGAGCTGTATCAGATCCTTGGCATCTTCATTCCGTTGATCACCACCAACTGCGTGATCCTTGGTCGCGCCGATGGCTTTGCCGCCAAGCACAACCCGCTGATCGCGGGGTTCGACGGCCTGCTGATGGGGCTGGGTTTTGCCCTTGTGCTTCTGATATTGGGCGGCCTGCGCGAGTTGTTCGGCACCGGGATTCTGTTCGCCAATATGCACCTGCTGTTCGGCCCGATTGCCGCCGACTGGCAACTCACCGTATTCAGCGAATACAAGGGCTTCCTATTGGCTATCCTGCCGCCCGGCGCATTCATCGTGCTCGGTCTGTTGATTGCGCTGAAGAACGGCATCGATGAACAGCTGGCAGAGCGCGCCAAAGCCAGACAGCCGGACGCGCCTGTGCAGAGCCGCCGAGTTCGAGTAACCGGGGTGATCGAATGATGCCGAATGGATTGCTTTCATGAACGCCGCAAAACGTCGCGAAATATTCCGCCGCTTTCACGAAGACAACCCCGAGCCGAAGACCGAGCTGGCATACGGCACGCCGTTCGAGCTATTGATCGCAGTGATCCTGTCCGCCCAGGCCACCGACGTCGGCGTCAACAAGGCAACCGCCAAACTATATCCGATCGCCAACACGCCGGAAGCGATCTACGCGCTCGGTTACGATGGCCTGTGCAGCTACATCAAGACCATCGGCCTCTACCCGAGCAAGGCCAAGAACGTGCTCGAGACCTGCCGCATCCTGATCGAGAAACATGGCAGCCAGGTGCCGGACAATCGCGAAGATCTCGAAGCCCTACCAGGCGTCGGCAGAAAAACCGCCAATGTCGTACTGAATACCGCCTTTCGCCAGTTCACCATGGCCGTCGACACACACATCTTCCGGGTCGCCAACCGCACCAATATCGCGCCCGGCAAGAACGTGCTGGAGGTCGAGCGACGGCTGATCAAGTTCGTGCCGAAGGAATACCTGCTCGATGCGCATCACTGGCTGATTCTGCATGGCCGCTACGTCTGCAAGGCGCGCAAGCCGCAATGTGGAAGCTGTCGAATAGAAGACCTTTGCGAATACAAGCACAAGACCTCGGACGATTGATAAGTCAGCAGAAAACCCTATCGCCCGATTGAAAAAATCTTTTTTACGGCCTTGTCTTTTGTCGCTATAAGGTGCGCCAACAACGCGCCTTAGCCGTGGAGTAACAAAGTGTCCGAGAAAGAAGATATCCAG
>Ga0070754_10003162_pt1 | contig 11723 bp, 11 predicted proteins | sample VirMetDEL_Sep_01_FD_75181 | JGI IMG/M metagenome (GOLD analysis project Ga0070754, IMG submission 75181) | Aqueous microbial communities from the Delaware River and Bay under freshwater to marine salinity gradient to study organic matter... | ecosystem: Environmental > Aquatic > Marine >... | reverse complement strand
GGCCCCCGCCGCCACAGCATATTCCGCCGCCATCAAGAACCCCTCGCGGAAGGCGGCTTCGCGCCCAGCGAGGGCGGCAAGGCCGAAATCACCTTGCTCTGTGTTGCCCAGCGGTGTGTTCAGGGCCAAAAGCTCTACCCCCGCCGCCGCACATGCGGCGCGCAGCGCTTTGGGATCCTCCGCATAGGGCCAGTGCATCTCCACCGCGCCGAACCCCTCCGCTGCCGCCCGCTCAATTTGCTCAAACACGGAAAGCTCCGCCCAAAGAAACCCAAGATTTGCCGAAAATCGGTTCATACCCGTCATATTATCCTCTTAGTTTAAAACTCGCTTCAAGATCTTCGATCTGCGCCGTGGTTAAATGGTTGACAGGCAGGCTGCGCGAGAGGATCAGGAGCTTGGCTGTCTCCTCCAATTCCTCTGCCGCATAGACTGCAGAGGCCAGTGAGAGGCCCGCGACCACCGGGCCGTGATTGGCCAGCAGGACCGCGGAATGCGCATTCATCGCCTGCGTCAGCAGTGGCACGATCGCCGCCGCACCGGGTTTGGTATAGGGCAGCACGGGCACCTTGCCCAAACGCATCACCGCATAGGGCGTGATCGGGGCGAGGGCATTTTGGGGATCGGTCTCTTGCAGGCACGACAGCAGCGTCGCGTAGGTTGAATGCAGATGCACAACGGCCTGCGCGTTCGGGCGGGCGGCATATGCCGCCAAATGCATCGGCATCTCTTTGGTCGGCGCATCCCCTGCCAGATGCGCGCCAGTAAGGGACACGTAAGAGAGCTGATCTGGGGTCAGAAACCCGAGACAGGCATTTGTCGGTGTCACGAGGAAGCCGCCTTGGGTTCGGGCCGAGATATTGCCCGAGGAGCCGACGGTATAGCCACGCTCAAACAGGGATTTTGCGAGTCGCACCAGATCGCTGCGCAGGGCGTCATCGTTCATGCGTCCTCCAGACAGGTTACCGCGCGCCAGTAGAAGTCTTCACCACCAAAATTGCCGCTTTTCAAGGTTATGCGCAGCCCGTCTGAGGTTGTCAGCGCAGGCACGCCCGGATCGATTTCGCGGCCGATATGCAGCTCTCGAATGCGGAGTGCCTGAACCACCGCGCCAGAGGTTTCACCTCCTCCGACGATGATCCGGCGATGGCCTTGCGCAACGAGGGCGCAGGCGATTTCACCAAAGAAACGCTCCAGCCTGCTCGCGACCTCCTCGCGGCCATGAGTTTGCTGACTGCCTTTGGTCGCATCGGGATCAGCGGTGGAATAAATCACTTTTGGCCCGTCTCCTACGGCAAGCGCAAACTCTGTTATGTCCTTCATTGTAAGCCGCCCGGCCATCAACGCATCGGGATCAATTGCGAATCCAGGCATATGGTTGAGCGCATAGGCGAGTTGGCGGTTCGACATGCGTGAGCACGAGCCGGATAGGACGACGGCTGGGCCTTTTTCGCGCAAAGACTTAGCGGTTTCCGTTGGTATCTGTTTGGGCATTTTGAAGTTCGGCGCGAGGCCCATGCCGATCCCAGATCCCCCTGTCACAAGCGGCCAATCGGCTACGGCCCGCCCGATGGCGCGCAGATCTTGCGCGCCGAGCGTATCACATACGATCAAGCGACGGCCCTCGTCACATTCGTGAGCCAGCGCGGCCTCCGTCTTGCCTGCCGCGATATCGGCATGGCGCAGCAGCCCAACCTCTTGGCTTACTTGAGGACGTAGCCAGCGGCGCAGATCTGGATCGGTCATCGGGGTCAGAGGGTGATGCTGCATCCCACTCTCGTTGAGTAAACGATCCCCAACAAAAAGATGGCCCATATAGACGCTACGACCAGTCTCGGGGAAGGCGGGGCAAAAGATCGTTCGATCGGTCCCGAGGGCCTTCATCAGTGCTTCCGCAACGGGCCCGATATTGCCCGCAGCGGTGCTGTCGAATGTCGAGCAATATTTGAACAGGATCTGCTGCGCGCCCTGAGTCCGCAGCCAATCGAGCGCCTCAAGCGACTGCGCGACGGCCTCGTCCAGGGGGATTGAGCGAGTTTTCAGCGCGACAATTCCTGCGTCGCACTCCTCTAGCAAATCCGCGCTATGTGGGCCGGTGGGCAGGCCGGAGAACAGCGTGCTCCGCATGCCAGCTTTGCTCAAAGTATTGCCTAAATCGCTGCCGCCCGTGAAATCATCCGCGATGCATCCTAATAGCATTGCCAGCTCCTATCCGTGTTTGCGCAAGAAAATCAGGCGATTGTCGTCCAGCCACCCCGCTGCGCGCGCCTGATGCGTGCGCAGATGGTCGGAGGCGGCGTGGGCGTCGAGGTGGCTTTGGCTCTCCCAAATTTCGTAAAACAAAAAGGCGCCGGGGGCCTCGACCTCTTCGTGCAGATCATATTGAACGCAGCCCGCTTCGCGCAGGGTCGGGGCAATCAGGCTTTCGAGCGAGGCGCGCAGAGCGTCCTCATGGCCGGGTTTGGCGCGGGCGGTGGCGACGAGATAGATCATCGGATCTCCAAAGCTGTGAGGGGTTTGAGGACGGACGAGCGGCTGCGCAGGCCCGTCCCCGCACGGATGTCAGGCGACCTTGCCAAGGCGGGCGCGGAAGCTGTCCTCCATCGAACGGCGCACGCGCACGGCTTGGCTGTCAGTTGCCTCGACATCATCCCATGTCAGCATTTGGCCCTCTGCCACGGGATTTTTCAGTTTCATCTTATGCGCCAGCCCGATCGGCAAGCCGCGCCGCATCAATGAATCATCGGCCCGCGCGATCCGGCCCCAGACGGTGTAACCGCCCTCGCCATCCAGAATTTCGCCCGGTTGCAGCGGCTTTTTCGCGACCGCGACCACATCGGAGACCAGATCATTGGTCCGCCCCGTCGGCTCATGGCGCAGCACCGCATTGGCGACGCTGACCCCCAGTTCCAGCCCGATGAGATGCGAGGGGCGGTAGAGCGTCGCATAGCGGCCCGAGGTATCGGTGGTGACGCCGTATTCCTTGAAGCAACGGCGCACATACTCCGCCCCGCGGCCTTCTGCATCCGAGGCCTCCAGCGTGACATAGACCCCCCAGCGCAGATCGCCGACCACTTGGCGGCCGTCGCGCTCAAGGCTGGAGACCACCTCGACCATCCCCGCCTGTTCCAAGATCCCGCCCGAAGATTGCGGCTTGAGGATATTGGCGAGGTCATGGGTGGCGGCGGGCGGGAACAAAAGCCCATCGCGCGGCGCGAGCAGGCCCGAGGCATTCGAGATCGCGGCCATTTCCAGCGCCGATTTGGTGCCATCAAGGAAGGAATTGAACATCTGCGGGTTCATCCCGCCCTTGGCCGCCTCCTCCGGCGTCAGCCCGTAGTAATCCCAGACCGTATCGGGGGTGGATTGTGCGAATTTCGGCAGGTATTTTGTGCCCTTACCCGCCGCGACCACCTTGAACCCGCAGGTGCGCGCCCAATCGATCATTTCGCAGACCAGCGCGGGCTGATCGCCGTAAGCCATTGAATAGACGAGGCCTGCGCGGTCAAATTCCTCCGCGAGATAGGCCCCTGCGAGCACGTCTGCCTCGACATTCACCATCACCATATGGCGACCATTTTCCGCCGCCAGAAGTGCGTGGCGGATGCCTGCGGCGGGATTGCCGGTCGCGTCGATCACCACATCCAGCCCGTCGGCCTTGATCAGAGCTTCGCTGTCCTCCGTGAGGCAGGTGCGCCCGGTCGCGATGGCTTGCGCAAAGCTGGTAGTGGTCGCGGCCTCCGCATCCCAGCCGGTGTTGGTAAGGGCAGCGCTGGCGCGCTCGGTGGAGAGGTCGGCGATGCCGTAGAGGTGCATTCCCGGAATATGTCGAACTTGCGCGAGGAACATCGAGCCGAATTTCCCTGAGCCGATCAGGCCGACGCGGATCGGGCGGCCTTCGGTCTGGCGGGCGAGCAGTTTGGAGTAAAGATTCATGGGGCTCTCCTTAGAAAACAGTGAAGGCGGGGACGAAGGCAACGAGGCCGAGGACCGCTGTGGATATGAGGTAGAAAGGCCAGATCTCGCGGATCACCTCGCCGACACGGCTTTTGGCGATGGCGGAGGCGATGAAGAGGGTGGTTCCGACGGGGGGCGTGAACAGGCCGATCCCGAGGTTGACCGTCATCATCACGCCGAGCTGGGTGAGGTTCATGCCAATGGCACTGGCAAGGGCGACAAACAGCGGGGCGAGCAGCAGCATCGCTGCCGAGAGATCAATGAACATCCCCACCACAACCATCGCGCCATTCATCAGCAAAATGATCTGCCATGGCTCTGAGAAGGTCGCAGTGGCCCATGCGGCGATCTGCGCAGGGATATTCTCGAAGGCGAGCACATAGCTCACGAGGTTCGAGGCGGCGATCACCAGCATCACAACGCCAGTGGTGATCAGCGTCGCGATCAATGCGATGAGCAGGGTGTTCCAGCTCAGATCGCGGTAGATCGCGGCCCGTAGGAACAGTGCATAGGCGGTGGCCAGCACGCTGACCTCGGTAGGGGTGGCAAAGCCGAAGCGCAGCGCTGCGACGATCAGCACCGGCAGTGAAATCGCGGGCAGGGATTGGCCGATCACGCGCAGCAACGGCAGCCGCTCGCCGCTTTGATCGAAGATCGGGAAGTTGCGGCGCTTGGCAATCCACCAGCAGGTCAGCATCAGCCCTCCCGCCAGCGCAAGGGCAGGCACCACGCCTGCGGTGAACAGATCGGCCACCGATTCATTGGAGACGGTCGCGTAGAGGATGAGCGGGATCGAGGGTGGGATCAGCACGGCGATGATCGAGGAGGAGGCCGTGATCGCGGCGGCAAACGCGGCCGGATAGCCCTCGCGGGTCATCCAAGGGATCATCATCCCGCCCATCGCTGAGGCATCCGCCACTGCTGAGCCAGAGACGCCGCCAAACAGGGTAGAGCCCGCAACATTCACCTGCGCCAGCCCGCCCCGGAACTGCCCGACGAGCCGCGTCGCGAAATTGATCAGCCGCTGGCCGAGCGCCCCAGTCATCATCAGTGCGCCCGAGAGGATAAAGAATGGGATCGCGATCATCACGAAATTCTGCGTGGGTTGGAAAAACCGCAGCATCACGATGGTGCCGGGCAGCTCGCCGACCCCGACGAGGGCGACAGTCGAGGCGAGGATCAGCGCGTAGCCAATCGGTAGGCCAGTGATCATCAAAAGGCCAAAGGCCAGAAGCAAGGCGAGTGTCATTGATCAAACCCTTTGGCGGAGAACTCTGCGCGGCGCTGGAAAACGGGGTCTTGCGCGGAGGCGAAGAGCCGGATCAGGCCAGTCAGGGAGGTGAGGGCGAGGAGCGCGCAGGCCAGTGTCAGCGCGCCGTAGGCCCAGGCGGTGGGGATCCGCAGGATCGGGTAGAATTCCGTCGCGGTGATCGCGACTACGCTAATCCCGACCGAGGTGAGCCAGCAAAACAGCCCCAGCGCCATCAACTGGACCAAAGCGGCGGCGGCCAGCCCGATCCGGCGTGGCGCGAGGATGTGGAGGAACTCGACAAGAATATGGGCCCCCGCCTGTGCGGCGAGGACGAAGGCGCAGGCGCACAACCAAGGGAACAGCAGGAACGGCAATTCGTTCACCCAGCCCGCGCCGTGATCTGTCAGATAGCGCAAAGCCACGCCGCCGATGATCGTGGCAAATAGGCCGATGAGCGAGACCACGCCAGCGGCCCCAACCCCCCAGAACACCACCCGATCCACACCGCAGGCGAGGGACAAGAACGCCCGCGCGCCAGCCGTTGCCGGGATAGGGACGGCGGGGGAGGAGAGGGTGGTTGTGCTGCCCGCGCTCATTGGGCGTTGGCCTTCGCGGCGTCCTGTGCGGCGCCCATCAGCGCATCGACAAAATCGCCGTATTTGGCGCGCCATTTATCATAAACAGGGGCAACGGCCTGCTGGAAGGCGGGGGTGTCGATCTCGGAAATGGTGATTCCTGCGGCGCGCATCTCTTCGAGCCGCTCAACATTCGCCTTCGCGGCAAAATCGCGCTGGAAGGTGGTGGTTTCTTTCGCGGCCTCTTTCAGCACCGATTTCTCAGTGTCCGACAGCCCTGCCCATGTTGCCTTGCTGGCGAGGAAAGGCAGGAATTCATATTTGTGATGCGACATTGAGAGGTATTTTTGCACCTCGTAGAATTTCTGCGAGTAGATGTTCACCGCTGGGTTTTCTTGCCCATCAGCGACCCCTTGTTGCAGCGCGAGATAGGTCTCAGCGAACGGGATCGGCACTGGATTAGCGCCCAGCGTGGTGAAAATGTCATTCGCCATTGGGTCCGACGGGATGCGAATTTTCAGGCCTTTGAGGTCATCCGGCTCGACAATAGGGCGGATGTTATTGGTGATCAGACGGATGCCATTGTCCCAATAGCCCAGCACCATGACGCCCTGCTTCTCGGCCCGCTCGGAGAGCTGATCGCCCACGGGGCCGTCGAGTACTGTCCAAGCGGTCTGACTGTCTTTGAACAGGAACGGCAGGCCGATCAATGTCGCTTCTTCGATGATGCTCGCCATCGCGCCTTGGCTGGAAATCGACAGATCCAGAGTGCCCAAGCGCAGCCCCGTCATCATCTCTGCATCATCGCCCAATTGCGCGTTCGAGGAGACGGAAATCGTGAGATCACCGTTCGACAGCTCTTTTACGCGGTCAGCAAAGAACAACGCAGCATCGTGACGCGGGTTGGTTTCAGTGGACGCATGGCCAAGGCGCAGTTCTTTTGCGTCAACGCTTGTCGCGAGCAGCGAGGCAGACATGGCGGTGCAGAGCGATAAAATCGCTATCTTGCTGATATTCATAATTTTCCCTCCAAGGTGCAATATCGTTAGCCGATATCGGCTGGCGGTTGCGCGGGGCCCCTCCTCGGGCCCTTGATCGGCAACTGGCGCTAAACTGCGGAAAGTATCTGTGAAGCACAAACGACTTTTAACCACTTACTGATTAGTTTACCTTACTCAAATGAGCCCGCCATTCCGCGCCATCACTGCGTTTCATGCCACCGCTCGTTCTGGGAGCATGTTGCAGGCTGCCGAGATCCTCGGTGTGACGCCCTCCGCCGTTAGTCAGCAAATCCAAGTGCTTGAGGGGCATATCGGCATCCGCCTGTTCAGCCGTACCGGGCGAAAAGTGGTTCTCACTGAGGCAGGGCAGCAGTATTTCGACATGATCCGCGACGAAGTCGAGCGGATCACCGTCGCCACCGAGCAAATGCGCGGGCTGAATTCGTTTACCACGCTCAATGTGCGAATTTCCCCAACCTTCGCGACAAAATGGGTCATGCCGCGACTAGGGGATTTCATCAAAGAGAACCCCGATATTGAACTGCGTTTAGATGCGACAAACGATCCACCTGATTTCGGGCGCGAGAATATTGACCTGGAAATCCGGCATGGGGCGGGATCATGGCGCGGCCTTTACGTGGAATGCCTGATAGACGAGCGGATGGAGGTTCTGTGCGCGCCGCAAGTCGCGAAGGCGGGATCTATGGAGATCGCCGACTTACAAGATCATCTGCTGCTGCATTCGGTCAAAAACGTCGTTCAGTGGGCGCAATGGTTTGAACGGCAAGGTCACCAGCCGCAAAAGCAACTGCAACGCCTGTTGTTCGATCGCGCGCATATGTCGATTGATATGGCCGCGAGCGGGATGGGGGTTGCGCTTGAGTCGCATATTACAGCCGCACGCGAGATCGCCGATGGACGGCTGATCCGGCCCCTGCGCGAGGCAGTGCCTGTCTGGCAACAATCGCTCTGGCTCGTTTGTCCTCATTCACATCTCAATAGGCGCAAGGTGCGACGGTTCGTAACGTGGCTGCGTAGAACGTTGGAAGGGGTTGCCAGCGCAGAGCCCGATGGGGCATCGAAACGCGAGATTTAGGAATCTCCACGACAACAGCTTGGTTCGTTCAGCGTGACGGACCTAGTTCAACTTTATGGCGAGTGCGGCAGCACGTGGTCACCCACAGGAGCGGCTCATTCCCGATGTGATGCCGCGATCATTCGCTTAAACAGGTGTTTTGTGTTCGGGCGGGAGAGAAAACACGGCATCCGCCGCCCCCTCTCGCCATGGTGCGTTGCTGTCTTGCGGCAGCAAAACCTGCACATTCTCGATGCCGAGATCGGCGAGTTGCCATGAGACTCCGCCCCCATATTGCAGATGGCCCATGCCGATGACACCGACAACGAGCGGGGATTGCGCGTGGCGTATGGCGGCGCTGATACGGGTGGCAAAGGCGCGATCCCATATCTCTTGCGCGCGCAGAAAGCGATCAAAGGCGGGGTCATCAGCAGATTGTGCCGCGCGATCTGGGCGCGCGCCGCCTGTTAGATCGAAGATGAAGCTCCGATAGGCGCGAGGGGAGGGTTTGGGGGCGCTGAGCCCTTCGCGCTCGGATTCAGGCACGGCGTCCCATCCTTGCGCGCCGACTTTTCGTACCAGTTCGCGGTCTACGTTAAGCCCAATCATCGGCACCGACATCTCCCGACAGAACCGAAACAGCGGCAGATACAGTTCCGCTGCAAATCCCCACACGTTGCTCCACTCTGCACGCTCAAGAAATGTACCTTCATCCAGCCTCCCCGCAACCCAATCGGCTAGAACGGGATCTAGCCGCGCGGGAAACATTTCGAACGCCATCAGGATTGGCCTATGTGCTAGCAAGCCCGCCGCCACATGGAGTTGCCAGCGGTGATGGGCCGCGTGGTCATGGTGTTCGCCGAGCAAAACCACATCCGCCTTGCTAGCCTCCGAAATCACCTGCGCATGGGCGCAATCTATGCCGTCTCTCGCGGTCCAATGCGCGGCTGTCACGCGAACACCTCCGCATCCAATGTCAAACCGCAGGGCGCACCTTTGGCATCCAAGGCGATCCGGCGGCCCGGCTCTCCCCCCCATGCGGCGATGCTGCCTGCTTTCAAATGCAGATGGAAATCGGGTGTCATCACGTTGATAAAGCCCATCGCGGGCTTCACCGCATCGACCTGGCCCCGCCAAACTTGGGTAAGCGCCGCCGTTTTTGCGGTGATCGTGACCTGTGCGCCTTTATCGTGCAACTGGCGGAGCATGATCAGAGCGGGATCCGTCTCGGCGATATCGGGGGCGTCGCGTCGTGTCACTGCGGGAACACTCTGTGCTGCGAGGGGCGCGCGGGTGATCCCAATCAGTGCTTCCTCCATCGGCTCTGTGCCTTCCATTCCGACGACATCAAGCACGATATTTCCGGCGCTGTCCAAGATGTTCAGATGCGGATAGATTTTGCCTTGCATCACAGAGCGGCGATCAATGCGCATTCTGACGGCAGCATCCAGTTTCACCAGACCGTCATGGCAGGCCCCCTTCAGGCGTAGATCGCCGGCGTCTCGTGTGACTGCCTCGACCGCGCCGATCCGCTCATGCGTGACGCCCCTATCGGTTTTGGCGATGACCATGACGCGGCCCATGCGCGGTAATCGCGCAAGTACGTCAGCGACGGTCGCGCCGGTGATATCTTCGAGAGCGGGTAGATTAATCGGTTGGTCCGTCATGCGGATGTCCTTTCGGAGAGAGAGGCCCGATGCGCAGAGTGTGATCCGCTATCAGGCCGGAGGGAATACGGTGGGCAACAAGGACGAGGGTCGTGTCGGGCAGTTCAGCGCGAAGCCACGCTAGCAATTCTGCCTCAGCGGCGGGATCGAGCGCGGATGTCGCCTCATCCATCAGCAGCCACTCTGGCGCGTTGAGAACGGCGCGCGCGAGGCCGATCCGTTGACGTTCGCCCATCGAGAGTCCCGCAAGGCTTCGCTCTCCCTCGCCAGCAGCGAGGCGCGGACCGAGGCCTAGATGGGTGAGCACGGCGCGGATGCGGGGCATTTCAAGCTGCGCGGGGTCGGTGGGGTGACAGGCGGCTGCTATCAGCCCGTCGCCAATCACGGGCGCGCCGGCGGGCAGGAACAAGAACTGCCCCGCAGGCCGCGCGATATGTCCTTCACCCCAAGGCCATAACCCTGCGATGGCGGACAGAAGTGTGGTCTTGCCTTGCCCTGATGCCCCCGTAATCAAGAACGCGCCGCCGTGCGGCACGGTGATTTCGGGAACAGGGGCGAGCCAGCGCCCCTCGGGCGTGGCTAAACGCAGTGTGTTGAGGCGCAGCGTGCCATCAGTGGTCATCTTGCGTTCGATTGCACGCGGGGCAGAGGGCAGGGGGGCGGGGCGTCTCGCGGCACAGATCAGCCCGTCGAGCCGCTCGCATACAGCAACGAACTCCGCGAGCTTGCGGTATTCGAAAATGATCCAACTCAGCGTTGTCGCGACATTGGAGAAGGCGGAGCCGAGCTGCATTAGCCCGCCCAAGCTCACAGCCCCCGCAAAATAGGCAGGGAGGGCGAAGAAGGTGGGCAGACGCAGAACTGTTTGCATATAGGGACGGCCGAATAATCCCTGCACCAGCTCTGCCCGCATCACCCGACGCCAATTCTGGCGGATTGCGGTGAAACGATGATCCAGCCGCCGACGCTCGGCCGCCTCGCCGCCCGATTGGGCCACCACATCTGCCCGATCCCGTAGCTGCACCAGCGCATGACGGAAATCTGCCTCCACCTTCTCGCGGTCAAAATACTGGCGTTTCAGCGGGCGGCCCAGAAGATGGGCGATGATCGTCGAAGCCGCGACATAGAGCGGCGCCAACCAGACCATGTAATGTGGAATCTCGATGTTCAGCCCAATGACCGTGAACGAGAGGCTGAACGTGGCAAGCGACCATAGAATTGCGACATAGGAGAAGAGCGCGACCGTCTCAGAAATCAGGTCAAGGGTGAACTCCAGAAGGTGGCTGACGAACAGGCGGCAATCTTCAGCCACGCGTTGATCAGGGTTTTCGATCGGCATCTCGCCGTATCCGGGGCGCATCAGCCAGTAGGCGCGGTTCCCGATCCACAGATCTAGCGACCATTCCGTCAGTCGCGCGCGCCATTGGATCAACAAGAGCTTGCGCAGCCAGTCGGCGGTTAGCCAAGCCACGGCCGATAGCGTGACCAGCGCGAAGAACAGGCCGATCTGGCGCAGGGCCATCGGCGCGTTCATCTGTTCAAGCGTGTCGTAGAACGCCTTGCTCCATGCGATCATCTGGATCGAGACCCAGATCCCGACGAAATTTAGGCCAAGGACGGCGGCATAGAGCAAGGCACCTGCTCCGGCCCGCGGTCCAGTTGCGGCTATCCGCGCCAATCGTCCGGCGCGGATCAGGGTGACGGTCACGGCTGACAGCATCGCGCCGCTCAGAACCTGACGTCGAGCGACGCGGTGAAGACTCGGCCCGCACCCGTTTGCAGCTCTATCGGGTTTTGCGCAGCGTTCGCCGTATTTGCAGTGGTAGAATAAGTTGCGGCATTGGCCTCGAAGTAGCGGCGATCAAAGAGGTTTTTAACACCAAGGTTGAGGGCTGCCGTGTCGGACACATTCCACGTCGCAAAGAGATCATAGGTTGCGTAGCCGCCCGGTTTGAAATCAGTCGGGTTGGCCGTCTCTCGCACCGCGCTGGCGAAGTTGCCGATGATGTCGAAGGTCAATGTTTGCGAGGCGTCCCATGAGAGGCCGAGCGTTCCCGCGAGAGGGGGCAGCGTATGCGGGGTCTCCAAATCTTCAGCGCTGGCGCGTTGCCGTCCCTTTTGCCACGCGGCCGACCCCGTAAGCCGCAGATCGTCGCGCAGCGCATACTGCCCTTCCACCTCTAGCCCCCAGACGCG
>Ga0070754_10003161_pt1 | contig 11725 bp, 8 predicted proteins | sample VirMetDEL_Sep_01_FD_75181 | JGI IMG/M metagenome (GOLD analysis project Ga0070754, IMG submission 75181) | Aqueous microbial communities from the Delaware River and Bay under freshwater to marine salinity gradient to study organic matter... | ecosystem: Environmental > Aquatic > Marine > Coastal... | reverse complement strand
GATATCAAAATCGGAATCATATGGATCTACAGGTACAAATCTGAGATAATGAGTTCCTACAGTATCTTTATATATTTGTAAATCTGCAATGGGATTATCTGTAGAATGTAAAGATGATTTTTGTCCTATTACAATATTATCTAAATTAGTATCTAATAATACAATTTCTGTTGTCTGTATATCTGTGTTATTTGGATTTATAATTTGTACCAAATAATTCATATAACCCTGACCAGGGTATACAATTTCAAAATCTCTATACAAAGTAGAATTTACATCCTCACTATTAACAAACAGGTTATTAAAATTATCAATTGTTAAGACCCTATTTGTTTTACATTCAATAAAATCACTTAATTTTTTATTTTGCAATGCAACAAATTTTGATTTTCCTGAAAGAACATTAACATCCGAACCAAAGTCAAAAATATTAATTTTATCTACTCTATTTTCGGAGAGAAGATCAAAAATTGCAATTGAGTTTGAGGATCCTGTTTGTGCAGTAGAAACTGTTGCCTTTGATATTATTGTAGTGTCTGCAAAATTCTTGAGACCAGTAGAGTGAAGAACACTATTAACAGGGTTGACCCAATCATCATATTCTATAGGGCTATTGATTGAATATGAAAGATTCTGATAATAATCATTATCTTGAATAACTTGATAATCCTTATTCAGTTTTCCTACATCATCAGACCACCCAAAATCTGTGACTAAACTATAATCAATTGTAAAAACACCATTACTTTCTGTAATTGATTTAACTGTTGCTTCTGATCCAGAATCTTGTCCATATATTACCTGACCAACTACCAAATCGTAAGAACCATAAACTTTTATGGAGTCGTTCAGGACATGAGTAATCTTAAGATCTACTGCGGTATAAGAATTATTTAATTTTATAAGTATATTTTCACCAATTGCAAATTGTTTTGGTTTTTGTGTTACGTTAAACCTTGGATACACTTTTTTGTTTATAATTGCAGCAAACCCTCCTTGGATGGTCTTAGCTATACCTGGATTAGTGGCATATGGTGATATGTCAAATTTAACTACTGCTGGATTAGAATTTACATATTCCGTTACTTTGAAGAAATTGTAAGAGTAGTCTTTTGAATTAAATCCAGTCCCTGTCGTCGAATACTGTTGTATTCCTTCAACAAAAACAAGATCACCTTCAACAAAGGGACTAGTAGTAAAACCGACAATTGGTGTACTTAACGTGCAGGTTACAATTCCTGATGAAGAAGTGTCGCAATTATTGATAGCAATACCATTACTATTGTTAATTGTATAAATTTCAGATTTAACTTCTGAGATTCCTTTTGGAGATTCAAGAATCTCTACAGATGTAATAGCGGTTCCTTGAATTTTTGCTAATAGAACACCTACACTATATTCAGTACCAGTATTTGGATTAACTACTACTAAATCTGGTGCTGAAGAATATCCAGAACCCCCAAAAGTCACATCAATACCAGAAATATAATCTCTGTTATTTAAAACAATATTTGGAGAAATGTATGCTTCTGGACTTAGTGTTTTATCTGCAGAAAAATTGAAACCAGGGTCATTGATGGTCAATTTGTTAATATTACCAATAGTGCTTGATGTTGGAATAATGTCAGCACTTTCTCCATTAGTAGAAGTTATGGATAAAAACTCAGGAAGTCTCTTATAGTTTACACCACCAAATAGCAGATTTATAGAATTAACACCACCACTTGCAGTTAATGATTGGGTGGAATACTTTAAAGTTCCTGTAGAAGATTGTGTATAATTATTATTTTCTGGATTTTTTTCTAGAGAAATATCAAATGTAATTGTTCCTACACCAATAATATTGTATGATCCATTATAAACGCTATCAACAAAAGAAATTGTAGAGTAATCTTTAACCTCTGTATCAGAAGTGCTTATAAAACCAGATTTGGAGATTTGATAATAAATTTTTTCTGGTAAATTATTTTGATAATTTAAAGTTACTGTTGCATTTGTTGTAACACCAACTGTACCAAAACCAGAAACATTGAATGATGTTGAAGATCCTATTGAAGTAAAATTATTTTTAAATTCTTTATCATAGTAAAAATCTAAGGAATATCCATTCAAAGAAGAATCAGAAACATCAAAAACTAAATTATTACCCTTGGTTGGGTGTAATTTTGGATTAACTAATGACAACTCCTGCCCAGATCCTCCAGTAGAACCAAAACTAACTATGGATGGTGGGGAAGATACTGCATCATAGTAAGAAGGTGTTAAGTTTATTGTATTATCATCTATACGGTAGACATAGTATGGACCAGTTGACAATCCAGATATTAAATCATCTGAAGAATCATAAAATACCTTTTCACCAGTTACAAATCCATGATCTGCTATGGTCAATGTATTTGATGAAGCATTTACACTGTCTGAAGTAAAACCAACTGGATTTAGCAACAACTTATCAAATGATGAATTATATTTTACAAATACTGATGTTGAAGTTCCAATACCAACGGATTGGTTAGGAACTACAGTCAAATTAATCTGATCTTTTTCCAAAAGACCATGAGCAGTTGATACCGATACTCTAGATGTTATTCTTTGTGCTTTAGCAGTTATTTGAGTCTTGTTTGATGTTAAAGAATACTTGTAATTGGTAGAATAATCTACATTTTGAGCAAATGATACAAAGAATAGACCTTTTGTATTCGTCGTCAATCCAACTTGTGTGCAAAGTCCAATAAAATCATCAGACTTTTTGATTACAAATAATGTTTCAGTAGTTCCACTTTGAGGAATATTGAATGATGTACTAGTCTCTGTGGAAGAAACAGAGATTGTATTAGATGAAGGTGGTATTTCTAAAGTTACTTGTTGTCCAGTTTTAAATGGATGATTGGGGAGGTAAACATTCTGTGTCTCCACAGATAGATCTCTACTTCTGTCTCCTATAAAGTAACTATTGTTTACAAAGGTGCCAGAAATCGTTCCAATACCAATAGATTGTGCAGGGTTAAAATAAATCTTATCATTTAAATAAGATTCGAAATATTTTGTGTTTATTGGTATAGTAAAACTTCCAGTAGATACATCTACCCGAGTATTCTCAGTATGAGCAGTCCCTGTAACCCCTCTAACAACCCTTACAACCCTGTTCTGAGGATAAGTGTTAAGAACAGACATTCTCTCTGTTCCGATAGAAACAGTGGTCCCTGCAGAGACACTAGGAGGGATATTTAAAACAAAGATATCAGTTACGACACCGACTGTTGAATTTGCTGAAACTTCTGTAAGTAATCTTGTTGATTCGGTACTAACACCAATTTTATGAACTTTTGTGATACCAGAAATAAAAGTAGATAGACCAGATATTGATATATAATCATCATTTAAAAATTCATGAGATGGTGAAATATGGACAGAAACTTGATTTTGATTATCCCTAATCAAAATAGATGGCTCATATGATATAGTTGTAGTTGTTACATCGGTAATTGTCTTTCCTTCTAAAGATTTTACCTCTGCAGAAATTGCATACCCATTAGTACCAGTATTATCAAAAACTAAAGAATCACCGATTTTGTAATTACTTCCAGAATCATTAATAATAAAACCTTCTACAGATCCCTTTGTAACAGAATCTACAACTCCACTCTGAACCAAATATTCATACGGTTCTACAATGAAATCATTGTTTGAATATTTTTCATTAACCCTGTATGGGAATGTATTCCTAATCAAACTTGAACTGTTAAAATCATAACTTTGATCCAAATCTTGTTCTATTGGTAAAGAACGATATGTATTACCTATAAAATATGGGAATATTGAGGTCTTCCCGTTAGAACTAAGAGAAGTATGATAAGCATAAACACCATTAGGGTATTCGGGAGTTTTTGCATATCTACCATTATGTTCATCTAAATCCGATGAAGAACTTGTAAACTTATAATCTTCAACAAAATAACCTAATGGGAATAGTGAAACAGATGGTCTATCAACAACATTACTTGCTGATAATGTGTAACCACTGGTCAATAATTTAATGTTTGAATCTGAATTTGAAGGATCCGTATATCAATAACCACCATATATTGGATTTCCATCATATGCCCATCCAATAATTGGAGAATGATCCTTTCCAGCATCTCCAAACTCCGACGATCCTTTAGAGGTAGAATAACCAACTAATGCATATTCTAGACTATCATTATTATTTAAAACCATCTCATCTCCGAAACGGTAATGATTGTTTAATGTAAGACCTCTCAAATTTGTTTGTACATTTAAACCTATACCTGCAGGAAGAATACGAATAAAAGTTTCAGTCGAAGTATAACCACGTCCGGAATTTAATACAACAATATTGGTAATTTTTCCACCAGAAGTGATCGCTCTCAATTTTGCACCATTACCATCTCCAACAACTTCCAAATCTGGGGTAGAGAAATATTCAGATCCTGGAGTTTCTATGTACTGATACTATTTTACCATCCGAAATTACTGGAAGTAATTCTGCTCCTTTACCAGTTTTTACAGTTAACTGGGGTTTCTTTTGGAAATTGAGAATATTTGATCCATACCCTGTACCTTTTTCGTAAAGATATAAATCTACAATTTCTCCTCTAACAACAGGAGTTGCTGTTATGTTTCCTGATACTCCATCATATTGGGCGTTAATAGTTAATTCTATATCTGGATATGCAAAATTTTGATATCCGGAACCAGAACTAGTAATATCTACAACAATACCCTTGAGATAATTTGTATTATCTGTAGCACCAACACCAACATTTGCGAGTTTAAATTTACTATCAGATATTTTTATAATTTTATATCTTACTGATGTTGACAGTCCACCTACTAAAGATCCATCAGTGGTGTAAGATATAATATCGCCATCACTAAATCCATGATTCTCAAATGTTATAGTGTCATCTACAGGATTAATGTTTTCGGATTTTACCTTTAACTTTCTGTTTTCATATCCTGATCCAGGACTTATAACTTTAATTTCTTTGAGTGTCTTCTTAGTATTATATAATTTAAACTTATGAATGCCCTGAGATGTCGTTGTGAATCCTACTGTATTAATTCCACTGTTATAATTTGAGAGAGAATCATACAGTTTTATTTTTGTTGTATCGACAACTTCGGCATAGTATACAGAACCAGAACTTAAATCTAAATTTTGATATTCATTACTTCCACCAAAAGTTCCTACGCCAATAGGATTATTATTATTTCTATCGTAAATGATCGCATCACCACTAGTCAAATAGTGTGGTTTTTTAAATGTGATCGTATCATCAGTGGTATTAAGACCTCCACCATCCGAAGTTAATCTAGCACTGAATTCAATTTCACGATTTCTAGTTTCTAAAACAGGTTTTAAAATAGCACCGTCACCGTTGCCACCAGAAATAGATACAGAAAGAACATTGTACAAATCAAAGTCTTGTGGATCTACCTTAACTTCCTTCAATTTGCCACTAACTACTGGAGTAATTAAAGCAGTAGTATATCCAACTGGAGGTGAAGAAACTTCAATTACTGGTGGATTGATTACATCATAATCTTTTCCTCCATTATAGATGTTTATTTTGTCTAGAGGACCATAATAAATTTTATCCGAAGACTTGTAACTTGCAATTTCAACTCCATTAATTGCCATTCCCACCGTTGGTGGTTTTGTTAAAATATCATTTCCTTTCTTAATATTTCGGACTAATGGAAACTTTTTAAGTAATCTTTGTGGTTCAATAGAATTATCTTTTTGAGTGTATAATGTAAAAGTATGTGATGCTAATACTTCTGGAATGGTGAATTCTAGATTGAGACCAATATCAATTAATGATATTGAACCGTATAATTTTATTTGTCTTGGATTTGATAAAACTTCTACAAAATAATTACCTTCTGGAAGACCAGTCAAAGGATTGGAGGAACTGTAATATATTTCATCTCCAGTAATAAAATCTACAGGAGTATCAAAAGATATTATTGAATACTTTAATGTAGTAGAATTGAAACCTAATATATAACTATTCTTTGTTGGAGATGGTATTGTAGAACTTATAATATTCTGAGTTATATCATAAGATGGAAGAGAATTTGACGCAACATATGCATAATCAGAATCTGTATATAAATTTTGAACGTCAGAAATAATTGAATTATTGCCAAAAGAAATTGGTACTCCAGTGCTAGATGAAGTTCTCAAATTTCTTCTTAAAGTGAGTTCTTCTGTTTCTAAAAATCCTACTAAATTATCTAATGATAAATTTTTACCATCAATTGAAGATACAATTGCTCCACTGTATAGAACTGTGTTAGTTGTCCCATTAAGAATATCAACAGAATCGCCAACTCTTAAACTGGACTTATCAACTGAATCCTTTAATACAAAAGTAGTATCATCACGTCTCTCAACATCAAATCTTGAACTTGTATTATAAATCCAACTATTTGCTAAAATTTCTTTTTCTGTTCTGCCAAGGTTAAGGATTTTTTCTCCAACATTATCAACATATATTTTTTGACCTTCCACTAAAGAACTAACTGTTCCTTTAGGAGTAAATTTTGATAAAACTCCAGTAAGTCTAATTCTTACCTCTTTGGAAATATCTCCATTTTCATATCCAAAAAAGTACTCATCAGTTCTTATATTGTTCTTTATCTCAATTGTATTTTGAATACCACTACATCCTAAAAACTGATTTACTGATTTTGATGTGTATGTAATAGTATTATCGCCACTTATGATTGTCCCAGAATCAGGAAAACCTATCGTCGAATCTACTGTAATTACGGAGGATCCTACGGATACTTCATTAATTACTTTAGTTTCTGCCTGAACATTAAAAGTTCCTTCAATTAAATCTCTATCATCAAATCCAATAAACAAACCTAGTTTGTAATATGTTCCAAATCCAGGTCTATTGAAAATTTCTACTTCAGATACTGATGCAGAAGTTCTAGAATCTGACGATTTTGTTATGGTTTGTCCAACCAAATTATTTGGTTCTCCAGAAATAGCTTCGACAATAACAACTTCTCTTCTTCTGTAATTAGATGATGATGGTTTGAGTAGATAATTTTCTAAATCAACTATTTTTGCATCTACACCATAAAGAACCTTGAATAGAATTTTGAATGATTCTTCCGTTCCTTTTGATTCGTATAAACTTCTTGCTTCCTTTATAAAATTATTAACATTCAAATCCGATACAAAACTAGTACCTTCAAGTCCTGGGGTTAATTGATATTTTAATTTTTTATAGAACTCTTTTAAAAATCCTACACTTAAATTCTCTACCTTCTTACCAGAAGAGTGTGTTGCTGCCTTAGATTCACTGAATATTATCTCTTCAGAGTCTAGATCGGTTCTGAAAGAAGTTATTCCAGAAAATCCTCTAATACAACCAGTAAAACTATTTCCACTTACTCCAGTATATGTGAAAATTTCATCATCAAATTTAAATAATCCGTATTCTGGTGGAAATCCCTTGGTACTTGAAACTTCAATAGTACTCACTTCCGATGTCGTTGTAATGCCAACGGACAGTGTAGTGTTGTTAGAAATTACATCGGGAGTTAAATTATCTAACTTTAAGTATTGATCAAGGTTGTCAGTAAGGTCTAAAGTTCCTCCCTGATATTCCTGTGAAATATAATATTGTTTTAGAAAATCTACTGCCTTTGGACTTTCTGAAAGTATGAATTCTGGTAATTGACTCTCGATTATTTGTTGAACTTTTACCCTCTTCTCAAAGCCCGTTTGTATCATTTTATCCCCTCTTAAGTTCTCCGTTTAAGTAGCTTGAAGTAACCTTGTATCCAACGCCAGAAATCTGTTCGCCAGATGTTATAGTATCTTTAACCATATTTATGGTGCTATCGGCAACAGAAAAGGATAGATATAGATCCTTTAATCCAACAATATCATTTGATTCTGGGAACGCTTGAATTTCGACAATATTATTGTCTACGGTAGTTGAAGTTATATTCAAAGTCTCTAAAATTATCTCTCCCTTGACATAATCAACAGTTCCTGCAGACTTAACTACAACCTCATATTTACCAGAATTTCCAACATCTTTAACGACAGACATAACACCGGTCTTACCATCGCTATTTGGAACATCTGTGAAATAGAATGTTCCCGTTCTGCCAGCAAGAGTAAATCCCGTACTCTTTATATTAAATCCTACACTATTGACATGGAACTTATTACCAAAACATAATTCATACTGTGTGGATTGATTAATCTGAACTTTTAAATCTCTACGAATGATAACTCTTGTAATATTTGATGTAATCCCATTATCAGAGTTATCAATTGTTTGGCATAACTTACTATACTTAAACCTTCCTCCAAACTGATTGATGTTTGCTTTTGCAAAACTATTGAGGACTGATAATACAGTGCTCTTAAGATCAGCAACACTGGATACCTTAGAGTTGTCATAATAAACTGCAGAATTTATTTCAACATATAAGACTTTAAGATCTATAATTTTCTGATTTATTCCTGAAAGAGAATAATTCTTCAGTTTTGAGAGTATTGTTTGTTTATCAAAATCGGAAATATAATTACCATTCTTTGGTTTAATGCTGATGATAACATTACCAAACTGTGGTGGATCTAACTCTTCGCCACCAACAACAGATACAGACTCTGTATTTGGATAAATTGATTGGATAATTGCTTCATAGTCACGAGCAGTTACAGCACGATGTTGAGATGAATATAATCTAGGAGCAAAATACTTAATTGAATTTACACTTTCAATATTTCCCCCATTTATAGATTTGGTATTAGATGTAATTGATATATTTTCAATTATAGAATTGTTATCATCTAATACTCTTCCTGCAAAAGAAAATTCACTGGCATTATTACCTTCCTCGCCATTAGTAACAATATATGAAACTGTAATTATTGCGCCATTTTCCAACTTTTTACCAAAATAATCATCTCCAAATAGAAGTTCATACTTCTCATCCTGAATTTCTTGAATTAAGTATACCTTAGAGTTTTTATCAATGTTCAGAATATTATCAACTCTAGTGTATTCATTACCTTCACCACTATCTGATGGTCCTTTTACTCTTACAACTATAGTTGAAGTGTCAATAAAAGAATTATCAAGGATAAAACGTTGATTTATTGATGTATTGGCAACAAATTGCTTTTTAAGATATGTTCCCTCATAGACAGTTACATCACTGAAAGTTCCATTCCCAGATTTTAGTGTAGTTGTAACATCTTCTGGAATAGAAAATATATAATTGCTGTTATTTACTGCTCCTACACACACTAGACCCGCCTGTAAGGTCGCTGTATTCTTATCTTCCGCTGCAGATACTCTAAGACTTACAGTTGCCTTAGAGGCGCTTCTAGAGCGAGGTACATATCCAATATTTCTTGCTAAAGAAACGACATTTTCACGTAATGTTGCCGAGTCCAAGAAGGATTCATTGGCAACCATGTTTGCGTTAAACGCATTAATATAGGTATTATATGCTAATGTGTCGATTAAAACCGAAAAATTAGACCCCTCAAAGTCAAAATCCGTGAAATCTGAGTTTGCACGGAGATAACTCTTAATAGAAGTCTTTATTTGGTCAAAATCTAGGTTTGAAAATTTTGTAAAAGGCATGTTTTATCTGGTAGCCTCTAGTAAAAATGAAAATTCTTGAGTAGGAACATCTTGACCGACAATATCAAAGATCACTGTTACGTCAAAAGCATTATTATCAGGTTCGGGAGTGACCTGAACCTCTAAATTATCCACTCTTGGTTCAAAATTTTCAATTGCTGTTATAATTTGATCTTCAATGAGTGATGCAGTACCAAAATCGACAAAATCAAACAGACTTGAGCGTACATCGGACCCAAAAATAGAGTTAAAAAACTTTTCAGATGGGATAGTTTGTACTATATTACGAACAGAACGTGCAATTGCGTTCGAATTCTTCAATATTGGTAGGTCTTTTGTCACAGGATGTGGTTCAAAAGACAAACTAATGTCCTTAAATGCTCTTGATATCCTTGTGACTGCCATTTGTCAAGAAGTTTTCTGGATTATTTATATTTACTTCCAAGGATTTCCATAATTTGGCTCTGTACCATAACTCCAATCATCATAATCTTCATCATTACGAATTTTTTCATGCAATTCCGTCTGCTTTTTGAGGTCATGACGAGGTGCAGTGTCGTGCATTACCTCTGTTAACACTCTTTTTTGATCTAAATTTTTCATTGAACCATAATCTGAGGCAAGTTTTGTGGTCCCCCACATCTCCCTCATGTATTCTTTGTTCCTATCGACAGGTGATTGTCCCATTTTAGCTCCTGATTCATACAAATCAGAACTTTTAGAGGGGTTGCTATCCCTTAATACTATTTATTTTCATAAAAAAAGGGGTCATAACCCCCCTTTTATCACCCTTTACCTTGTCCGCGATACTTCTTCTTTGCTTTATTGCGAGAAGACGCTGCGTACTTAGTATTCATACCTGCTCCTTGACGAGTTTTTTTCGGTGCACCTTCAACATAACCGCCACCTTTACGCATAGCCATAATTAGTACCTCTTAGTAATTTTAGTCTCAAGATCTTGTGGTCTTGGAGAACCTGTCTGATAATACTCTATCGACAGGTCCTCCATAATATCAAAGTATTCATCCTCCGTCAAGTTCATATGTAATACTTTACCCTTGTGGAGAACTGTATATACTTCTGTCATTATATCAGATAATTCTTGTCTTCTCGTGTCCAACTCTAATACGAGGGTCGCACCAAATCTCAAAACCTGCTGCGATTGCATCCAGACAAAAACTTACATCCTCTCCACACATATCCTGAACCTCTCCAGATTCAAAGACTTGCATCTTAGGTGCAAACCATGGATACTTCATCTCACTATGCTCAAAGACACCGTGCTTGATCATTAACCAACCAAATCCTGCATAATCAACAGTAAATGGTTTTTTTCGCTTTGACATCGTTTCCAATGTCTCATGATTCATAACGCCCCCATTGTTCCTGAAGTCGTCCTCTTCCATCCAGTGTGCAACAGAGGTCGTCATGCCATCTTCGGTACAATACCAACCGCTCGCAATATCCTTATCCATCAATACCAATTGATAAAACTTCTCAGTATTGAAAACAATATCACTATCAATCCACAATTGATAATCATACTTTAGCTTGCCATCCCACGGAATCTGATCAGGTCCACGCAAGACATTCGCTCCAAGACACTTGCATCTTGCAAAGTTTACCATGGAAGAATAGTCTTGCGAAATCTGAATCGCTGCACCGTTCTGTACCAAATCAAAACAAAGTTGTACAAAGTTCTTTAGATATGTGTAAGAAACTCCTCTCCCAGGTAGACAAAATACAATAGTCTTACCTTTAATCATCTCTCGCGCTTTCGCATAATCCCACTCCTCAGTGGTATCAGCGCCAATCGGAGTTTTCGCCTTAACAGTAAATCCTTTAGCCATAAGAAAGATCGTTTACATCAGTAATCATACATCATTATGTATCTAGTGTCAATCAAGAGATACTTCGGTTATCAATATACTATCACCATCAACCTCCATGTTTACTACAGTGCCCTCGTACCACTCAAACTCATTCAGGACCCACTCAGGTATATTAATATAATACTCTCCAGTTATTGGATCGACTTCTACAGTTGTAAAATTTTCTCCGGGATTTTT
>Ga0070754_10003160_pt1 | contig 11728 bp, 8 predicted proteins | sample VirMetDEL_Sep_01_FD_75181 | JGI IMG/M metagenome (GOLD analysis project Ga0070754, IMG submission 75181) | Aqueous microbial communities from the Delaware River and Bay under freshwater to marine salinity gradient to study organic matter... | ecosystem: Environmental > Aquatic > Marine > Coastal... | reverse complement strand
TACCAAGTAGTGCCTCCGTCGATAGACATAAACGTATAAATGTCCGTCTCTCCGCTTGCAGGGGCAGCAGGAGCCGTGCCACCAGCCCAGTCAACCGATGCAGGCCATGTCAGCGTGTGCGTGCCTCCAGCCGTGATGATGAGACTGAACGAACCGACTTGTCCAGACGATGGTGCGCCAGTGAAGGTGAACGTGGTATTACCAGATGTAGTCAGCGTGTAGGTGTCCCGTGCACCTACGTCGACCGATGGGGTAGTGCCAGATAGTGCATCACTGGTGTTGTCAATACCTGCACCCGGAATACGGAAGCGAGTAATGCTCGTATTCCCCAGCGTGATCTCGTTGGAGACTGTGGCTGAGGATGCTTCTGCGTTTGACCCAAGAACAGTGTTGTTCTCGCCAGTGGTTAAAGTGTTGCCAGAGTTTCTGCCAACGAGGGTGTTGTTGAAGCCTGTAGTGATGTTCGAGCCGGAAGTCCTACCTATCAAGACGTTTCCAATGCCCAAAGTTAGGTCAAATCCCGATTGATATCCAATCGCTACGTTATCCCCAGTAGTATTTGTAGCCACCCCAAGACCCATAGCGTCCTGACCGATGGCGATGTTGCGTCCACCCGTAGTAGCAGCATCCAATGCACCTTGGCCTATCGCCACGTTATTGGAACCTGTGGTCAGGTTCGTGCCTGCCTGATAGCCTCCGAGGAAGTTGTGAGTACCAGTGGATAGGTCATAGCCTGTCTGGTAGCCGATGCCGATATTGTAAGTACCAGATGATCCAAGAAGACTGCTTCGGAGAGCCTCTTCACCGATGCCAATACTTCTTTGCCCACCTGCGTAACGCCCCGCCTCTTTACCAATAGCAACACCACCCGATGAAGTGGCGCTTGTCCCTGCACTTAGACCGATAGTTACACCATTAGACCAGTTGTCTGCACTTGGCCCGACAGCAACGCTGTTGGTAGTTATACTGATGTCTGGGACAGTCACAGCCACCCAATCGTAATCACTACCAGTCCAAGACAATACCTCACCCGTCGTAGCTGTGCCAGTGTTCAGGTGGGTGTCCACGTCAGCGTCAGTGTAGCCAGATACAGTGGACCAAGCGTAGTCAGCACCATTCCAACCAAGATACTGGCCTGTGGTCGCTGTGGACGTGTTCAGGTGAGAATCAACAAGAGGCTCAACATTAGCTGCATCAGTTACGTCAGCCCCAGCCTCAATTCCAGACAACTTACTAGATTCGGTTGTGGTGTAACCTTGATAACCTGCGGAATACGTAATCGCTAAAGTGCCACTTGCTGTAATAGGTGATCCACTGATTGAAAAGCCAGTCGGCACTGTAGCGGCAACCGATGTGACAGTGCCACCCTCGTCAGTAACCCAGTCGTAGTCCGTACCTGTCCAAGACAGCACCTGACCTGTGGTGGCAGTGGAGGTGTTGAGATGTGAATCAACCAGCGGGTTGACGTTACCAGCGTCAGTTACATCAGCGCCCGCTTCGATGCCAGAGAGTTTGGTGGATTCGGCAGTTGTAAATCCCTGATAACCTGTGTCGTAAGCAATGGCTAAAGTGCCACTTGCTGTAATAGGTGATCCACTGACAGTAAAGCCAGTGGGAACAGTAGCCGCGACGGAACTAACAGTGCCTGTGCCACCAGCGTCTACCCAGTCATAGTCTGTACCGTTATAACTTAGCACCTGACCTGAAGTAGCTGTGCTGTAATTAAGGTGTGCATCAATCAGTGGCTCGACATTGGCAGCGTCCGTTACGTCAGCACCCGCTTCAATGCCATCCAGCTTAGTACCATCCGCAGCAATGTCTCTGCCATCAACGGTACCTACGTTGGTAGTAATATTCCTACTATTGTCGATAACCTCGACGCCAGATACTTTAACAGCCATCTTCGTGTCCTTCCACTATTAGCTGATTGTCGCTACGGTATCAATAGTACCAGTTATTTGCAAGTTACCAGAAGCATCAAGCTTCATTCGATTGGTACCACCTGTCGCAAAGTACAGGGAACCACCAGATTCTGTAATTGTCCAACCTGACAGGACTACCGCACCAGCAGTGTTAAAGACAGCATTTTGCCAGAGAGAACCATCGTAGATTTTAAGCTGGGAGTCTGTAGTATCCCAGTAAATAGCACCAGTAAGGAGAGCATCCCTATCGTTGTCTAGTGTAGGAGCAGAGGCCTTAGACCCAAGGTACCTATCATCAAAAGCGTCATACGAAGCAGCAGCACTGGTTGCACTAGAGGCAGCACTGGTTGCAGAGTTAGAAGCATTAGTCTCAGAGGTAGCAGCGTTAGAAGCACTCGTAGCAGCAGCGGCAGCACTTGTAGCAGCATCAGTTGCACTACCAAGAATACTGTCTACGTAAGCCTTACGGGTAAGATCGTCAGCAGTAGTAGGTGTAGCAGTGGACGTAACCTTGTTAGCACCCATGACAATATTACCAGTCATAGTGCCGCCAGTCAAGTTTAATTTAAGAGCGTCAGCAGTGTCTACGTAAGTTTTAGTTGCTGCGTCTTGGTTTGCTGTAGGATCACCAAGACCAGTAATTTTGTTGGTACCCATTGCAATAGCACCAGACATCGTACCACCAGCTAGGGGAAGTTTAGTGGCAATACTGGTGGTAATCGTTGTGCTAAAGTTAGGGTCATCCCCAAGAGCAGCAGCCAGTTCATTTAGAGTATCGAGAGTGCTTGGAGCAGTATCAACTAGATTAGCAACAGAAGTGTCTACATAGTTCTTAGTGGCAGCATCCTGAGGGTTAACAGGGTCTGTAACATTGGCAATAGTAGTTCCAGTTACGTCAAGAGTACCATTCACTGTCACGTTGTTAAAGATGGACGTACCAGTAGTTGCTGTAACATTTCCAGCGAGGTTGCCAGTAACATTCCCCGTTACATTACCAGTTACGTTACCTGTAGTATTACCAGTTACGTTTCCTACGATATCACCAGTAAATTGAGTGCTGGCTGTAATGACTGCACCAGTAATAGTTGTACCAGTCACAGCAGAAGGAGTAGTTGCTCCAATGATGGTATTGTCAATAGTGCCAGCGTTGATGTCGGCAGTGTCTGCTACGAGAGAGTCAATGTTAGCAATACCGTCAAGGTAAAGGTTCTTAAACTCAAAAGAAGAAGAGCCAAGGTCAATGTCGTCGTCAGTTACGGGAAGGATAACACCATCTTGGAAACGAATCTGTTCTACAGGGGCAGAGGTTACTTCAACGAAAACACCAACACGATTATTTGAGGTATCTACTGCGACTTTGTTGTTAGCATCTACATCAGCAATAAGTGGTACATAAGCACCCTCTGTGGAACTACCATCGTGCGTGTGACCAGTAGCAAATGCGAAAGTATCACGAAGAGCATTGAACTCAGCGTTTACAGGTGCTGACTTAACAACCGCTGTAGGGATAATATCTGCTGAGGATTGCCTGCTATAGCCTGCCATTGTTATCTCCTATCCCCAAGCGTATAAGAAATAGCTAGGGCTTGTATTGTATGACTTGGTTGGTCTTCTGTTGTGACGAAAGAGAATGAAACGGAGTCACCAGACCCTGAGATAGTTGTTCGTTTTACCGGGGAGGGGTTACCATCGTAGATATCCGAAGCATCATACGTAGCTGTACCATAGTAAGCAGCAGCCCCTGTGTTTGTAAGAGTGTAGTCCGTAGGTCTAGCTGTTTCAGTGTTTTCGTAGTCATACGTTACACCAAGGTTAAGACTAACCGTCCCCTCTGCCTTCATAAAAGTGTTTACATCATAAAATACTTTACGTACCAGAGGGTCATCCATGAAGTAGAAGGGTGTCTGATACAAAGAGAAAATCGCAACACCATTAAAACTAGTGCCAGTCTCTTGCCTGTGGACTAAACCGTTAGAATCCCCATGAATAACGAACTCTTCATCACCGATGTATCCACTGTCAGCACAGTTTACCTCCATACCGACAAGCTGGGAGTACTCAAAGAGACTATTGCCGCCTTGACCCCTAAGACCTCCAATTAACCCTAAGGCTTCTTGGTCAGCAAAGAACAGTCTAAACTGAGACTTCTTACGAATAGTAACAACGGTAACTGTGGTAAGGTCTTCGTTGATAATAAACTGTTCAAAGATTGTTTGGATAGGTCTTGATACTGTTGCAAGTTCAATGTCACCGATACGGTCAGTAGCAGAGACAGGTCTCATACCGTCAGGACCAAGGAAGAGTAGGTCACCATTAAATTCAACAACACTGTCAGGGGCAACAGTACCGAGGTTTTTCGTAACGTCAAGAAGTTGGAAGTTAGCTATGTTATTCCCGACGATCTTCTTAATTTCATTCACACCAAAGATAAACAGAGTATCTCTGAAAGCTTTAATCTGTGTGATAGGAAAGCCTACGTTGATAACACCAGAACCATTGGCACGGTCAAAGTCAGTCTCATCAATAGGAGCACTAAAGTAGATGTTGTACGGCTCAGCAGGATCACCAGCTAACCAAAGGTGTGAAGAGAAAGACTCAACTAAGGAAGGGCCAGTAGGTGCATTCGTGTGAGTAATCTGAGTGTACGTGGTACCGTCCCATGTTGCCGCAGGATTAACACCATCCACCATGACTAGCTTAGGGGCAGTCCAGTGAATCTTAGCGAACCGTACTTTAGTCACACCTGTCATAGTAGGAGAACCAGCAGTACTAGGGGTTACCCAAGCAGAAGTCCCTGAATCCCAGTAGTGGAAGTAATTGTTTCCACTCGAAGGTTTCCTACATGCAAAGATACCACTGTTAAGCTGGGAGAATACAGCAACACCTAGTACAGGTTCACCAGTCTGGCCGGGGACAGTCCCGTAGCTATTTGTGAAACCACTGATACGACGGTACCCACCAGACAGGGAAGGTTCGTAGTTAATCATACGGATACCAGAACCCGGTAGCTGGCTACTCTGGGTAAGAGGATCAGTGTTGAGTACAAGACCCCCTTGGCACTGTACTGGGAATGTGCGAATATTATCAGGCATCAGAACGACCTGTTATTATGACTACCAATCAGTACAGTCGAACGGATATACTCAGGGGAATCTAGAAGAATCCTGCGCATATCCCCCATGCCCTTCATAAACTTATCACGATGGATTTCACCCTGTTGGTCATTCGAGCGGAAACGCATCATGTACATCATCGCGCCATCAATGATAACGTGCTTGAACCTATCAGGAATAACAGCTACGTCAGTGTAGAGGGTAAGGTCATCAGGGAAAGACCAGTACCTGTACTCTAGCTCATACGCTGCGTCAGGGATAGGGGTAACACCAAACTTTAAGTCTTGGGTCTTATAGATCACAGAAGGCACAGAGTATGCACCAGTCCCACCCACGTCTTCGTCAGGTCTATGCTCTCTAAGATAGTCTGCGTAGTCAACTACTCTAAGCTTCTGGGGCTGGTTCTGAGCAGAAGTTAATCTCTTGATGTAGAAAGTATCCCAGTCAACCTTGCTCGTATCAGCAGGGAGGGAGTACACACCAGTACCAACAGAAAGGGTCTGGTTGTAAGTAACTAAAGTAAAGGGCCACTCTTGGTTATACTGGAGGATTTCACGGATACTACTATTGATAGCGTCCTTGGCTAAGCCCTGCACATTACGGGCAGAACCAAAGCCATCACCAGCCGTGTCAAGAGGTACCTCATTCAACCGACGAAGAAGCTCATTCACTAGTGCGACATACGTAGCCATGTTACATCTTTCGTGGGTTTATTTGGGTGTTTAAATGGTTTAATAAAGGGGTACCCTAATTAAAGGATACCCCAAGAAGCTTTAATTAAGCCAGAACGTCACGGTCAACTTCGGCAGCAGCCTTAGAAGAACCCATGCCATCAACGTCCATCAGGACAGCGTAGACACGAATGACACCCGAGGTATCCGGGGTAGTACCCAGAAGCAGCATGTCAATGGTGTCCGAAGTGGTCACGAGGATCGGGCAGGCAGTGTTTGCCAGAGTTGCGTAGGAACCAGCAGAAGCGCCAGTAACGGTGAAGCCATCAACGAAAGCATCAACGTCACCACCAGTGATACCCAAGTCAGCAGTACAGGCTGTACCGCCAGCAGGTGCAGTGATGATTTCCATACCAGCAAACATAACGACAGTGTTCGCACCAACAGTGATGGCTTGAATAATGTCATTAGCTGCCAGAGCCGAACCCTTAGCAGTGGCAGCAGCAGCGAGGTCAATCTCCACTTCTACCATGTAGGGCTTGCGGCCCGGATTGCCACGACCACCAGCGGCCTTAGCGAGAGTAGTAACAGTAGCCATGATTCAGTCTCCTATTACGCGAGGTTGTACTTAGCGTTGACAAGAGCCTCAGGACGCAGAATCTTACGGCCATAGAGGTGCATACCACGCACGATGTCAGCAAACGAATCAGGGTCACGATACGTTTCGGTCTTGTTGATCTGCTCAGCGGTTGCAACAGCCGAGTCATGACCTGCAACAATCACACCGTAGTTAGCATTCTGGTTGGCTGTACCAGTGGTAGCAGGACCAGTACCCACGGAGGGAAGGTTGTTCGAGACATAGACACGGAAGCCGTTCAGTTGCTGATAACCAGACCGTTACGCAGACCACCCGAAGTGCCGAAGTCAGCATTCAGGAAACGCGAGTCTTCATCGCTCAGGACTTCCATCATCACCGGGTCGATAACCAGAAAGCGACCATCCTTATCGACATTCTGTTGATCCAACAGACGGCCCATACGGTTGATAAGCATGACAGGGGAAACATAAGCAGTCGGAAGAGCAGTAGCACCGGGAAGACGTGCAGCAACAGGGATCGAATGATCGCCAGCCGAAGCAGTCGTGATGTTACCAAAGTCACCCTTCTTGAGCTTCATGCTCGACAGGAGTTCGTCACTACCAGCCGTATCAACAGCCTTCGTGCCATTCACCTGATCGTTCACAGTATCAGCGGAAGCGTGCAGAGCCGACTGCTTGTAACCCGACAGGTAGCCAAGAACTTCTTGGTCCATCTGGTCAGCAAGGCGGTATGCTGCACGGTTGGTGGCAAGGTCCATGAAGTTCACATGCGAGTGTGCTTCTTCAATGTCGTCAATCTTGAACGCGAAGTAGTTTGCTTTGTCAATGACAAGCGAGAAGTCTTCGTCGTCAAGGTCTTGTGCGTTGACCTGAGTACCACGGGCATAGGACGACACCGAGATTTCCGGTTCCTTGATGATACGAACGGTATCACCTTGAGCCGAGATTTCACCGAAGTAGTCCGAGTTGGTGATGTCACCAGAGATGGCCTTCTTGCGGAATGCAAGCTGGACCTTTTTGGAATAGATAACCGACGAGAAATTACCGTTAGGAAGGTTACCGTACCCCGAAGCAGAAGCAAAAGCCATAATGAGTCCTCCTTGGATGTTTGGCTTTGATGTGAAGAAGATGATCTGCCTTTAGCAGAACACCCTGCTTACAGGCGAGCTAAACACTTCTTAGAGGCGGCTGTCTTTTTCTAGGGTGCAATAGGCATACATTTGGCCGATGAATGCTTACTGGGCCTATACTTCGACAGGTGGGACCTGAAGTAGATGTTAAGCTTAGATTTACTAGGAAAAGTACAAACCAAAAGGTAGCTCGGGCCAGAGAAACTCGTAGTTTCATTAGAGGGCTTTTAGTTTGTACTCCTAGTTATAACAACTAATAACGTGTTGTCAACTCTTTATTTACCGTGCTCCACCAGACAAGTCATACATAAACTTACCTGATCGGATTGCTTGGTCGATAGCTTCTGCATTAGCTTCGTATTCCTTAGCGGACATCTTAGCTACCTGCGATTCCCTGAATACACCCTCAGAGCCATCAGCATTAACCTTTGTTCGTTGTCCCTTCGTGACTGTCTTAGCGGCTTCTTTAGCTTTCCGCTTGTAGTCACTAGGGGTCTTACCGTGGTCAACCTTGTACAAGTCAATCACACGGATAACACTGTCAGGATCGTCAGAGTTCTCATAGAGAGCGTCTTGTACCCACTTGGGTTGTTCTGCTGCCCAGTTATGGAACTTATCTGAGTCACGGAGTTGGTCAAAGTCAGAGTGAGCAGAACGGATAGCATTCTCAGCTTTGTTACGTTCAGTCTCGTACTGAATACGGTCTAACTCTTGGAACCTACTTTCTGCACTAGAGAAGAGTTCCTTAGCTTTCTTTGCTGCAATAGTCTCAACAATAGAAGCTACGTCAGGATACTGCCTTGCCCACTGTTCGATATCTTCATCAGACTTAGGGGGCCGAATACCTTGAGGTCCTTTCTTCAAGCGTGTCTCAAGTTCTTCGATACGGGCTTGGTACTCTTTCTCTTTTTCTGCTAGATGTTTCCGTACATCACCGTAGCGTTGCTTGAAGGTTCTTTCTTCTGCACTAAGGTTGGAATCATCCTCATCGTTTTGTTGTCTTGTCTGGACAGTTTCCTCAGTGGAGTTATCTTCTTCCTCATCATCATCAGAGGTATCACCTGCAATCAGCTTAGCCAGTTCTTCTTCCTCTTTCTCTAGCTTAGCTTGGCGTCTTGCTCTGTTCGAAGATGTGTCAACAAAACCAGCAGTCTTTTGCTCTACAACAGCATCAAGTTGGGGCATAGTATGTTCCTTTGTTATGTTGGGGCCAGTGTATTTTACACCGGGTAGCCTTATAGTTATTGATTTGAGTTAGGTGTTATTATTTATTACTTTCTCTTTACTGGGGATTTCCTTTTCATTAAGCCGCCTTTGTTCATATTACGGGGATCAAAAGCGTCTTGTGCTGAGACAGGATCGGAACTCATAGCAGTTCCTCCACGACCAGAACCAATGTTACGGTCTCTAGACGTAGAAGGTGCTCTTTCTCTAGCAACCTCTGCTACTGTTCTACCACTACTTTCTGCTGCTCTAGAAATATCAGCCGCCCTACTTTCTGCATCATCTCTGCGATTCTGCCTATCTTCCTCAAATTTAGTTTGAAGGGCTGTCGTCCTTGGTCCTTTACTTACATCAGAGGAAGTACCACCCCGTTTAGGAGTAACAGTAGAAGTAGCAGGAGTCTTACCTGTAGGCTTACTAGTCGGAGAAACAGCAGCACCACCACTTAACCAGTCAGCATAAGACAGAGTACCGCCATTCTTTTTATAATCTTTGTAGGCACCATTAACCCTTCCGGTACCATTATACCAGTTCTCAGGAAGGATGTTGTCCAGCTTAGCTTTCTCAAGAGCATCATCCAGAAGTGATCTAACTTTAGCAGCTTCTGCCGAGTCTTTACCAAACCTTGCCTCAGTTAAAGAAAGCTGACCGTTAATCTGTGAGATAGCGTTAATTCTGTTTAGTTCTTGGATACCACCCGCAGCAAAGCCAATTATACCGGGAGCTTTACTTGCTACACCGAGGACACCACCAGACCCGAAAGCACTATCATAGGAAGCCTGAGCACCTGCAACAGGGTCATTGTAGTTCATGCCTCTGACATTAGTTGGATCGTATGGCTTTTCTTCTGGTTTTTGCCAGTTATTATCCTCATCGTACTCTTCTTGTTCAACTGGGACTGTTTCAACAGGAATTGCACCGGGAGGAGGGGTTTCACCGGGCTTTACGTCAATGAGTTTACCAGTCAGAGGGTCAATGTAACGGTATACGTAGGCTGGGATACCTGTTCCGATTTGAGCAATAGTCGGGCTACCAACTATGCCCATAGTCTGAGCGGAATAACCGGGCATCCCTGTTTGGTTAGGGAATGTCCGTTGAGATTCAATTTTTGCTGTATCACCCGTAGGTTCTTCGGCAGTTTGGCCTGTAGTATAACTACCTGTAGTGATAGTATTACCTAATAAATCTGTCTGAGAACCAAGAAGGTTAAAGGGGTTATTAGAAACAGTAGCCACACCACCAGTCGCCATCCTAAGAGGAGCTTGACCCCTACCAGCCTGTGCCATCAATGCCTCAAACATTTCCGGTGTGATATCACCCTCAGGCATGTTGTCACCCTCAGGCATCTCCCCACCTAAACCAGCAGGCATGTCAGAGGGCATGTCAGGGGCAGGTTCCCCACCGATACGGCCATCCTTTTCCATGCCAGACAGACCAGACTTAGCTTCTTGACGTAGGTCCTCGAAGAACTTTACACCGTAGTATCTCACTACATCAGCAGGAACGACATACTCTCCATCAGAAAGCTGAGCAGGAATATCATCACGGACCTCCTGTGCTAAGCTACCGGGAGGAACTTCATTACCGCTAATTGGGTCCATGTTCATTCCGTCATCCTTCAGGCCACCACGAGCCATGAAGAGTTTGTACATTTGATCGTCCATTGCTAAGCCACCTTTTGCAAAACCGGGGTCACCCCATTGCTTGTCTCTTGGGTAATCTTCTGTAGAAGAAGGAAGTCTTTTAGTTCTTTCAAATTCTGTAAAGTCGAGCCTACTAGAAACATTCCTTGCCTCTGTTTCACCTCGTTTTCTACGATAGGCTTCACTTGCATCCAGTACAGACGCAAAGGAACTTTTAGAAGGTTTCTTTGGTTCAGCCATAAAACCAAGGTCAGAAAGAAATTCGGAACTTCTTTTATTACGGTCAAAAGTCTTTCCGTAGTACTCTTTAAAAAGCTCTTTTTCAGTCTCATTTAATTTTAAGTTTTTTAAAACATACTGAATAAGAGGGCCTAAATCTTTTCTAGCCTCCTCAGAAGGGTCTATTGCCCGAGTTATCTTGTCCTCTAGTTCAAGGACTTTTTCTTTGTGGTATAAAAGCTGCCACAACTCTTCAGTCTCACCCCAAGGATTAACATCGTTGTGAGTCATAGAAATGTAGTCTTTAAAGGGCAAGCCTCTGTTTTCAGCAACTTCTGATAGAAAAGAGTTAAACTTCAAAAATGGCCTAGAGTAGTCAAAACTTTTAAAAGCTCTTAAGTCGTCTAGATATTTTTCGTAGGCAAGCTCCTCTTTTGCCTCTCTTTCTGGTTTTACTATATTCTTTGCGTAGTCAGCTACTTCTTTTGTAAAAAGGTTTGTGCCTGAGGTAAAACCTTCAAGTTCTTGGACTTTGTGCTGTACCTCGTGTATTAAAGTCTTTCTAAATTGGTCTGTATTTTTTGCAACACTAGGTGCTACAGCAATTAGATTGTTACCTCTTTCAAAGTAACCGAGAGTATTAGTACCCTCTAAGTCCTCGCCGACAATTACCTTAATATCTTTAAGAGCAGGGTACTGGTAGAAAAGTTCTTCGTGGTCAAGTATGTCTTCTAAAGGTGAGAACTTTAAACCAACAGTAGGGCCTGTACCTTTCCTGTATGAATCATAGGCTAAGATATCATTGTTAGTTATCTTTTTACCGCTGAGGTATTTAACATTGTACGGTTTAAATTCTGCTTGAGAATCATCAATTTCAAACCGTTTCTTTTTATCAGCTCCGATAGTAATTAAAGTAGGGAAGAGGTTTTCACCTGTAGACTTTTTACCCGGAGCTACTGCTTTTGAGAACCCACCAAAGATTCTTAAAGAACCTTCTGGAACCCTGTTAAAAGCAGAAGCACCCATAGCAAGCTCACCGACAGTAGTCCCTGCTTGCTCTAGCTCTTCTTGAGTAGTGCTAATACCACTGGTCATCTTTTCACCAGTAGTTACTGCTTTACTAATTTCTTCCCCTACACCAGTAATAAGACCGGGGAAAGCTAACTCAGTCTGACCAGAAAGGATAGCTTCTTTACCAGTCACACCCTC
>Ga0070754_10003159_pt1 | contig 11731 bp, 10 predicted proteins | sample VirMetDEL_Sep_01_FD_75181 | JGI IMG/M metagenome (GOLD analysis project Ga0070754, IMG submission 75181) | Aqueous microbial communities from the Delaware River and Bay under freshwater to marine salinity gradient to study organic matter... | ecosystem: Environmental > Aquatic > Marine >... | reverse complement strand
CGTCGACGACGCCGGGCGCGTGTCGTCCACCGGCGAGTTCTCGATCGCGTCACGCGCCACGCGCGACACCTTGCAGACGCTGATGCAGCGGCGCATGGCCGAAGGTCTGCCCGAGGGCATTGCGTGGGCCGACACGCTGGCCGCCAACAACCACGATTGGGACGCCTACCAACGCTCCCTTGATGTTCAGGAGCCACCAAGATGAAACACCCGCTGACCTCCACCGTGGTTGCCCTGGCCTTGCTCGGTGCGGCCGCTCCGGGCCACGCCCAGTTCGGCGACCTGCTGAACCGCATCGTGCCCGGCCTCGGCCAGCCTGCGGCCCCCGGCAGCACCGAGCCCCCGGCCAATGCGGGCGCTTCACCGCCCAACGCAGGCGCACCCCCGGCCGGCATGGCGAGCAAAAGCGCCGCCATGGCAGACGGCTCGCAGGGCGTTTCGCCGCTCAAGGGCGTCAAGGTCGACCTGCCCCCCGACCGGCAATGCAACCGTCCGCAGGAACGCTTCAACATCGCCGAGAAGCTGCTCGAATACGGCGGCACCGAGGCCGCGCTGCGGCTGGAGCGGCTGATCAAGTCCGACTTCAAATACAGCGACCTCACGCCGCAGGACCGGCAGATGCTGCAGTACATCGCGCGCACCACCATCTGGGTGCCGGTGGAGGTGGAGAGTGCGCTTGGCACCGCCTACAACGCTGTCACCGCGAACACCGGGGACCCGCTGACCGAGAGCGAAGAGCTGCGCCTGCAGGACGTGCAGAAACGGCTTGACCTGCTGCTCGGCGCCGTGACCGATTTCCCGGGCAGCGTGAAGCTGCTGTTCGAGCCCAAGCTGGCCGATGGCGCGGCGGCCAAGTTTGGCGGCGTCATCCTGCTTTCAAGGCGCTTCCTGGAGACCATGGCCGAGAAACCGGCGGGCGCCGACTTCGTGCTGGCGCACGAACTCTCTCACGTGTACAAGCGCCACGCCATCAAGCAGATGCAGTTCACCATGATCTCGTCCGACGAAGGCTGGGATCTGGCCAAGAAGCTGCTGGCGCGCGGCATGCAGGGCACACAGTCCAACGTGATACAGAACACCCTGTTCACGGTGACCACGATACCCAGGCTCATCGAATTTGTGCGCGGGCTGCAATTGAAGTTTGGCAGCGAACAGGAACTGGAGGCCGACGCCTGCTCGGTGGTGTGGATGCGCGCCAAGAACATCGACCCCTCCCCGGCCTGGGACGAATTCGAGTCTGCCTTTGCCGTGGCCAACGCAGCGCCGACCGACTATGGATCCACGCACCCACCCACCGCCGACCGCAAGGCCAATGTGAAGGCCAAGGTGAAAGGCCCGAACGCCAAACCCGCACCGGGCAAACCGGACAAGGCCGTCAGCAAGCCGGCGACGAAGAAGCCCGCTGGCTCCTGAGCCTCTGGCTACGTGGTGTAGTCGCCGCTGGCTTCCGGCTGGAACAGCAGCGAAACCACCTCGGCTTCGCACACATCGCCATTCGGCGTGCGCCAGCGGGCCGTGTCGCCCACGCGCTGCCCCAGCAGGCCCGCGCCCACCGGCGAGCACACCGAGATGAAGCCGTTGTGCGGCTCGGCTTCGTGCGGGTAGCACAGCGTGAGCTTCTGGCGCTTGTGGCCGTTCGCCTCTTCGATGAGCACCTGCGAATACATGGTGACCACATCGGCAGGCACTTCGCGGGCCGGCACCACGTCCAGCGAGTCCAGCGTGTCCGCCAGCTCCGGCGGCAGGCCGGCATCGCGCAGGTTCGTCAGCCGCGCGTGGTCGAGGTCGGTGATCAGTCGATCACGGGTCTGGGTCTTGGTCATGAATGCACTCCGTGGGTGCGGCCCAGGCTGCGAAGGGAAATGCAGCGGCCGCCATCGCGCCGGGCTGTGGGCCCGGCGATGAATGGTTAGCGCAAAAGGGAGAGAAGAAGAGGTATCGCCGGGCTCAGGAGTGTGCGAGCGGCTGGCGCGCACCGGCCGTGCCCATCTGCTTGCAAAGACCCGCCACGGCGCCACCGGCCAGCAAAGGCAGGTGCTGCGCAAGCAGGTGTTGAAGCATGAGGGTGGACCGGGAAGCCATGGCGGCCATTCTAGGCCGGGAGCAATACTGGCAAGGAAAGTGCGGTATTGATTGACTCTGTAGCTGGTTCAGGGTTTCCAATGCAGGCATTGAAAGGAAGAACCATGTCTGCCCATTGCTGTGACCACGAGACCCCGAAGGCAGAGGCCATCGTCAATCTGCCCCGCTACCGAAAGATTCTCTGGATCGCGCTGATCGTCAACGCCGCCATGTTCCTGGTGGAGATCGGCGCCGGTGTGCAAGCGGGTTCACTCTCGCTGCTCGCCGACGCGGTGGACTTCGCCGGCGATGCGCTGAACTACGCCGTTTCACTCGCGGTGCTGGCCTCTGCGCTGGCGTGGCGTGCGCGCGCGGCCATCCTGAAGGCACTGAGCATGATGGGCTTTGGCTTGTATGTGCTGGGGGCTGCGGTGTGGTCGGTGTGGCATGGCGAGGTGCCGCAGGCCATGACCATGGGCGTGGTGGCGCTGATGGCGCTGGCGGCCAACGTGGCCGTGGCCTGGATGCTGTATGCCTTTCGCGAGGGCGACGCCAACATGCGCAGCGTGTGGCTGTGCTCGCGCAACGATGCCATCGGCAACGTGGCCGTGTTCATGGCGGCACTCGGCGTGTTTGGCACCGGCTCGGCCTGGCCCGACCTGGCGGTGGCCAGCCTGATGGCGGCACTGGCCCTGCACGGTGGCTGGACCGTGCTGCGGCAGGCGCGGGGCGAGCTGGGTGAAAGCGGATCGAACGAAGACCCACACGGCCACGTTCACTGACCCTCGGGCTTGTTTAACGGCGCACCAGACTCCGCAAGCAACCATCGCCGTTGCCGTCGCGTAAGGTTGGCCGCCCAGACACGACCAACGCTCATGCCCGCTGCCACCCACCCGCATCCGAGCCCGCAGCAACCTGAACGCAGACCACTCGGGCTCGGCGCCTGGGTCTGCGTGTTCCTGTTGGCCATCGGCCAGCCGCTGGCCGCAAACGCCATGGGCCTGACGGTGGTGCCCCAGGCGCAGGCTTGCCCCCGCGAGGCGAGTGCTTCGCCTGCGCTGCGGCCGCTGCCCGAACAGGCCGCGCAGCGCATCGCCGACAGCCAGACTGCGGCGGGCCGGCACGACGTGGCCTGGGTCTGGCTCGGTTCGCCCACGCTGCGCTACCCGCACCGCGCGCTGGGTTCGCCCACGCACGCCGCCAGCGTGCACGCGCTGGTGCGCTCGCGTTCGGGGTCGTGGCAGGTGGTGGAGTTGCGCCTGCCGCTGCACCGGGTGTACGAAGACCGCGTGCCTCGCATCGTCGACATCGACCGTGATGGCAGTGAAGAGATATTGCTGGTGGAGGCCGACGCGCTCAAGGGCGCATCGCTCGTGGTGCTGGGCATCGAGCAATCGGCCAATGGCCCCACCCTGGTGGAGCGCGCACGCAGCGCCTTTGCCGGCTCGACGTTTCGCTGGCTCAACCCGGTGGGCGTGGACGATTTCGACGCCGATGGGCGGCTCGACCTGGCCATGGTGCTCACCCCCCACATTGGCGGCGAGCTGCAACTGCTGCACTACCGGCCGCCGGCCCTGGTGCCGTTCGCGCGTGCGCTCGATGTGTCGAACCACCGCATGGGTGCCGTTGAACAGGCGCTGGCGGTGATCGTGCAGGTGCAAGGCCAGCGCCCCACCGTGGTGGTACCCGACATGACCCTGCGCGCGCTGCATGCGCTGCGCTGGGACGCGCCGGGCCGCTGGACCGAGCTGGGCGATGTGATGCCGCTGCCCGATCGCATCGAGCGCCTGTCGCCCCTGCCGGGCGGCGCCTGCGCCACACTGGCCAACGGCCAATCGCTGCGCGTGATGCTGGCGCCCTGACGGACGCGAACCCGATACCCAACCCGATCCCTTTCCACCAACCCCCCAAGGACTTCCCCATGACAGCCGCCACCGCCCTCGTGCCACGCCAACCGGTTCCCGCCCTTGCCCTGCCCCTCGTGGGCGGCGGGCGGTTCGTGCTCGGCGCCGCGCCGCCCGAGCGCTTCGACCTGATCGTGTTCTACCGCGGGCTGCATTGCCCTATCTGCGCCAAGTACCTGATGGAGCTGGAGCGCCTGGCGCCCGAGTTCAGCAAGCGCGGCGTGGCCCTGCTGGCCTTGAGCAGCGACGACGCCGAACGCGCCCAGGCCATGGCGACCAAGGTGAACGCGCAGGCGGTGAAATTTGGCTACGGGCTCGGTCTGGCCAATGCCCGCCAGTGGGGCCTGTACATCAGCACCTCACGCGGCACCACGTCCATCGGCATCGAAGAGCCCGCCCTGTTCAGCGAGCCGGGCGTGTTCCTGGTGAAGCCCGACGGCACCCTTTACTACGGCGCGGTACAGACCATGCCCTTCGCCAGGCCCGCGTTTCAGGACTTGCTCGGCGCCATCGACTTCGCGATTGCCAAGGACTACCCGGCACGCGGTGAATACGTGGGCCCGGTCTGAGGGCAAGGCGCTGCCAGCGTGGGCGCCGGGACTTCCTCGTCCAGAAAAATGAACTCGTCACACGCAGCCACAAAAGACGCTGCGGTCCAACGTTGGCCAAAGCCGTACACCGCCAACCCCGTTTCCTGAATGCGCGAAGCCAGCCCCGTGTAATCGCTGTCCGACGACACGATGCAGAAGCCTTCCACGCTGCGCGCATGCAGCAGCTCCATGGCATCCATGATCAAAGCCGAATCGGTGGCGTTCTTGCCACTGGTGAAGCGGAACTGCTGGCAAGGCCGGATGGAGAGCGTGTGCAACAGCTTCTTCCAAGGCGCGAGCTGCGTGGTGGTCCAGTCGCCATACGCCCGCCGCGCCGTGGCCTTGCCGAACTTCGCCACCTGCGCCATGAGCTGAGCGGCCTGCGCAGCGCGCGCGTTTTCTGCGTCGATCAGCACGGCCAGGCGGGGGCGGGGTGCGAACGGGTTCGTTGGTTGGTGTTGGGGGTGGGCTTGCATGAGTTCTCCCTGTCCTGACTGCTCACTGCGACTGCCACCGCCAGACCCTTGGTGAGGGATGGCGGTGGCCCGAGCGGGTCGGCGTACCGGGACTTTCTTACAAGACCGGCGAGCCTTGCGGCTCCCCACCCGGGCCACCATAAAAAAGGATGGCACGGACAAGGAGATGGCCGCAACACAAATGTGGTGCAGCCATCTCGCTGTAAGAAAGTACTCGGGACGCCGATCCCGGTCGCACTGGTTTTGTACGACGGAAGCAGTATATGCGAGTGCCCACAAGTGCTGATCCACAACACGGGTCGAACCGGAGCACCGCCAGAACACTGTTTGAGTCGCTCACAAGATGTCGTTGCGCAATTGGCTTTGCGTCCGTTGATTTACAGTACGCTGGTGCCGACGAACGCCGGTTGCGCCTTGATCGACCTCACGACTTCCGGAACTTGGAGACGACGAACCCAATGGGCGTAGGTTTGAACTTAGCCTTCTTTACTCGCCTCAGCTGTTCCGCGCGAAGTTGCAGATAGTCGATTTCGCCCAGCACGTGATAGTCACTCACCCCGCCTTTAACTTGAACCACGTCTCTTTCGTAGTCTTGATTCGCTGGCGCTCTGATGCGACTGTCGCCGAACTTCCGATTGTTCGCCTGTATGACGAAAGCATGTAGGTCGCTTGCGGTAGCTTCCACGAGCGAGGCAAAGGTCTTCGTATCTGGATTCCATTCAAGTGCAAACACTGCATCTACCTCTCCCCGCAGATCACGCCTGTGCGCGATGTTGGTGAGATCACTGCAGATCAGCGGAGCGAAGAAAAAGCCACGATGGCCATATACAACGGGCAGAGCCTTTGCGCTAACAGGTTTAAACATCATGTTGTCTCGTCCCAGCAGCTTCTTTAGCTGCGCCCGCTCGCCATGAGCTGATTCGAACTTCGCCTGTAAGACAACGACGCTACTGGCGTAGCCAGGCCAATACGTAGTGAGAGAAACCAAGCAGTCATTTCGGAGCCTCTTGGTTGCACGATCTCGGTGGTACTCAACTCCTGCCAATAGCGAGACGCCATTCGTCGCGAGCTTCCGGGCAGCCCGAAGGGCCCATCGCAACGGAATGCTAAGTTCAGGCAGCACTATGTAGTCAGGTCTTTTTGGCTCGCGCAAGATGCGATTCACTAAGTTGTTGAATGCGACATAACGCAAAGGGGAACGATCTTGCTTGCCCCGCGCTGCAGCCGACCATTGCTCGTCGGTCGTCTCCACGCTGGTCACGGCGATACGTACCACTTGCCGTCGCTTCCCAGGAGCAAAAAATCGAGCAACTGGATCTTCGTCAGTCTGGCGAAATCCCATCTGAAAGTCCGAGGCCACTTCTGCGCCCCTTAGAAGTCGCACTGCGTTTCGAAAGAGCGTGGCGTCAGACAGGACACTGGGGGCAACCAGCCCAATTTCGTCTAGGCGAAGTGGGCGTGTGGGAAAAACTAGCGCTGGCCAATGAGGCACTTTGAGATCAGTCGCATCCAGGCGGAATCGTCGAATTGCACCAAGGCGCAATTGGCGGCGAACTTCCAGACTGCGCGGAATTCTTGGTCCCTTCTCGTCTGTGTGCTGATCCTGAAACCAAAAATCTTTGTAGGGTCGGTGGCCCCAATCTGCTAGCAATACTTGCTTAACCTGGGCTTCGAGTGATGCAAGGGTGCTTGGTATGCGAAGGCCCGGAGAGATAACTTTTATCTTTCTGAGCACACCCAAGTAGCCTGGACTGACCTTCACAGATCGCGTGGTCGCAGCCTGCAGTCCAGCTTGCAATAGCGACAACCCGTATTGCTCCAAGCAAAGATCAAAGGCATCCCGGCTGTGACGCTCCCCCAAAGTAGTTGTCTCTCTTAGCAGGTTAGCTACTGTGGAGATTTCAACCACAAGCCTCTTCGCTTCCGCGAAATCGCCACAGCTCATCATCAAGCCAAAAATCCGAGGAACGTACCCGAAGAACTCAAAGAATCCGGAAGGCGTAACGATGTGCCGATTGACAAGGCCATAAAACTCTTCTCGCATCAATCGCCATGTTTTCGGTCGGAGATCAGATGCATAGGTTTCGATATCACTGAGCAACAGCGAAAACCCAAGCCGACGAACAGAGACAACGTCAGCCTTTCGCAACGCGTCCGCCTGCAGAGCAGCGTTGGGGGTTGCAAGAAGAGCGCGCGAAGCCATCGCAAGACCCGTTTCAGGAACCGAGGGAAGGAGTCGATATTCGCTCGATTGCTGTCGTATTTGATCTCGGATGTGGTGGACGAGGTCTGAGCCGTGCGCCGAGGAGAGCGCGAATATTTTCTGCTTGGGCCCCGCGAAAACGAGATCGGAGTCACGGGCGTATGGAAGATGAAGCGTGAGTGAGTCGGGTCCTGCATCACTCCTTTTCAGACTAACGAGTGGAGCGAGTGCGTCCGCAATTCTCTTGGTCACGCGTTGTGCGCCAAGGTCTTCGTCCTCTGCCTTTAACACCAAAAATATGTCGTCAACATAGCGCCCGTAGTAAATGGGCTTCATTCTCTCGACGACTTCACGGTCAAACTGAGCCAGCAGAACGTTGGCGATGACTTTGGACGCCGATAGGCCGACTGGGATCGCACCCTTCGGACGAGCCGCAGCGTCTGGAGTGCTTTCATACCAGGCCTCTATCGCGGTGAGCAGCCTCTTTGTGAAGCGCAGTTCGCGTGCTGAGAGCACTAAGCCGATAGAGCGCAGAAACGACGAACGCAGCAGAAATTTTGGGGAGGCTCGATGGTAGAACTTCTCGACATCCATCGTGATTGCAAGAATGCTTTCGCCCTCCTTCAGAGCCCCCTCCATCGCTGAAAGTCCGCCTTCGCGCCACTCGCGATACGCTGAAAAGTATGGGGCAAAGAGGCCCGGGGTCGTCAGATTGATGCCGGCAACATTGATTCGGTTGTCCTTTGGACTCGAAAAGGATCTGCGGATGCGATTCCCAAATGACGTGCGTGTGTCGATAGCCGCATCAAACAAATGTCCAACGAACAATATCCAAAGAGCAGAAACAACCTGGAAATCTACCGTAGGGCGAATTACAAGGCGCAAAGAAGCAGAGGCCCGTTCACCAGCATCATGAAAGCGGCGCAACCAGTCACTTCGTGGATCGAGAGCACGGAAGTGTCCGTCAACACTCTTGTCCCATACAGTGCAGTCGACGGACTTCGGCAAATATGCGTGGTCCCCTATGAACGCAGTATCCGCATACCAAGGGGCTTCGCTGGACGTGAGTCGCTTGCGAAGTTTGAGCAAGTTGGCACTAAGGTTCTGCTCATACTTAGTGAATGCGATCGCATGGTAATGCGTGTTCTCGTAGAACGCTTCTGCTTTTGCTTTGCGGTATGCAAGGTACAGATTTCCAAGACTGAACATGGCCGTCTGCGACTCTTTCATGTATCTCCTGAGTTCTAAAAAATGCAAAAGCCCATGCGGTTCGTGCTTTCATCAGGCCGCACATACCGACGGCATTGTGTCACCCGCAGTTTTTGGGGTGGAACGGCCAAGCTTTCACGAACGAATCGTCAAGCATGCCCAACGGATGCTGTCATCCGCCAGAACGCTGACTCTGACTTCAGCTGCCAATTGTTGCTCGCTTCGCCTCCAATCAATCAATCGATCAGAACGATCGTCCATTTGCGTCTGAATACGGGACAAAATCACGCTTATCCTGGCAACCGCTAGTTCCAATACGCAATGACCTCGCTTGACCTGCACATCTGGGAAGGAGACGAAGGAGCATGGCGACACTGATCCCATCCATAGGCACCACGTCATTCGATTCCACCGGCGAGCGCCGCCTCGCTGAGCGCCTGGAACAGAAGCTCGACGACGACTACCTGCTCTGGCACAACGTGCCGATTGGTCCCAAGCAGACGCACCCGGATTTTGTGGTGCTGCACCCGCGCCGTGGCTTGCTGGTGCTGGAGACCAAGGACTGGCACCTGGACACGATTCAGAACGCGACCAAACAGTACTGGACGATCCAGGGCAACGGCGACAAGCCCAAGGTGTTGATGAATCCGCTGGCGCAGGCGCGGCACTGTGCGATACAGGTGGTGAATGCGCTGGAGCGGGACCCGCAGCTCGTGCAGGCCTCTGGCCCGCACCAGGGCAAGCTGGCGTTTCCCTGGGGGCATGGCGTGGTGTTGACGCGGATCACGCGCAAGCAGTTCGACACGGCGGGGCTGGCCGAGGCGATCGAGCCGCACTATGTGATCTGCAAGGACGAGATGGAAGAGTCGGTGGACGCCGAGCGCTTCCAGCAGCGGCTGTGGGCGATGTTTGCGCACACGTTTGGCGGGGCGATGTCTCTGCCGCAGCTGGACCGCGTGCGCTGGATCATGTTTCCGCAGGTGCGCGTGGAGCCGCAGGGTGCCTTGTTTGACGACCAGGACGCGGAGGCGGACCTGCCCACCATCATGCGGGTGATGGATTTGCAGCAGGAGCAGTTGGCCCGCTCGCTGGGCGATGGGCACCGCGTCATTCACGGCGTGGCGGGTTCGGGCAAGACGATGATCCTCGGTTACCGCGCCGAATACCTGGCCAGGGCGAGCACGCCCACGAGCAAGCCGATCCTGATCCTTTGCTACAACGAGCCGCTGGCGGTGAAGCTGGCGAGCGTGATGCAGGCCAAGGGCCTGGCAGACCGCGTGCACGCGCGCAACTTCCACAAGTGGTGCCGCCAGCAACTGGTGGCCTTCGGCCAGCCCATTCCGCCCCAGAGCTCGAACATGTTCGAGCAGATGGTGAACAACGTGATTCGGGGTGTGGAACGGCAGCAGATACCCGGCGGCCAGTACCAGGCGGTGCTGATCGACGAGGGCCATGATTTCGCACCCGAATGGCTGAAGCTCGTCACGCAGATGGTGGACCCGAACACCAACAGCCTGCTGCTGCTGTATGACGATGCGCAAAGCATCTACGAGCGGGCGCGCTCCAGGCAGTTCAGCTTCAAGAGCGTGGGCGTGCAGGCGCAGGGCCGCACCACCATCCTGAAGATCAACTACCGCAACACGCGGCAGATTCTGCAGACCGCCAGCCTGATTGCGGCAGACTTGCTGACGGCGGACGACAAGGACGACGACGGCATTCCACTCGTCAAGCCCGTGAGCTGCGGACGAGACGGCGCAGCGCCCGTCATCATCCGCCTGCCCCGCCCGCGCGATGAAGCCTTTGCGGTGGCAGACCACCTGAAGGCGGCGCACCAGGAAGGCTTTGCCTGGGGCGACATGGCCATCCTCTGCCGAGACTGGGACGGCATGGACCTGTGCGCCATGGCGCTGCGGCAACGCGGGCTGCCGCACCAGGTGCGCAAGAAGTCGGGCGACTACCAGCCCGGCGCCGATGTCATCCATGTGATGACGACGATGGTCAGCAAAGGCCTGGAGTTTCCGGTGGTGGCGTTGCCCGGTGTGGGGCATCTGCCGGCGCCTGGACACGATGAGAAAGAGGAAGCCCGCATCCTGTACGTGGCGGCCACGCGCGCCACGCAGCGGCTGTTGATCACGCTTAGTGGGGATGGGGCGTTGGGGCGGCGGTTGCCTGCGTAGGCTGGATCAACGCTCAGGGTCCGTGTTGCTGCGGTAGCTGAGCCAGCCTGCCGTTTTCGATTTGCCGTCGCCCCGGTCTTTGGGGTGGTTTCTGCCTTCCAGCACAGCAACCTCATCGAAGTCAAAGGGGCTCAGGCCGTCGATGCACGCCACGTTGACGCCGTATTGGGTGGGCACGGAGCGCCGGGAGTGAAAGGTGTAGATGCCGCACACCGAGCAAAAGTAGTGCTTCGCCTGACCGGTGTTGAACTGGTAGAGCGTGAGCTTGTCGGCGCCCTGCACGACCTGCACGTCTTCCAGATTGGCAGAGACGGCCACAGCACCGCGCATGCTGCAGTAAGAGCAATTGCACCGGCGCGCGCTGCGCAGTCCGTCGGTAAGCACCAGACGAAAACGCACAGCACCGCAATGGCACGCCGCTTCCAGTTCCCGGCGTTCGTCAAAGTCAGAAGGGGTCAAAATCGCGCTCCTTTCAAACAGACTCAAAGGGTGAGGTGCATGTGGACCTTGCCATGCAGCCGCCCGTCGACCAGGATGGCACGTGGCTCGGTGCCGAAGGCCGTGAAGCCGGCCTCTTCGTAAAGCCGGATGGCAGATGCGTTGCCTTCGGTGACGGTGAGCACCAGGTCGGTGATGCCCATGGCGGGCGCATGCACCATCAGCGCCCGCAGCAGTTCACGCCCCAGGCCGCGCCCAGCTGCTTCGCGCGCCACATACATCGCCACCACCGTGCCCTTGTGCCGCTGCTTGGCGCGCGATGCGCATTCAAGCCCCACCATGCCGACCAGCGCACCATGCTCGTCGAACGCACCCCAGAACGGTACCAGGGCCGAAGCCAGGCGCTGCCGCGATTCTTCGAGCGGGCGCGCGTTCGCGTCTTGCCAGTCGGAGGTGAATGCGTCCGGGTGCTCGCGCAGCGCGCGCAGGCGAAGCTCGCGGTAAGCGGGCGCGTCGTCGGGGGTGAGGCGGCGAATGGGCATCTGGGGGGGTGACTTCAAGCCTTCACTTCGACCACCTGTTCGAAGCCGCCGAAGATCATGCGTTTGCCGTCGAAGGGCATGGGCGGGTTGCCGGGGTTGGACGGGTCCATGCGGGGGTCTTCCGTCATCTT